>OCTX011935008.1_pt1 | contig 10288 bp, 4 predicted proteins | sample 1539691 | NCBI WGS metagenome assembly OCTX01 (sample SAMN02144231, study PRJEB22623) | gut metagenome | biome: sheep rumen | host: Ovis aries | place: New Zealand | reverse complement strand
AAAACGCTGCTGGCCCATCCCGCCGTGGATGCAAGGCTGACGGCCGCTGCCGACGGCACGCTTCGCTGGAAGGACGGCGACCTTGCCAATCTGAAGCCGGTTATCGAGTCCCTTTCCCGTCAGGAATATGAAGCCCTGAAACCCGGCCTGCGCCAGCCCATGAACCGGCCGGAGACCCGTATGTTCGTCATGCGCCTTTTTGCGATTACAGAAGCAGACGGCGCCGTGGCGAAAGAGTTCTACTTTGACTTCCTGCATCCCATCATCGACGGGGATTCCATCAATCTCTTCCTGGAAGATGTGGACGCGGCGTACCGGGGTGAAACGGTGCAGGCGGAAGAGTACAGCATCTTTGATTATTATGACGATATCGAGGACGCGCTGGGTACGCCGGAATATGAGAAAGAACAGAAGTGGAATGAAGAATTCATCCGTTCCTTTACGGAACATGCCGGGGAACTTCCCGGCGATCTGGATCCAAAGGATGATAATATTACAAAAGACATTACGGTTCCGTTGCATATTGATCTGACGGCCGTAGATGCCTTTACCAAAGCAAACGGCGTTACCGACGGTTCCATTCTGGCCGCGGCCTTCGGCCTGTTGCAGAGTCTTGCAAACGGGGAAAAGGCCTCGGCGGTCCTTACCATTTACAACGGACGGGACGATATCCGGTATGAACGGACCATGGGCGCCATTTACCGGCATTATCCGCTGTGCGTTCGCTGGCAGGACGACCTGAAGGCGTCGCAGTTTGTGAAAGACACGCAGGAAAACATCCTGCTGTGCCGTCGCCATGCCCTGTACGAAGGAGACGCCGTGCCGCTGATCGCCGCGTTCTCGTATCAGGGGGAAGATATTGACGGCGACTTTGATTTTTGCGGCGGCAAGGCCCGGTATGAGGAAATTGAAGATTTTGAAGATGAAATTTTTGAATTCTTCCTGCATCGCCGTAAAGACGATTTCTATGTGAATCTGACTTACAATACGCTGGAATACAGCGAAGCGTTTATCGACCGCTTCCTGAAAAATTATACGGCTGCCATTCATGGTCTGGCAGCAGGCAAGACCCTCGGAGAAATCGTAAAGGAGAATCTGCGTGGATAAAACGGTAGATTATGCTTATTTTACCCGGAAGATGTTTATACGCTCGGTTCTTCCGGCGCCGCTGGCTGCCATCGGACTGGCGCTGGCGGAAATCGGCGATACGATTCTGGTGGGTCATGCCATCGGTATGGACGGGCTGGCTGCCATCGGGTTCATTTCCCCGCTGTTCCTTCTGACAACGTTCTTCGTGTTTGGCCTTTCCATGGGCGGCGCCATTGTTTACAGCAATCTGATGCACGAGGGAAAGAAGGAAGACGCTTCGGGTATTTTCAACTTCTTTCTCCGGCTCAGCCTGGTAATCGGTTTTATCATCTCGGCAGGGGGCATTCTGTTTGAAGACCAGGTATTGGCTTTTCTGGGCACCAGCCCTGAAGACGGGGCCGTGTACCGGATGGCGAAGGATTATATCTTTTATATCCTTCTGGGGGCTCCCTTTGAGATCCTGATGGAAGTGTTTACCGCTTACCTGCGCAATGACGACGCGGATTCTTTTTCCACTACGGTGCAGAGCGCTACCGGGATCGTCAACCTCATAATCAGCGCGTTGCTGTTGCTGTTCTTTGACTGGGGCATTGCCGGCTGCAGTTTTGGATTCTTTATTTCCAATTTCGTGGCGGTGCTGCTCTGCATTGTGTATATCATCGCGCACCCGAAAGGAAACCTGCGGCTGCAGCGTAAGGCGGCTTCGTTCAGGGAAGCGGTTAAGCCCCTGCGCCTGGGGTTCGCTACCTCTTCGGAGTACATCTTTGACGCCGTCTTTTCCCTGATTGTCATCCATCTGCTGTCAGGCATGGCGGGGACGGAAGGCGTGGCTGTGTTCAGCATCATTGAAAACCTGTCGGTGTTGTTTATCTTCCTGTATGAGTTTATCGGCAAGACTTCCCAGCCGCTGTTTTCCACGTTTTTTGCGGAATGTAATTTCAGGGAACTGCACCGGGTCTTCCGGTATGCGCTGTCATATTCCCTGGTGCTGGGCGTGCTGGCTATGGTTCTTGTCATGGTCTGGCCCCAGATACTGGACCTGCTTTTCGGCTTGGAGGGCGTGGAGGATGTGAACAAAGCCTACTACGCGGCCCGGGTCTTCTGCGGCGGTTCCGTGATCATGGGCGTGGCCCTGCTGCTGCAGAACTATTTCCAGTCGGAAGAGGACGAGTGGGGGGCTTTCCTGGTGGTGTTTATGCGCCGTCTGGGCGCCAGCCTGCCGATTGCCCTTGTGCTGGCAGAATACGGATTTCACGCGTTCTGGTTTGTGTATCCCCTGGCGGAAGTTGCGACGCTGATCGTGCTTTATTTTTATAAACGCAGCCGGGGCGAACGCCATGCGGTGGATCCGGCCCGGGTGTACAGTACGGCCTTTCTGGGCAGGGTGGCGGATGTGGCGGCCCAGATCGACAGCGCGGAAGCCTTTGCGAAAACCTGGGGAGCGGGGGAGAGAACCTGTAATACCCTGCGTCTGGCCATGGAGGAGATCTGCGGCCTGATGAATGAACGGGCGGCCAGACAGGAAGGCGATCCCCTGCTGAGCCAGCTGACCCTGATCGCCAACGGGGACGGGACATTGACCCTGCATCTCCGGGACGACGGGCAGGAGCTGGATCCCTTCCGGTTATCTGTGGAACAGGGTGACACGGCATCGAAGCCGATGGAAGACATCGACGTGCGGGCTTTGGGCCTGCATGCGGTGAAGACCCATGTCCGTCAGTATCTGTACCGTAACTATCATGGATTTAATACCATCACGCTGACCGTGTGAGACGGAAACGATGGTATGGATCATAACCTGGTAAACGAAGCAGCGGGGCAAAACGACGGCCTCATGCGCAAATTTATTTTATGTGATATTTATTCATAAAAGGAGCGAAACCAATGGACAAAGAGTTTTTACAGAAAGAAACCAAAGGCCCCAACGGTTGGACGGTCTGGAGCGTGAGCGGACGCATTGATATGGTGACGGCGGATGCGGCCAGCGCTATGGGGGAAGACATTGTTCTCCGTAATCCGAAGACGGTTTTGGACATGTCGGAAATGGATTACCTTTCCAGTGCCGGTCTCCGGGTTCTGTTGCGCCTGAATAAGCTTTCGAAAAAGAACAGTAAAGTGTTTTCCCTGGCCGGGCCTTCCGGCATCGTAAAATCCGTGCTGGAAGACAGCGGAATGGACGCCTTGTTTACGATATATGCTTCCCTGAATGAGTTGGACTGACGGAGGTGCTGGTCCTATGGCAGACGCAAAGAGCGGAAGCTGGAAACGGTACGACGCCGATATGAATTGGTATGAACGCATCCGGGGTGAAGTTCTGGCTGCTGCGGAAGAAGCCGGCCTGTCTCCGAAGCAACGGCTGCGGCTGGAGCTTGGCTTTGAAGAGATCCTGGTGAATATTATTTCCTACGCATATGAGTACCCCGGTTTTGTCTGGGTAAAGACGTCAGAAGAAGACGGATGTTTCCGTCTGGAATTTGCCGATCATGGCAAACCTTTTGACCCGCTGGAGAAAGACCGCCGCCCCCCGGCCGATATTCCGGTTGAAGAACGGAACCCCGGGGGATACGGTATTTTTCTTGTGAAAAAGAATTTCAAATCCGTAGAATATAAGTATGAAGAGCTGTTTGGGCATATGGCCAACCACTTGTCCCTGGTGCTTGATAAACAGTAATTAAAACGCCGCTTGCATGAGCTTTTGTGAAATGGCGCCAGACAGATCGATCAGAAGCTCTTTATTTTTCAGGAGTGTGCTATTTTGAAGATTGGTAAACAAAGCATGAACCTGCAGCGCAGGATCTTCCTTCTGCTGTTAGTGGCTGGGCTGGTATCTTTTATCATCGCGGGGGCCGTTTCCCTGGCAGGCATGTATGCAATTCGTAAAAATACAGATGAGACAGGCGCTCTTTTGGCTGATAATGCTGCTACGTTCACGGAAAATTTTGCCGCAGAACAGGTAAAGTTACGCTTGTCAGCCGAGGCAAACGGCAAGGCGCAGCTGATCGACCTGGAAATGGAAACTACGCTGGATGATGCCCGTTATCTTGCGGAAAGGGTGACGAGGATCCTGAAAAGCCCCCATCGTTACAGCCCGCGAAGTCTGTTGAATGCGCAGCATGACATAATTCCTTCCGGGGCAGCCTATTTCAATTTCAGCCAGGAAATGGCCCGGCAATATGGCGCTGGCGCATATGCATCGGAAATCGGTCTGGTTGCCAATGTTGCCGACGAACTGGAACAGATGCAGGAATGGTATACTGCCGCCTTTGCCGGTTCCGCCCACGGGTATCTGATTGCTGTGGATGTAACGCAGGATAAGTCTGCCAAAAAATTCAGCAAAGCATTTCTGGAAAGCTACGACCCACGCAAGATGGAGTGGTATACCCTGGCAGCGAAAAATAATAAACCCGGTTTTACCGGTCTGTATACCGATTCAAACGGCAACCGCTGCGTGACCTGTGTGGCGCCTTATTACGATTCTGCAGGACTGGCGGGGGTTATCGGCATTGACTGTAACCCCGATGTTTTATTACGCCTGACGGAAGAAAATGAGGATGATGAAATTGATGACAAAACACCGTCACAACCCAGGTTTATAATAGAAAACGCTACAGGAAGCATCATCTTCTCCACCTTTGAAACCGGACCTCTGGCGGTTCCGCAACATGTGACCGATCTCCGTCAGAATGCGGAAGCAAGTATTGCCAGGGCCGCATCGGCCATGGCGGACGGACAGAAAGACGTAGTGCTGGTGACCCTGAACGGCGAAGATCATTTCCTTGCCTTTGCGCCGGTGGAAAATACAGGCTGGAGTTATGGGATCCTGAAACATAAAAGCGTGGTGGTCTATCCTTCGGTCTATGCCAGGGAAAACATCCTTTCCCAGATGGCCGGCTTTACCGACAGGATGCATGAATCGTTCCGCTCTATGGTGCATTGGGCCGTTGTCATCTTTTTGTGTATGCTTGTGGCCCTGTTCTTTATCAGTTCGGTCATCGCAAACCGCTTTGTGAATCCTATTCTCGCCCTGATCGATGGCGTAAAGCGTATTGCACAGGGAAACCTGGACGAGAAGGTTGAAGTACACCGGAACGATGAACTGGCCTTACTGGCCGACAGCGTTAACGATATGGCCGGGAATCTGAAAGAACATATCCGTAACCTTTCCATCGTAACGGCGGAAAAAGAACGAATCGCTACGGAGCTTTCTGTGGCCAAGGATATTCAGGAAGGGATGCTGCCCCGCAATTTTGGGGAACTTTCTCAAAATAACGGTTTTGAATTGTTTGCCACCATGGCTGCGGCGAAAGAAGTGGGCGGCGATTTTTACGATTTCTATATGTTGGATGAACACCGGCTGGCCATAACCATCGCCGACGTATCCGGCAAAGGCGTGCCCGCTGCGCTTTTCATGGTCATTGCCAAGACGATTCTGAAGAATTCGGCGTTAGCGGCGGGGAAATCGGAAGACTTTGCGGAGGTGATCCGGCGCGCAAACCGTCAGCTGTGCGAGAACAATGAAGAGATGCTGTTTGTAACGGTGTTCTTCGGCGTCCTCGATACCCGTACCGGCCATTTTACGTATGTGAATTGCGGGCATAACCCGCCGTTGTTGCGTCAGGGTAAGGAAGGCGTGTTCACATATCTCCGGCCTGCGAAGAAAAACCTGATGTTGGGAGTGGAAGAGAATATCAGTTTCAAGCAGGAAACCTTCCGCATGACCCCCGGATCCGTGCTGTTCTGTTATACTGACGGTGTAACGGAGGCCATGGACGAAGCAGGAAACGTATATTCGGAAGAACGTTTGCAGTCGATACTTACGGGTATACCGACCGGAAACGACATACCGGTTGCGAATATACTGGCTGAACTGCGGAAAGATATAGACGCACATGCGGGAGAAGCAGAGCAATCCGACGATATGACCATGCTGGCGATTCGTTACAAAGAATAAACAGAGATCCTGATTCTGCAGCACCATTGTTTCATGACGCAATGCTGATGCGTATGCGAACCAATTTCTTGCCAATCGCAAAAAGTCCCGGTATCGCACAATATCATTTTACAGGTGTTTCCTGACAGCGGCAGAGAAAGTTGATGAAGCTTTCCTGCCGCTGTTTTACTGCGTAGTACTGTATTATACCGGGGTTTTGTATGCAGGATACAATATATTTTCATATAAAAACAAAGAAAGTGTTAAAAATATAATATGAATATATTTGTCTGATGGATTTCGTGTTTCTGAAATTGCGATTTTCATTGACGGATAAGGCTGATGTTGTTATACTGTGTACATATATTATTCCGGTAACAGATAAAAAGCAGTAGTGGAGAAGTGGTTGCAGTAAAGCAAAGAGGGGGAATTATCTATGGAACGGAAACTGAGAGATTTACCGGCGCCGCAAGGCTTATATGACCCGGCGTTTGAACATGATGCCTGCGGCATCGGGTTTGTTGTGAATATTAAAGGGGAAAAATCTTACGGTATTATGGACGATGCCCTGAAGATTCTGGAGAACCTGAATCATCGCGGCGCGGAAGGAGCGGACCAGAAGAGCGGCGACGGGGCTGGCATCCTGGTGCAGATCCCCCATGATTTCTTTGTCCGGGAATGCGAAGTGTTGGGTTTTTCCCTGCCGCCCGCAGGGGAATACGGCGTGGGCATGATCTTTGCCCACCGTTACGAATCCTTCCGTAAAAAACAGATGGAAGCCTTTGAGAAAATCGTCAGGGAGGAAGGCCAGAGCATTTTGGGCTGGCGGGAGGTGCCCATTGACGAAAGTATCATCGGGGAAGCGGCCAAGTCCATCCGCCCCCGGATCATCCAGGTGTTCATCGGTAAAGCGCCGGACGTGAAAAGCCAGATGGATTTCGAACGGAAACTGTACATCATCCGCAAAGTTGCGGAAAAGGAGATTATTCCACAAAGCCAGGTGATGGGTACGGATTTTTATATTGCCAGCCTGTCATCCCGCACAATTGTATATAAAGGCATGCTTACCTCGTTGCAGCTGCGACATTTTTATCTGGATCTGTCAGACCTTGATTTTACGACAGCCATGGCGCTGGTCCATTCCCGTTTCAGTACCAACACGTTCCCCAGCTGGGCCCGGGCCCATCCTAACCGGTACATCGTACATAACGGGGAAATCAATACGATCCGGGGCAACATCAACTGGCTGAATGCCAGGGAAAGCAAGGCGAAATCGCCGTACTTCCCCGATATGGAAAAGGTGTTCCCGGTGGTAGATGACTCCGGCAGTGATTCCGCCATGTTCGACAACTGCCTGGAATATCTGATGATGACCGGACACTCCATGGCCCACGCTATGATTACTATGATTCCGGAACCCTGGGAGAAGGATCCGTCCATGCCCCGGGAGAAAAAAGACTTTTACCGTTATCAGACCTTTATGATGGAACCCTGGGACGGACCGGCAGCTATCTGCTTCTGCGACGGAACGGTAATCGGCGGTATGCTGGATCGGAACGGACTGCGCCCGGCCCGTTATTATGTGACAAAAGACGACCGGGTGGTGCTGAGTTCTGAAGCCGGTGCGGTGCCGGTTGCCCCGGACCAGATCGCATATAAGGGACGGCTGGAACCGGGACGTATTTTCCTGGTTAACACGGCGGAACAGCGTATTGTGGAAGACGACGAGATCAAACACCTGCTGGCCACGTCCCATCCTTACGGGGAATGGTGCCGTGAACATATCATCGAGATGGATCAGCTGCTGGAAGAACGGGGCAGTATGATCAATGATATGCTGATCCCCTTTGATTTAAAAGAACAGCAAAAGGTTTTCGGTTATACCCAGGAAGACCTGACCCAGATGATTGTACCCATGGCACGTATGGGTAAGGATCCGGTAGGCGCCATGGGTATTGATGCGCCCCTGCCGGTGCTTTCGGAACGACCCCAGATGCTATACGATTATTTCCAGCAGAATTTTGCCCAGGTGACGAATCCGCCCATTGATGGCGTGCGGGAAAGTATCGTAACATCCTCCCGGGTGATGATCGGCAACGTGGCTAACATTATGGAGCCGGACGAAAAAGGCACGGCGGCACTGGAAGTACTGCGTCCTTTGCTGACCAACCGGGAGATGGCAGTCATCAAGAACTTGCAGACGGACAAGCTGCGGACCGTGACCCTGTCCATGCTGTATCCGGTGAACGGCGGGGTGGAAGCCATGGAAACGGCCATCGAATCCATCTGCATCGATGCGTACCGGGCTATCCGCAATGGTGCCAACATTTTAGTGCTGTCTGACCGGGGTGTGAACTCCCGCATGGCGGCAGTGCCGGCTCTCCTGGCATCGGCAGCGGTGCATAATTATCTGATCAAAAAGACGGTTCGCTCCGATGTAGGTTTGGTACTGGAATCCGGCGAACCGAGGGAGACTCACCATTACTGTACGCTGATTGGCTACGGCATCACAGCGATCAACCCGTACCTGGCACTGGATACTGTACATGCGCTGGCAGAAGAAGGCAAGTTGCTGCCGGGCCTGCGTGCGGAAGAAGCGCAGGCGAACTATCTGAAGGCTGCGGTCAGTGGTATTCTTGCCGTTATGGCGAAGATGGGCATTTCCACCGTAAAGAGTTATCACGGAGCCCAGATTTTTGAAGCGGTTGGATTAAAACAGGAACTGATACAGAAATATTTTGTCAATACGCCGTCCCGTATCGAAGGGTTGGGGTTAGCGGAAATTGCGCGGGAAACCCAGCTGCGGCATCAGAACGCCTATAAAGACGAAGGCGACCTGCCCAGCGGCGATTATTATATGTACCATAAAGGCGGAGATCAGCCCCATATTCTGGATCCGGATTCGATACGGTTCCTGCAGAAAGCATGCAAGGACGAAGATTATAAAGCATATAAAGAATTTGCAAAAATCGTAGACAAAGGCGCTGTGTTCCGCCTTCGGGACCTGCTGGAGTTCCAGTGCCCGCCGGGTTGCAGTATTCCCATTGAAGAGGTGGAACCGGTAGACAAGATCCTGCGTCATTTCCGTACCGGCGCCATGAGTTACGGCGCGCTGAGCAAGGAAGCCCACGAGTGTATCGCCATTGCCATGAACCGGATCGGTTCTATGAGCAACTGCGGGGAAGGCGGGGAAGACCCGGCCCGTTTTGTGAAACGAGAGGGCGGGGACGATCCCAGCGACGGGGTGAAGCAGGTTTCGACGGCCCGGTTCGGTGTAACCAGCAATTATCTTGTGAACGGCAGGGAACTGCAGATCAAATGCGCTCAGGGGGCAAAGCCCGGCGAGGGAGGCCATCTGCCGGGCAGCAAGGTCTATCCGGAAATCGGTAAAACCCGTCACTCTACACCGGGCGTGGCGCTGATATCGCCGCCGCCACATCACGATATTTATTCTATTGAAGATTTGTCCGAGCTGATATTTGACCTGAAGAACGCTAACAAGGATGCGGATATCAGCGTAAAGCTGACGGCCGGATCCGGCATCGGTACCATTGCGGCGGGTGTAGTGAAGGCCAAAGCGGACGGTATTACCGTCAGCGGTTATGACGGCGGTACCGGGGCATCGCCCCGTTCCAGCATGCGGCACGCTGGCATCCCATGGGAACTGGGGTTGGCAGAAGTGCAGCAGACATTGTTGCTGAATAAACTGCGGGATCGGGTAAAAATCGAAGTAGACGGAAAAATCCTGACCGGACGGGATGTAGCCATTGCCGCCCTGTTCGGAGCAGAATTGTTTGCTTTTGGAACCGGTCCGCTGATTGCATTGGGCTGCCATATGCTGCGGGTCTGCAATCTGAATACCTGTCCCTTCGGTATCTGTACCCAGGACGAAAAACTGAGGAAACGTTTTAACGGTAAACCGGAATATGTAATCAACTATCTGAAGTTTGTGGCCCAGGACCTGCGGGAGATTATGGCCCGTCTTGGGTTCCGCACTGTCAGCGAGATGGTGGGACGTTCGGATCGGTTGAAACAACGGGAACGCGCGGCTAACTGGAAAGTTGCGGAAGTAGATTTGGACCGGTTGTTGTTCCGTCCCTATACGGGCGCGGAAGTAGGACACCGCTGCCTGCACCGGCAGGAACACAACATTGGGGAAACGCTGGATATGTCCAAGCTGGTGCGCATGTGCAAACCAGCGCTGGACTGCAAAAAGGCTATCCGGGCCCGGCTGCGCATCCGGAATACCAACCGGGTGACGGGTACGCT
>OCTX011814819.1_pt1 | contig 10289 bp, 10 predicted proteins | sample 1539691 | NCBI WGS metagenome assembly OCTX01 (sample SAMN02144231, study PRJEB22623) | gut metagenome | biome: sheep rumen | host: Ovis aries | place: New Zealand | reverse complement strand
CTCAGACTTCCGGATAACTCATACCAGACCTGCAACTGCCACTTCATGATAATGGCTACAGGCGGTATCGGACGTGTATATGAGTTCACTACTAACTCCGCTATCGCTACAGGCGACGGTATCACATTCGCTTACGAAATGGGAGCTAAAATAAAGAACCTCAGCTACGTTCAGTTCCACCCTACTGCTTTCAATAACCGTGCTACCCGTGAATGCTTCCTCATCTCTGAGGCTGTACGTGGTGAGGGTGCTTACCTGCTCAACTGTAAAAAAGAACGCTTCATGCAGAATTACGATGAGAGACTTGAACTCGCTCCGAGAGATGTTGTCTCCCACGCTATCGTGCTTGAATCAAGAAAACAGAACTCAACTGATTTCTTCCTTGATATTAGCTACAAAGACAGCAAGTTCCTCAAAAAGCGTTTCCCGATGATATACAAAAATCTCATGGAACAGGGCTATGACCTCACTAAAGAGCCTGTTCCGATATACCCTTGTCAGCACTACCTTATGGGCGGCATCGATGTTGACAAGAACTCGGAGACAACTCTCCGAAACCTCTTTGCCTGCGGAGAATGCTCGCATACCGGCGTTCACGGAAGCAACCGCCTTGCAAGCAATTCCCTGCTTGAAGCTCTTGTATTCTCACGCCATGCCGCTAACTGCATAGCTTCCCGTGTGGACTCAGCTCCGGCTGAATTCGAGGAGGCTCAGTTTGATCCGCATATCAACAGCAACCGCATACCTAAAGGATACCGCACTGAAACTCGCCGCATAATGCAGAGAAGTCACTTCGTTATCCCTGATAAGAAGGAGGCTGCTGAGGGATTCAAGCGTGTAGAAGAAATGCGTAACGACCTGCTCAACGGCGGCTATCTCGTTGACGCTGACTATGTTCTCGCTAAATCAATAGTTACCGTAGCTTATATCATCTTAGGTGAGGTAATGCAGTAAACCAAGTTCGACAGGAGGAGAGCTATGAATAAGAAATTGTGTTTTGTATCGTGCCTTTTATCAACCGCTTTGATATGCAGCAGTATTCCGTCTGCACCTGCTTCTGCACTTCCGCTCATGCAGGGTGACCTCAATGGCGATTTTATCATAAACAATACTGACGTAGCTCTGCTTCAGGATTATCTGCTCGGCAAAAATAATATAAAGTCCGCCTATACCGCATTAGCCGATGTAGACGGCAACGGTCAGATAGATTCATTCGACCTGACTCAGCTAAAAAACGATATAAATATTCATGCCGGAAAAATCCCCGGCGGTACATGGATAGCTGTCGGAGACAAAGGCGTAAGATACTACAACTTTGAAAAAGGCTCTGTTATCGAGGAAAATACCGGTAAGACAACGACTTTCACCTGCTCCGTAAAAAACAATGACATCAGATTCAATAAAGCTGTTCAGAGCAATTCCTCCCATGCGGTATACTCGTGGAGAGAAAAAGATGAAGTTATCAACCTGACATGGGATGACGGCTACAGAGAAGCTCTGCACCTTTACAGCAAAGAACCCATAAATTACAGTAAACTGCTCTCCGGCACTTATATCTCCAACAAAGGACTTACCTACGAATTCTGCGGAGTAAACGGGTGCTACAAGATAAAAGACGGCAGACGCTACGACTTTGAGTATAGTCTCAAAGACAACTCTATTTATATGAAATTCGGCGGCGACGGCTACGTCAGAAAAGTCGGACTTACTTATGTCGACTCAATGCATCTCAGCCTTAAATGGGAGGACGGCTCTGTTGAGCGTCTGACACTCCGCAAAGTTGAAGTAAAAAACGGTATAACATACATAAACGGAATTCTTATCGCAAATAAGACCTATTCCCTGCCCTCAACTTATAATCCGGGCGGACTTACTTCTGAAACTCAGAGTGCATTCAACAAAATGAGTGCCGATGCATACTCGTCAGCCGGACTAAGCCTGAGAGTATGTTCAGGTTACCGCTCATACAGCTACCAGAGCACACTTTACAACAACTACGTCAGGGATAGAGGTCAGGCTGCGGCAGATACCTTCTCTGCCCGTCCCGGACACTCCGAGCACCAGACCGGTCTCGCTATAGATATAAATAACGCTTCCGGCTACTTCGACAATACTCCGGAAGCTAAATGGGTAGAAGATAACTGCTGGAAATACGGATTTATCCTGCGTTACCCTAAGGGCAAACAAGATATAACCGGCTATAAATACGAATCGTGGCACGTTCGTTATGTCGGATACCCGCTTTCAAAGGAGATTCACGATTCAGGACTTACACTCGAAGAATTCCTTTGCATCGACTCTGTTTATAAATAAAAAATTTTTGAAAGGATGTTAAACTATGAAGCTTTTACAATGCTATATAGATAATATCATTAAGACCGCTTTAATGGAGGACATAAATTATATCGATGCTGCTGCTGATAACCTCATCCCTGCTGACCACAAAAGCTCCGCTTACTATGTGGCTAAGGATACCGGAGTTGTGTGCGGTATCGAAGTTGCAAAACGTGTATTCGAGCTCGTTGGCGAGGATGTAGAGTTCAATATCTTGCTCGGTGACGGCTCAAAAGTGCGTAAGGGCGATATTATCGCAGAGCTTAAAGGAAGTACCCTCACTCTCCTGAAGGGAGAAAGAACTGCACTCAATATCTTACAGCATATGTCCGGTATCGCAACCGCTACAAATAAATGTGTTGAAGCTGTTGCTGGCACAAACGCTTCTGTCACAGATACAAGAAAAACTCTTCCGGGACTTCGTGCCCTGCAAAAATACGCTGTTACAGTCGGTGGAGGCAAAAATCACAGATTCAACCTCTCCGATGCAGCTATGCTGAAAGACAATCACATAGACGCTTACGGCGGAATAACAGCTGCTGTAAAAGCTCTGCGTGAAAAGATAGGTCACACTGTAAAAATCGAGGTTGAAGTAAGAAATCTTGTGGAGCTTCGTGAAGCTCTCGAAAACAAGGTCGAGATAATAATGCTCGACAATATGAGCTGCGAGGAAATGAAACAGGCTGTTGATATTACTGCCGGACGTGCTCTCCTCGAAGCTTCCGGCAACATCACATCAGAAAATATCCGCACCGTCGCAGAAACAGGCGTGGACATAATTTCGCTCGGTGCTCTGACACATTCTGTAAAATGTTTTGATATTTCTATGAAAATAAAGAAATAACAGTTAAAAAGAGCCGTTTCTGCGGCTCTTTATCATTGCGGAGATATTGTTAATTCTTATTCAAATACTATATTGCTGAATATGTTATATATGTTGCTGATTCGCAACTATCTATATATCTTTACGTATAAGCCCATTTATATAATATTAACAAGTATACGTTGTTCACACTTTATTTACTTGTACAAAAATTCTCGTTTACTTGACATATTATCAAAATGTGTGATATACTATAAGTGCTTATACAAAGCTTTAAATAACCCTATTTATATATATCGGAGGTCTCAGATATGAGAAAAACAAGAATAACAGCACTTCTTTTATGTGCTCTCATGATAGTCCCTAACGCTGGATGCGGAAGCAAATCATCCAAAAAAAGCAGCACTTCTAAAGCAAATGCACAGATCGTTGGTGATGAGCCGGGCGAGCCAGTGAGAAATGCTTATCAGCAGGACGCAAATATCGGTAAAAATGAAGTTGTTGCTGATATCAAGGAAGAAGCTGAAGCTAACGACACAGGCTTCACTCTCAACCGTGTCATTGCTTACAAGGATCCTGAAAGATCTGAAAAATACATCTATTTTGATGTAAATATCAAGAACGATACAAGCGACACTTACGACCTTAGCGTACTCAACAACTTCTACCTCATCTATCCTGACGGAAACGAAAAGTACAGTGACATAAAAACCGAACTTTATGCAAACAGCAAGTTCCAGAACTATTATATGTCACCATTCAACATCCCTGCAAACGGTGAGTTTAAAGGTATAGTGGGCGGTTTTGCTGTTGACCCTTCTCTCGATGAATTCACTATCGGTTTCTTCCCGACCCGTGTCGACAACAGAAACAAGGAGAGCGTTATCAAGATCAAGGTAACTCCTGATCTGATAGTTGATAATCCAAGCGATATCTTAAAGTAATAGGAATTAAGAGTCTGCATCCGTGCAGGCTCTTTTCTTTTTTACCGCTCTGTCTGTCACACAGCAGATCATCGCAAAATAGACAGCTCCGCCGACACAGGCAGTTACTGCTAAATCTATAAATAAACTTCCACTCCTTAATAATGACGACATCAGATACGCAGTACCGCCGCACATCGCTCCACTATAAATAACCTTTATAAACGGCAGCATTTCAAGTTTCACTCCGGCATATACGGTAAACGACCGCAGCGACAGCAGCAATATAGCTGAATAGCAAATTGTAGTTGATAAAGCTGCACCGTCTACTCCCATAATGGGTATCAGAAAATAATTTCCTGCGAACTTTATTGCTGTTCCTGCAAGCATTATTTTCAGCGGAACTGAAGCTTTTCCTATCGCCTGAAGCATACTGAAAAGCGGATAAGATATGCACAAGCATACCATGCCCGGCATCAGGACTTTCAAAGCGTTGACGCAGACGGCTGCTTCATCCGATTGATGCGGAAACAGAAATCCCAGTACCTCCCCAGACATTACTCCAAGTCCTACAGCTGCCGGTACAGCAATAACTGCCGCTGTATACAAAGCCTGCATAGCGTTGTTACGCAAGCTTTCTTTGTCATTTTTCTCCCAAGCAGCAGCTGTGAGCGTTAAAGCTCCCTTGCCGAGCATATTTGTGACGGACGGTACAAGATTGAATATCGTGAGTGCTATGCCTGCAAAAGAACCGTACACAAAGCGTGGATAATCCTCCGCAGATACTCCCGATAAAGTACTCGCCGGAATTCTCGATATAACCGTCCACATATCTATAAGAGCCGTGAGATTGGTCACTACAGCACTTATCCCTATCGGCAGAGCAGCTGATATAAGCTCGTGAACTATCTCCCTGAGGCTCATAACAGTTCGTTCAGTAGTCTTCTGACTGCGTGAAGAAAGCCTCATGATGCACATAAACAGTACCGCTCCCAATGACGAAAGCGTCACTCCCAAAATACCTGCCGCAGCTGCAAGAGCTTTTACATCAGTTATATATGGGAAATACCGCATTATCTTGCTGCTGTTATCCATAACGTAATGGCACATAAAAAGTCCGGCTGCGACCTTCACAAATCCCTCGGCCACCTGAGAAACTGCCGTGGGATACATATTGCTCAGTCCCTCATAGTAACCACGCTCCACAGCCGTAATGCAGCCAAAAAGCACTGCCGGAGCTATCATTGCTACGGACAAAGCAGCCTCCGGACTGTCAGCTGAATAGACGCTGAAAGGACGTGCAAGAACTAAGACTATAATGCTCCCAGCCAGACCGACTCCTGAAAATAAAGCAAGAGCCGTCCGGCGAACTTTATGGGCATTTTCCATTGTTCCAAGTGCAGCACTCTTAGCCGTGAGTCTCGCCACTGCCGAGGATACTCCCGTGACTGCAAACGCATACACCGGCATAAACAGACTGTAAGCACAGCTGAAATAGCTCATCCCAACTCCGCCAAGCATATCCGTAAGCGGTATCTTGAACAAAGCTCCAAGCACTTTCGCCGCCGCAGCCGACAACATTAGTATCAGCGAACCTTTAAGGTAATTCTGCTTTCTCACATTCATCCGCCCTTCTGTAACTCAAAAATTTATTTACCGATTTCACAAAAATATATGTTGCAGAAATTAAAATTATGTGTTATAATATAGGATAGACTAATTGTGTTGTTAGAAAGGACGTAATTAAATCATGGAATATAAATTTTCTGATAAAGTAGCAGGTCTTAAAGCTTCTGCTATCCGTGAGATACTTAAATTTACTGCTGACCCTGAGGTCATTTCATTTGCAGCAGGAAATCCGGCTCCGGAAGCTTTTCCAAAGGAGAAGATAGCTGAGATCTCAGCTGAGCTTTTCCGTGATGACCCTATCCTCGCTTTACAGTACAGCGTTACTGAGGGCTATACTCCCCTCCGTGACTTCCTCAAAGGCTGGATGACTGAAAAGGGCTGCTTCCATAAGGAATTCGATGACCTTATCATCACTTCCGGAGGTCAGCAGGCTAACGAGCTTTCCTGTAAGGTGCTTCTCAATGAGGGAGATACTCTTATCTGCGAGTCACCAAGCTTCATAGGCTCACTCAACGCCTTCCGCTCCTACAACGTTAACCTCGTTGGCGTTGATATGGACGACGACGGAATCAACCTCGAAAAGCTCGAAAACGCTCTTAAAACTGAAAAGAACGTTAAGATACTCTACCTCATACCTAACTTCCAGAACCCTACAGGCAGAACCATGTCTTTCGCTAAGAGAAAGGCTGTATACGAACTTGCCTGCAAATACGATTTCATTATCCTTGAGGACGACCCATACGGCGAACTCAGATTTGCCGGCGAGAACGTTCCTACTATCAAGAGCCTTGATACAGAGGGCAGAGTTATCTACTCCAGCACATTCTCTAAGCTCATTTCATCAGGTTTCAGAACAGGTTACTGCTCCGCTCCTGCTGAGATAATCCAGAAAATGGTTGTCTGCAAACAGGTATCCGATGTTCACTCTAATATCTGGGCACAGGTAGTATCCTACAGATTCATGTCGACTGTTGACCGTGAGGCTCACTTCAACAAGCTCCGTGACATCTACAGAGAAAAATGTAACCTTATGTGCAGCTATATCGACAACGGCTTCTCCAAGAAGATCAAATACATCAAGCCGGAGGGCGGTCTGTTCATCTGGTGTACTCTCCCTGATGACTGCGATATGAACGCTTTCTGCAAGAAGGCTGTTCAGGATTACAAGATCGCTGTTGTTCCGGGCAATTCATTCAACATCAAGGAGGACGAGGTAAGCCACGCTATCCGTCTTAACTACTCCACTCCTACTAACGAGCAGATCAAGAAGGGTATGGAGATACTCGCTCGCATGACAAGAGAAATGCTCGACTGATGATCGCTTTTACGGGATATTTCCCACTATATATATGTTAATACGAAAGGAAAATTTTTATGCCAAACAGAGCTACAGGCAGATATACTGTCACACAAAAATATCTTATGACAAGAGGTCAGGCTATCAACTTCCCTGCTAAATTCTTTAATGCAGATTTTAAAAAGAATCAGGTTTTCGGTGTCGTTATCGATATTCCTATGACTTCTGATGTTCTTACTACTATGGTTTGCTTCATCAACGGTGCAGCTAACCTCTATTTCAACAACGGCGGCGAGTACACAGGTGCTTCACAGAAGTACAGAAACCTCGTTCAGGCTGCTCACACTCTCGTTGCAAATGCTGGTCAGCTTCTTCCAAAATGCGAAAAGACAACTAAATTCGATCTTCCTACAGACAGATCACACTCCATATTCCTCCTTACAAGAACAGGTATCTATAAGACTGAGATAAAGCCTGGTCTTATCCCTGAGGACGAGCCTGAGAAGCGTACTATCTATGTTCTCTATCAGCGTGTTCTTAACGAACTTAGAAGTGCTCAGCTCAAAGATGATGCTGAAAAGCGTAAAGCCTCAAAGTAAGGAGTTTTCACAATGGACGATAAAAAGCTCATATTCAGTGCAATACAGCCTACAGGTACTTTTACCCTTGGCAACTATATAGGTGCTGTTCGTAACTGGGCACCGCTTCAGGATGAGTACAACTGCATATACTGTGTCGCTGATATGCACGCTATCACTGTTAAACAGGAACCGGCTAAGCTCAGAAAAAATACTCTCGATGCTTATGCTCTCCTCATGGCTTGCGGTCTTGATCCTGAAAAATCAATACTCTTTATCCAGAGCCATGTTTTCACTCACGCAGAGCTTAACTGGGTTCTCTGCTGTAATACCCAGTTCGGTGAACTCAGCCGTATGACTCAGTTCAAGGACAAAAGCCAGCGTCACCCTGATGACGTAAACGCAGGTCTGTTCACTTACCCTTCTCTTATGGCTGCTGACATCCTCGCTTACAACGCTGACTTCGTTCCTGTTGGTGTTGACCAGAAACAGCACCTTGAACTCGCAAGAAATATCGCTCAGCGTTTCAATCAGCGTTACGGCGACTTCTTCACTCTCCCTGAACCTTACATCATTGATGTGGGTGCTAAGGTAATGTCCTTGCAGGATCCTACAAAGAAGATGTCTAAGTCAGACGAGAATCCAAACGCTTGCATCCTCATCCTCGACGATAAGGACACTATTATCCGCAAATTCAAGAGAGCTGTTACCGACAGCGAAGCTGAAGTTTGCTACCGTGAGGGTAAGGACGGTATAAATAATCTTATGGCAATATACTCCTGTGTTACAGGTAAAGACTACGCTGCTATCGAGTCAGAATTTGCCGGCAAGGGCTACGGCGACTTCAAGCTCGCTGTTGGTGAGGCGGTTGCTGACCACCTTGAACCTGTCCGCACTGAATTCGCACGTATCTCTCAGGATAAAGCATTCCTCAAAAAGTGCTATACAGAGGGTGCTGAACGTGCTTATAACTACTCACGCAGGATAGTTTCCAAGGTATTCCATAAAGTCGGATTTGTCGACAAATAATGACCATTTTTCAGTAATATTATACTGATAATGAAAATTCCGGCAAATTACACAAACCGTACATTCTTATTGTTACTTATTAAGTTATATTCACAAAATTGTAAAAAATAGCTTGCAATTTAGTCAAATTTAGGGTATTATAATACTTAGCCCGTCTTAGGGAGGGTTTTTTCTATGGTTGATTATCAGCAGAAAAAGCATTATTCAATTGATGATCTTATCGAGATCGTTAAGCTTCTTCGTGGCGAAGGAGGCTGCCCATGGGACAGAGAACAGACCCACGAGTCTATAAGAAGCGATTTCATCGAGGAGACCTGTGAAGCGATCGAGGCTATCGACCTCAAAGATACTGAGCTGCTCCGTGAAGAATTAGGCGATGTACTCCTTCAGGTAGTGTTCCACTGCCGAATTGAAGAGGAAAACGGTACTTTCCGCTTTGACGATGTTTGCGATGAGATATGTAAAAAACTTATTATCCGCCACCCCCACGTTTTCGGAGATGTCCTCGCTGATACTACCGATCAGGTGCTAAAAAACTGGGACGCTATAAAAATGAAAACCAAGGGACAGGAAACCTATACTGATACACTTAACAGTGTCGCTAAATCTCTCCCCGCTCTTATGAGAGCTCAGAAGGTCGGTAAGCGTGCTATGCGTGCAGGTATGGATTTTCGTTCAGCTGAGGACGCTGTAGCTTGTATCAGTGCAGAAAAAGCTGAACTTGATAAAGCTGTCGCTAATAAGAATCAGGAAAATATAGAGGAAGAGATAGGCGACCTTCTCTTCTCCTGCGTAAATGCTGCAAGACATCTCGGTGTAAATGCGGAATTAGCACTTAAAGCTTCTACAGAAAAATTTATTAAACGCTTTGCGATCACCGAAGAATTGACCTCTGCCGATAACATAGATATGAAAGACTTATCAATCGAAGAACTTGACAAGTACTGGGACAAGGCTAAACTTATTATTAATTCGGAGGGAACTAAAAATGACTAAAACAGAACTCATTAATTCTATCGCAGATAAGGCTAATTGTACAAAGAAAGATGCTTCTGCTGTTCTTGAAGCAACTCTTGATGCAATTCAGGAAACTCTCGTAACTGGCGAAAAGGTTTCTATAACTGGTTTCGGCACTTTTGAAATAAGAGAAAGAGGCGAAAAAGTCTGCATCAACCCAAGAACTAAAGCTAAGATGACTTGTCCTCCATGTAAGGCTCCAGCATTCAAAGCCGGCAGAGCTCTTAAAGAGTCTGTTAACAAGTAATAAATATCAAGGACAGGCTTTTGTCTGTCCTTTTTTATTGAAAGGAGTCCGATTATGCGACTTGATAAATATTTGAAAGTAACTCGACTTATAAAGCGTCGAACAGTTGCTAATGAAGCGTGTGACGCTGAAAAAATAGTTGTAAACGGCAAGGTAGCCCGTGCTTCCTACGATGTCAAAGTAGGCGATATTATCGAAATAAACATGGGTACACGTCCTCTGAAAGTAAAGGTACTCAACGTCACCGAACACGCCACCAAAGAAAACGCCGCCGACAATTATACGGTTATAGAATAAAACTGCGGTATTTTTACCGTGTTGGCTTGGGAATATATGGGATTTATCGGGGAAAACCTTTCTGAAGAAAGGTTCTTCCCCGAACCCCTTTCCAAAGACTTTCAGACTGATTTTT
>OCTX012282240.1_pt1 | contig 10291 bp, 6 predicted proteins | sample 1539691 | NCBI WGS metagenome assembly OCTX01 (sample SAMN02144231, study PRJEB22623) | gut metagenome | biome: sheep rumen | host: Ovis aries | place: New Zealand | reverse complement strand
TGCTGCCGTTAAGGTGGTAGGTACCAGTACAGGTATGCTTACCGACGTGAATGGTCGATTCAATGTAGCCCTGCCAGCAGGCAAGGATCAACTGGAGATCAGCTACCTGGGCTTCGAAAGCAAGACCGTTAAGGCCAAGAATGGCATGCGCGTGTTCCTGAAGGCCGACGCACAGATGGTGGACGAGGTTATTGTAGTAGCCTTCGGTCAGCAGAAGAAGTCGTCATTCACAGGCTCCGCAGCCACAGTTGATGCAGAGAGCCTCGGTCAGCACGTAACAACCAACGTTGCTAACGCCCTTGCAGGATCGGTTCCCGGTCTGCAGATTCGTGGTGGATCAGGCGCTCCTGGTGCAAAGGAAGGAAAAATTAATATCCGTGGTATCGCATCTATGTATGCCAACACCGACCCTCTGGTAATTGTTGACGGCGCTCCTTACAGCGCTTCTCTGAGCAACATTTCGCAGGAGGACATCGAGTCGGTAAGCGTACTGAAGGATGCTGCTTCGGCTGCTCTTTACGGTGCCCGTGGTGCTGCCGGTGTTATTCTGATTACCACAAAGAAGGGTAACAAGCAGGCTCCAAAGATTAACGTAAACGTGCGTTGGGGAGCTAACACCCGTGCCGTACAGGAGTACGATAAGATTTCTGACCCAGGTAAGTATTACGAGATGGCATATGCCGGACTGTACAATTACTACTTCTACCAGCAAGGACAGAGTGCAGCTACAGCTAATCTAAATGCTAACAAGCACTTGATCGAAGCCCTGGGCTATCAGGTTTACACTGTGCCCGACGGTCAGCAGCTCATCGGTCAGGATGGTAAACTCAATTCTGCAGCTACATTAGGATATAAGCAGGTTGACGCCGATACTGGCGAGACTTACTGGTATCAGCCCGACGATTGGAACGACCAGGCCTACAAGACTGGTATGCGTCAGGAATACGAAGTAAACATGAGCGGTGGTACCGACAAGAGCGGCTACTACATCTCTACAGCTTATCTGAAGGAGGACGGTATTATCGACAACTCAAGCTTCGACCGTTTCTCTGCTCGTTTGAAGGCCAACTACGACCTGACCAAATGGTTGCGCGTAGGTGCCAACGTAGGCTATGTTCATAGCAAGACTATCAGCAATCCTAATAACGACGAGTATCAGCTGGGCTCTACCAACCTGAGCTACTACACCAGCCGTATTGCTCCTATTTATCCTATCTACGTACGTGTGATTGACCCAGCAACAGGTCAGCCAGTTATCCGTACCGATGCTAACGGAAACCCCCAGTACGACTATGGTCGTCCTGGTCAGGACTATCCTAACCCACGTGCATTCCTGCAGACTGGTAACCCTCTTGGCAGCAACCTCTACAACGACGTTAACAGTCAGGGTAACCAGCTGAACGCTACTGGACTTGTTGACATTAAGTTTACCGACTGGCTGCGCTTCAACGCTACCAGCAACATTAACTGGGGACACTCAAACTACTCTGACTACGAGAGCCAGCTCTATGGTCCTAAGGCAGGTGTAAACGGCGAGATTGCCAAGAGCCAGACTGACACATATCGTCAGAACCACACTCAGACTCTGAATTTCAACCAGTCATTCGGACTTCACACTGTAACTGCTACCATTGGTCATGAGTATTATGATACCAAGACCACTTATCTCACTGCCACTGCTCAGGGACTCTTCTCGCCAGAGATCAAAGAGATTAACGGAGCTGCCAACCAGCAGTACAAATCTGGTTCATATACTACTGAATATAATGTAGAGGGATGGTTCGGCCGTGTACTCTACAACTACGATGAGAAATACTTCGCAGATGCTTCATTCCGCCGTGACGCTTCTTCACGTTTCGCAAAGGACAGCCGCTGGGGTTCGTTCTGGAGCGTTGGTGCAGGTTGGCTTATCAACAAGGAGAAGTTCTTTAAGGCCGACTGGGTTGACCAGTTGAAGCTTAAGGTTTCATTGGGACAGACAGGTAACGATGGTATCGGAAGCTGGGCTTACACCGATCTGTACAGCCTTTCTCCATCGTCAACCACACAGATGACTCCTTCGTTCTACCGTATCGGTAACCCCGATATCACATGGGAGACTACTACATCACTGAATGTTGGTGTTGACTTCGCATTCTTCAAGAACCGCATTATTGGTAGCCTCGAGGTTTACAACAAGAAGACCACCGACCTGCTGTTCTGGCTGTCAGTACCTGAGAGCCTTGGCGCACGTGGTTACTATGGCAACATCGGTGACAAGCGTTCAACTGGTATCGAGTTGACCCTGAGCGGCGACATCATCCGTACAAAGAATCTGACTTGGAGCGCCAACTTCAACATCGCTCACAACAAGGAGAAGATTCTGAAGCTCCCTGAGACAAAGATTGCCGTAAACGGTGGTTTTGCCGAGACATGGATTCCTGTAAGCAGTGGTGCCTCAAACGGTTCTATCCAGATGTGGTACGAGGAAGGTGGTTCACTCTACTGCCCATTCATGTACAGCTATGCTGGTGTAAACGAGAAGGGTGAGGCCCTCTACTGGTACGACGCAGAACTCTCACCTGCCGGTGGTAAGGTAGATGCTGATGGCAACCCCATCACTAACAACACAAGTAAGGCTGGCCAGAATAAGTCGGGCACAACCACACAGATTGGTGAGGCCACCCGCTACGCAGGCAAGTCAATGCTTCCTAAGGCTTATGGTGGATTCGGTACAACTCTGACAGCTTACGGTTTTGACGTAAACGTAAACTTCGACTACCAGATTGGTGGTAAGATCTACGACCGTCAGTACGCCAGCTACATGAGCAACTGGGTTGACAATGGTGATGCCGGCTCTGCACTCCATGTAGACCTGCTGAAGTCATGGACTCCCAACAACACCAACTCAGATATTCCTCGCTTCCAGTACGGCGACCAGTACACTGTAGCTACTTGCGACCGATTCTTGGCCAGCGCAGCTTATCTGAACTTCCAGTCGTTCTCTGTAGGTTACACCCTCCCCAAGAAACTTATCTCTAAGCTCGGCATCGACAAAGTACGCGTTTACGCTACCGGTGAGAACCTCTGCTTCTGGAGCGCACGTAAGGGTCTTGACCCACGTTATGACTACGGATCAACCGAGTCGCTTTCAGCTTACTCTCTGATGCGTACTATCATGGGTGGTATCCAGGTATCTTTCTAATATGAAACATAAATCAATAAGGAGACTATTATATGAAAAAATCAATATTATACATTGCAGCCCTGGCTCTTACTACGGTAACAACCTTAAACAGCTGCATCAAGGAAATTGATCCACAGTCGAGCACTGTCACCAAGGATCAGGCGGCTAACGCTCCAGGTGCATTCAACAATTTCGTTTCTTCGCTGACAAGCTCATTAAATGGTGAGTTTACATATAGCGGAAGCAGCCATTATCCATGGGACTTCGGTTATCCTTCATTCTTTCTGCAGCGCGACGTAATGGGACAGGATATCGCTGTAGAGACCAGTGGTTCTGAATGGTACACCACTTGGTACTCTTGCGGTACTGGCCTTGGTCCAACTTATGCTGTATGTCAGCTGCCTTGGACCTATTATTACGGATGGATTAAGAACTGCAACACCGTACTGAGCCTCGCAGGCGAGGATCCCGCAAACGACCAGAAGGCTGGAGCAGGTATTGCTTATGCTATGCGCGCCATGTTCTACATGGACTTGGCTCGTATGTATGCCCCTGAGACATACGCCAAGAATCCTGAGGCTGCTACAGTGCCCATCATCACCGAGCAGACTTCGGCTGCCGATGCTACCAATAACCCACGTGCAACTAACAAGGAGATTTTCGCCTTCATCCTGTCAGACCTTGACAAGGCAGAGACGTTACTTGCCGACTACAAGCGCACCGACGTTTATACTCCCGACGTATCAGTGGTATATGGTCTGAAAGCACGCGCTTATCTGACTATGGAAGACTGGGCTAATGCCGAGAAGTATGCTAAGCAGGCTCAGACAGGCTATCAAGTAATGACCGAGAGCCAGTATCTGTCTAAGACGGACGGTTTCAACAAGCCAAACGCTTCATGGATGTTCGGTTTGACATTCCGCCCGAGCGATCCTAACATTACTGAGAACGACGCTGACTCAAGCTGGGGCTCTCAGATGATTATCGAAGTTAGCGGTTCTGGTTGCGGCTATTCAGCCAACTACGTAGGCCCCAAGCGTATTGACTCTCACCTGTTCAGCACTATCCCTGCTACCGACTTCCGCCGCATGTGCTTCCTCGACCCTGCACTCGACGAGATGAGCAAGGCTGACGCTATTAAGGCACTGGAAGCCTACACAGGCGACCCAGAAGGAGTTTACACTACAGGTACAAAGGTATCAAGCCGTGGAACCCTTGGTTGCATCGAAATCAAATTCCGTCCTAAGGATGGCGAATACGAAAACCAGTACACCGCCTTCACTGTAGCAGTACCTCTGATGCGCGTTGAGGAGATGAAGCTGATTGAGGCCGAGGCAGCCGGTATGCAGAACGAGGCACGCGGTATTGAGCTGCTCACAGCTTTCGCTAAGACCCGTGACGCCAACTATGAGTATGGCACTCACAACGAGGCTTACTACAACACAGCTACCTCTAAGTTCCAGAACGAGTGCTGGTGGCAGCGCCGTGTAGAGCTCTGGGGTGAGGGCTTCGCAACCTTCGACATCAAGCGTCTGCAGAAGGGTATCATCCGCAGCTATGCAGGTACCAACCACGTAAGCGGTTATCAGTGGAACATACAGAACACTCCAAACTGGATGAACCTCTGTATCATTCAGAGCGAGACCAACAACAACTCGGCTTGTACAAACAACGAGACACCAAAGCCACTGTCAGGCGACTCTGATCCATTTGCTTGGTAAAATCATGTTATATCACTTAAATAAAAAAGATAATGAAAAAATATTTCTATAACATCATGTTCGCCTTCATCGGAGCACTTGCTTTCACAGCATGCTCTGAGGAGAGCGGAACAGAACCTGAAACCGACAGCAAGCCTGTTGTTACAGTATATCAGTATGAAGCCCAGCTCCCTCTGAGTGCCGACAACGACGTCATTATCCGTGTAGCCGCCAACAGCTCTGTTGAATCTGCCTACTATCTGGCAGAGAAAGCAGAGGAAAAGACCGGTCGCAACATGTCGGCCGAGGCTTATGCCGACTATGTAGTAAGCAATGGTAAAAAGATCGATAATCTGTCGGCTGGCAATCCTGTAGATTTGGCCGTTACCGATATGATGGGCGATTACATCATCACTGTGGTAGGCGTCAAGGGCACTACTAAATACTCTACCGAGACCTCCTTCAAGGGACTTGACTGGCGCGATATTGCCACTGGCACCTATTACTATTCAAAGACAAACGTTTCTGGCAAGGAGTCATCGCCAGCCACACTGCAGTACTGTGCAAACGTAGATGGCCTGTATCGCATCAAAGATGCATTCAGCGCAGGTTACTCACTCAAGTTTACAGGTACCGGCAGCAAGGGTTCAGATGCTGATGGCAACTTTGAGGTGGTTCGCGTAGCAGCCCAGCCCACAGGTTACACTTATGGAAAGTATGGCGACGTGAGCATCCGCGACGTGGCCACCTGGCAGAACTCTGACGACTATCTGGACAACCAGATGTACGAGAGCGGCTACTGCTACTTCTGGGTACAGTATTTCGTATCAGCTGGTAACCTGGGCTATGGTTACGATGAGTTCGTTCCCGAGTGACCCTCGACTATTCAAAGAAGATTCTAATCAATCTCTCTTTAAATAAACCGAGATCCCCTCGCCCGCCCTGTGACAGGGCTGCGGGGGGATTTTTGGCCTTGTCCCAACATCATTAGGCGAATGCTTTATAGCCGACCGACTGATGTATCCGCTTTTTCTTGTTGATGTTGAGTGGTGTGCTTTTTGGGTAGGCGATAGAATAGGCGGCGTCGAGGGCTGTCTGGTCTATCTGGTAGTAGCTGATGCCTGTGCGTACGGCTACGATGGCGCGCAGCAGATCGCGATGGGGGCGCGGGTAGAGGCCAGGCGGTGGGAGCTCGTCCCAACCAGCCAGTTTGCAGTTGTGGCATACTTGCCAGATAAACTCGTGGGTGGCCTCGCCACCAAACCATAATTTCAGAACGCGGCGCACGCAAAAGCGCTTGCAGTGCAGATGGCAGTAGCGGCGAGTGCGGCGCAACAGTCGCCACATCGCCACAAAGGTTTCTTGTGTGTTATCAATGTGTTCCATAATCGTTTTTTGTTTTTTGCCTAAATAAATTACTTGTTTATTTAATCTTAACGTAACGGGCTGAGGTTTCGTCGTAGGCGATGTGGCCGCGGGTTTGCCAGGCACGCAGGGTGCTGTCGCCGGGACCGGGCCGACCGGCTTGCTGGCGCATCTGCAGATACTGCTCGCGCGTGAACTCATCGGGTAACAGGGCCAACAGGTTCTGCGGCCCCGAGTGGCGCTGCAGGTCCTGCTCGTCGTTCAGCTCCTTCTCCAACTGGGCACCGAAATACAGCATCTTGCACCACAGGTTGTACTGCTCGCTCCAGCGCACAAACTCGGCTATCGTCTTGTCCCACTTGTAGCCGTGAGCCACGTAGAGCACCATGCCCTTCAACCAGGCTATCACGTTGGCACGGTACGACAGTACGCGATAGGCCTCGCTCTCGTACAAACGGGCGGTGTCGGCATTCTCCTGTTTCATGTCGAGTGCCAGTCGGCGGGCTGCCGGGCACTCTATCAGTCCGTGGGCTGCCTCCAACCGGTCGATGTAAGGCTTCAGTTCGGCAGCAAACGCCTCGTCGTAGATACCCAGGATGGGCGCTTCGTCGTCATCGTCGTTGGCACGGATGATGGTGGCCACGTCGAGTCGGCTCACCGTTCCGTCGTTCACCATCCTGCTGAAAAACCTTCGTGCGTTGGGTGGCGTGGTGCTGGCGTTGAAGTTCCAGCGCAGCGGGGCAATGCCCGACACACTGTCGGCACCCACGCGCTCCTGTCCTGCCATGGCATTGTCGAAAGCCTTGCGAATCAGCAGTCCCACCTCGTCGGCTTTGTGGCTCGATGTCACCTTTTTCAGAGCCTCTACCTCGTCCACGATGGTGTAGATATAGCGCTCGCCGTTGTTGTGGGCATCCACCACGCGCTGGTTGAACACGGCATCGGTCAGGTTGTCGATCAGCATCTGTATGCAGATGTCGCGTGGGCGCGGGTCCTTCTTCTGTTTGCCGGTGGGGTTCTTCTGTTTCCACTCGGCCTCGCGCTGACGGCCCAACAGGTCGCGCTGGCGGATATCGTCCATAATAAACTCGATGGGCTTTTTGATAGAGCCCTTACCCACACTCTGGCGACCCACCAACAGGTTCATAAACGTGGCCTCGTGGTCCACATTGTCCCAGTAGCGGAACTTGGCGCCATGCAGGTGGGCACCCAGAGCAGGAAACACGGCGCTGGCCACCGCCGGTTTGTAGAACCACGGCACGTTGCGGGTGAGCAGTCGTATCAGCGGTGGCAGTCGTTTGGGCAAGGGTGGGGGTGTGCTGATGCTACCGCCGCAGGCGCGCACGCCCTGTTGTTTCTTCAGTGCTTGCAGCACCTGTTTCATTCGCAGGGGCATGCCGCGTCGGGGCTCTTTCAGTGCGTTTTCCAGTGTGTGCAGGTATTCGTTGCGGTCGGCATCGGTGCACGAGCCATCGGGCTGCGCCCAGTAGTTGGGCACCACGGTTTGCAGTCCCTCCATGCTATAGCCGCAGATGGAGCGCAGGTTTACGGCCAACTCAAACGTGAGTGCATTCCTATCGCCCACCACCGGCAGCTTCCCCCCGTTATACAGTTCCCAATACTTCGCGATAATATCCGAGAAAGCCATGCCGTTGTAGGTTTTTTCTTGGCACGAATTACACGAATTATCACGAATTATTTTATTATCGCTTTCGTTTGCTGGATTATTTAATTCGTGTAAATTCGTGAAATTCGTGCCTAAAACTTCTTCGAGTTCGAAGATGGCATCATCCAGATAGATAAGCTGCTCGGTGCCGGTGGTGAAGAACACGCGGGTGATGTCCTTGGCCTGGGCATCGTAGGCCACCGATAGCAGACTGGCTGCCCATTGCAGATTCTCTACCTGCGACATGTGCTGTCGGCGACGAAACACCAGATGGTAGCCCTGGCCGCGGGCACTCTCCTCCAGCATCAGCAGCCCCAGCTCATCCTTCTTAGCCAGTATGCGCTCGCGAACGACGGGCATCTCGTCGGTCGAAAGGTGGTCGATGTCCATCCCCACGGTGTCGCTCATGCGCGTGCTACCCTTCAGCGTGCCGTCGGCATTAGGCATACAGCTGTAGTTCATCTGCACCAGTCGGTGCTTCAGACTTTCGTTGCCACTGCGGATGGCGTTCATCAACTGCTGCTGTTCGTTACTGCCGCGCAGAGCCATATACTCTGCGCGGGTGGTCACGGGGCGCATCATCTTCGCCCCATCCTTCAAATAAATCATGTGTGTGCTCATAGCTTTAATGTTTAATCTTTGATGTTTACACTCGGTCGATGATTTCATCGTCGGTGGCAAAGCTGGGTTCGAAAAAGCGGGTGGCCTCCCACTGGCGGCGGGCTACCAAGCCTGGCAGCTTGCGACCGTCAGCATACACCCATCGCTTAAACTCGCGCTGGATGGCCTGCTTGCTGCCACCTTGCCGGATGGTGCGTAGCAGGGTGGACTGCTTCAGTCGGCCGATGCCCACGTTGAAGGCAAACGATGTGAGTGCCTCAAGCTGAGCCTCGGTGCGTGCCACGTGCAGTTGGCGCACCTGTCGCATCACCTCGGTGGCATCCTGTAGCAGCCAGTCGCGAGCCTGCTGTGCGCTGATGCGGTCGCCCATGCGAACCCCTTGTGTGTGTCCATACCCGATGGTGGGTGTGCCATTGGCGTCGCGATAAGCCGTCAGTCGGCATCCCTCCATCTCCATCAATTTCTCTAAAAGTGTGTCTGTAATCTTCATAGTAACTATTCACTATTCACTGTCCACTGTATCAAAGGTTTGGGTATCCCAATTGCGAGTTCAGATATTTCAGTCCGGCCATGGTCCACGTCATGTACACCTTGATTTTTCGCTTGCCTTTCAGCGAGTAGCCGATGTGTGTACGTTCGGCGGTGAAGCCCCGACCCTGCAGGTGCTCGGCCAGGTACCATCTACCGTGGGCGCGGTACTGTATGCCCATGTCGCTCAGCACAGCATTAAAATCGAGTGTGCTCATGTTGAACGTCTTGGCCACCTGTGTGGCAGTGAGTGTGTCCTCGGCAGGTTCGTTCAGCATGCGCAGTCCCGTACTGATGATGTCGTCGGCCATGGCCAGAATCTTTTTCTGAACCCCAAGCGCGGGTAGTTTTTGGGGGCACGGATTACACGGCTCTCTTTTTGAGAGACACTGCTTTATCTCGCTTGCATAAGCCGTGTCCTTTTTAAAAAAGGCCGTGTCATCCGTGCCAAAATTAATCCTCTCAAGCTCGAGTTCTTCCCAGCGCAGAACCAATCGGGCGCGCGACTCGTCGTTAAACTTGGTAGCGATGTAGAGCGTCTCGGTTTTGGTGAGCAGGTAACAGGGGCGAAGCTCGCCCTTCTTGTCGTGATATTCAACCAATCGAAAATTTGATTGGTTAACTTTCTGCCATGCTGGCTCCATCTTTCGGATGGCCGCCATGATGTGGCAGTGCTGCTTACCGGTTACTTCAGCTATTTCCAGCGAAGTCATCATGTGTTGGTTCTCGTTTACTGTTTTAATAATCATTGTTTCCATAATTGTGTGTATTTTAAATTGTAAATAATATTTTTTGGGGGGCACGGATTACACGGCTCTCTTTTAGAGAAACGCTGCTTTCTTTTCATTGATAACAGCTGTGTCTTTATTTATAAAGCCGTGTAATCCGTGCCTAAGAATAAATCCGCTCGGCCGTTCCGAGTCGGGTTGGTGTGTCAGTAAGTCAAAGATCACTCGTGAACTGAATCACGCTCGCCATCGCAACTTGTTTGCGGTGGCAAAAGTAGGCATAAAAAAAACACGCTCCAACCTCTTGGAACGTGTTTCAGAAACTCTTGACAGAAACTCCTGTCGATAGCAGAATTTCTGCTGCCCAACTTTCTGCACAAACAGAAACTCTGCCGCTAAACTTGCAGTAACTCGCGCAACTGCTGTAACAATACCAGCTCGCGCTGGGCTGCACCGTTGGCGGCCCACTTATCCACACTCTTGCGCATGTAGGGGTGGTTGCTCACCGTGCGCTGGA
>OCTX012215521.1_pt1 | contig 10291 bp, 5 predicted proteins | sample 1539691 | NCBI WGS metagenome assembly OCTX01 (sample SAMN02144231, study PRJEB22623) | gut metagenome | biome: sheep rumen | host: Ovis aries | place: New Zealand | reverse complement strand
GTTTATCGGCCTGGGTGTGATCGGTGTTGCGATCGCAACAGTCATCTCACAGTCTGTTTCCGTATGCATGGTATATCGGAACATGCATGGCCTTGATGAGCGGTACAGATTCAGTTTTAAAGACATGGGAATTGAAAAGGACCTCCTGCTGGAAGTGATTGATCTTGGTCTTCCTGCCGGGATTCAGTCATCACTGATCTCGGTATCCAATCTGTTTGTCCACCGTTATATCAACAGCTTCGGATCGACAGCGACGGCAGGCGTAGGGATCGCACAGAGACTGGACCGTTTTGTCTCGATGCCGTGCCAGGCACTGGGACTGGCAATCACAACATTTGTTTCCCAGAATATCGGGGCAGGCAAAAGGGAGCGCATCAGGAACGGTATGCTGACGGCCTTTACTATGGGCATGGCATCGATCGCATTGATGGGAATACCGCTGATGCTGAATACAGAGTTCTTCCTGGGTCTGTTCAACAGGGATCCGGAAGTTCTCCGGTACGGGGCACAGATGGTTCATACACTTGTGCCGTTCTATTTCCTGATGGCAATGAACCAGGTGATGTCAGGAACACTCCGAGGATACGGTTTTTCAAGACAGGTCATGATGCTGTCGCTGATCGGCATGATCGGCATCCGTCAGATCTTCCTGTATATATCAATGCACATCGACTGGAACATCCGTTTTGTGTTTATCGGCTTTCCGGTCGGCTGGTTCTTCCAGGCAGTCTGTGTTTATGCGTATTTCTTCTGGCTGAAGAGATCCGGCAGACTCGAACAGGCTTTTATCAGAAACAGCAAACATCAGTAATGCTTTGAGGCAGTTTTGATGACTGCTTTTTCATTGTTACGGTACAATGAAACAGGAGGTGTCGCACAATGAGAAATGATTTTGTCAAACACAGAGGGATCGCAGCCGGCACAAAGGGAATGGTATCATCTGCCCATTACCTGATCTCAGTTTCCGGTCTCAGAGCACTGGAAAAAGGCGGGAACGCAATGGACGCATGTGTCGCGATGGCGCTGACTGCCGGGGTCGTTCTGCCGGATATGTGCGGACCGGGCGGAGATGCGTTCGCGCTCTATTACGATGCTGCATCAGATCATATTACAGCCCTCAACGGATCGGGCAGACTGCCGAAACGCGCGACAGTTGAGGAATATACAAAAAGAGGATACAAGAAAGTACCGGGAGAAGGGATGCTGTCGGTAACAGTACCGGGAGCCATCGATATGTACTTTACGGCACTTGAACGGTTCGGAACGACCACATTTGCGGAAGCAGCGAAGGATGCTGTAAAGCTGGCAAGAGAAGGCGTTCCCATGGCTGAAAAGGTCATCCGTCATTGCCATGGCACACTTCCGATGATGCTGAGACATGAAAACCTGGCATCTGTCTGGCTGAACAACGGAAAGCCATATGAGTTCGCTGAACCGGTCCGGGTTCCTGAACTTGCTGATTTCCTTGAGGAGATCGGTGAAAAAGGAAGGGATGAATTCTATAAAGGATCGATCGCTGAGAGGATCGTTGATTATTCTCACAGACACGACGGCCTGCTGGAGCTTGAAGATCTTGCGGAGCACAGCACAGTGGTCACTGAGCCGATCAGTGTGAAATACAGAGACTATACGGTTTATCAGACACCTCCGGTTTCACTTGGTATCGAACATCTGGAGGAAATGGCGATCCTTGATCATTTTGATCTGGCACAATACGGTCCGGACAGCGCAGAAGCAGTCCATCTGATGGTCGAAGCCAAGAAACTGGCTTTCCATGATGCCGAACATTATTATGGTGATCCTGAGTTTGTCACAAATCCTGTAATATTCGATCCTGAACATATCAGACAGCTGGCAGAGAAGATCCGCATGGACCGTTCTCTGGAAGATGTTGATCTGAACGGTTCCGATCATGGACATACAACAAGCATGATCGCGGTAGACCGTTTTGGAAATGCCTGCTCATTCATTACCTCGATCGCAGGCGTCTGGGGTTCGGGAGAAATGGTAGACGGTACGGGAATGATCCTGAACAACAGAGCTCCCGGCGCAAAACTGGAACCCGGACATCCCAATTGTCTCAGACCTTCAGGAAGAGTGATGCATACGCTGAACACCTGGATGATGCGTGATCCGTCAGGCAGACTTTGTTTTGTAGGGAATACACCAGGAGGAGACCGACAGCCTCAGTGGAACATGCAGACGATCGTAAATCTGGTGGATTTCAAACTGGATGTACAGACTGCTCTGGAACATGCAAAATGGCATGATGCCGTAGACCATGAAACCGGAAAGCATACGCTCAGGATCGAGGAACAGATCGGCTCTGAAGAGATCGAAAAGCTCAGAGCACTCGGACACGAAACGATACCCATGAAACCTTTTGCCGGATCCGGCGCATCGCAGGTGATACAGATCCGGGAGGATGGTGTGCGTCTGGGAGGAAGCGATCCCCGGGCAGATGGTACAGCACTGGCAGAACTGTAATAAAAAACGGTCCAAATTTGTGGGCCGTTTTCGTTTCATTGCAGATGCAGGAATTTATATCTTTTCCGGGGATATCTGCTGTGCTCTCATGATGGCACGGATGGATTGGAAAACATAACCTTTCATTTCATTGATCGGCAGCGGCTTTCCGTAAAGAATGGAATCATGGCAGGTACTGCTGATCAGTTCAATGATCATATAGATCATGATCAGCGGATTTTCATATTTGATTTCCGACTCTCGGATTGCGGATTCAAAAACAAGCCCAAAATCGATATTGGTATCCCGATGTTCGATAAAGGCACTTTCGAATACACCCCAGCTCAGGTTCTTATAAACAAAGCGCAGTGTGATCACATCATTCTCCAGCTGACTGATAATATTGTCTGCCAGGAATATGATCTTATCTTCCAGCAGAACCAAATCTGTCTGATCCAGTGCGTTTTTGGCACGAATAAAGATCTCACCGGATTTAGCCGCAATGATATGATTTCTCAGATCATACTTGTCCTTGAAATAGAAATAGAAAGTTCCTTTGCCCACTCCGGCTTTTTCAGCAATATCGGAGATGCTGGTATGGGCGATCCCTTCATGGGAGAACAGTTCAAATGCGGTATGCATTAATGCTTCCCGCTTTTTTCTTTTGTTTTCTTCAGCTTTTCCTGTTTTCATCAGAATCATTTTATCTCAAAATCTATCATTTTGTTCAGCGGGCAGGTAAAAATTATTGACCGTTAGTCGAAAAAGAGGTATAACAGCAATGTCGAAATAATCGACCGTTGGTCAAAAAAGAAACGGAGGAGATAAAATGCCGTTAAAAACAGGCAAATGGGTCACAAAGTATCACAAACTGATCCTGATCATCGCAGTACTGCTGCTGATACCTTCGGGAATCGGATATATTCACACAAAAGTCAACTATGACCTGCTGACATATCTGCCAAAAGATATTGAAACGATGGTCGGTCAGGATATTCTGAAGGAAGAATTCGGAAGCGGAGCATTCTCGGTCCTGATTACCGAAGGAATGCCGGAGAAAGACATCGTCTCATTGAAACAGCAGATCATGGAAACAGATCACGTCAAAAACGTCATCTGGTACGATTCATTTCTGGACATCTCGATCCCGATGGAAATTTTGCCGGAAGAGATCATGGATGCGTTCAATCAGGGTGATTCGTCACTGATGTTCATTATCTTCGATGACACAACATCGGCAGACGGAACAGTGGAGGCAGTCAGGAAGATCAGAAGTATCGCAGACAACCGGGTATTCCTGAGCGGAATGTCCGCAGTGCTTGTCGATACGGAGGATCTCTCCGAAGCGGAAGCTCCGGTTTATGTCATGATGGCTGTCGCATTGAGCTGTCTGGTACTGATGTTTGTAATGGATTCCTATCTGATCCCGTTCATATTCCTGGCAGGAATCGGGATGGCAATTATCTGCAACCTTGGTACCAATGTGTTCCTGGGACAGATCTCTTATGTAACCAAAGCACTGGCTGCAGTGCTGCAGCTCGGTGTTACCATGGACTACTCCATCTTCCTGTGGCACAGCTATGAAGCACATCAGGAAGAAGGGAATCCTCCCGCAGAAGCAATGGAAAAAGCCATTGCAGAAACGTTCACTTCAATCATCGGATCATCCGTCACAACGATCGCCGGATTCATAGCCCTCTGCTTTATGAGCTTTACACTCGGCATGGATATGGGCATCGTCATGGCAAAGGGCGTCGTATTCGGCGTGATCAGCTGTATTACAGTTCTTCCGTCAATGATCCTGTTCCTTGACGGTCCGATCAAAAAAACAAAGCACCGGCCGCTGCTCAAAGATTTTGCCGGCATCGGAGACTTTGTCACAAAGCACGCATATCCTCTGCTGGCGCTGGCAGTACTTCTGCTGGGGCCGGCAGTGTGGGGCTACCGTCATACTGCTATTTACTACAACCTCGACAGTACGCTTCCCCGTGATCTTCCCGGCATTGTTGCCAATGCAAAACTGCATGATACGTTCGACATGACATGTACGCACATTCTGATGATGAATGCGGATGTCCCCGCCAAGCAAGTCCGGAAAATGGCTGATGAAATGAAGCAGGAACCGGGTGTGAAATGGGTGCTCGGATTGAACACGATCCTGCCGCCTTCTGTTCCGCAGGAACTCATCCCGGATCATTTGAAAGAATCCCTGATCACGGATGACTGGCAGATGCTGCTGATCGGATCAGAGTATGAAGTCGCCAGTGAAGAAGTCAACAGTCAGGTGGAAGTGCTCAGCGGCATCGCCAAAAAGTATGACCAGGGATCAATGCTGATCGGTGAAGCACCATGTACGAAAGATCTGATCCATGTAACGGATCATGACTTCAATACAGTCAGTACGGTATCCATTGCCGTCATATTCATCATCATTGCACTGGTATTCCGTTCCGTATCGTTGCCGGTGCTGCTGGTTGCGGTCATTGAGTTCGGAATCATTGTGAACATGGGAATTCCGGCATTTACCGGTACAAAACTCCCGTTTGTTGCATCTATTGTCATCGGAACGATCCAGCTTGGTTCCACGGTGGACTATGCAATTCTGATGACTACCGCATATCTGCGGGGACGGTGCGAAGGGAAAGACAAAAAGACTGCTGTCAGAGAAGCGGTCAATGTCAGCACAAAATCAATTCTTGTCAGTGCCGTTTCATTCTTCGCCGCGACGTTCGGCGTTGGAATGTATTCCGACATCGATATGATCAGTTCACTCTGCGTACTGATGTCACGCGGAGCTCTGATCAGCATGATCTGCGTTATCTTCCTGCTGCCGAGTCTGCTTCTGATTTTCGACGGCATCATAACCAGAACAACAAAGACTGTTAATGTCTGAGGAGGAACAGCAATGAAAAACAGATTCAGAAATACATTCGTCATCAGTACATCACTGATGCTTGCACTTGGCGTTCTCCCTGTCTCAGCCATGGAAACGGAAGAGGAAACCGGTAAAGAAGAGACAGTATATATCATTGCAGATGCGTCTGGTCAGAAACAGAAAGTAATTGTGTCAGACCGTCTGAAGACGCAGAAAAACGAAGAGGTCCGCGATGTTTCAGGTCTGGAGAACATTGCAAATGTCAGCGGCAGCGAAACATTTCGGAAAGATGCTCAGGGCAATCTGATCTGGAATGCAGAAGGAAAAGATATTTATTACCAGGGCACCACTGACGAACAGGTTCCGGTACAGGTGAACATTTCCTATCAGCTGAACGGAAAGCCAGTCAGTGCAGACGAGCTTGCCGGCAAGGACGGGCATGTTGTGATCCGCATGGATTATGTCAACAGCGCACAGAAAACGATCACCGTCAATGGAACTTCACGTCTTGCATCAGTTCCGTTTGTAATGGTCAGCGGCATGAAATTGGACGCGGAACATTTCTCCAACGTAAAGGTAACCAACGGAAAACTGATCAGCGAAGGAAAAGATCTGTTTGCGGCGGGCGTAGTCTTCCCCGGGCTGAAGGACAGCCTGAGCGAAGATGAAAACCTTCGTGACAAACTGAAAAACAGCGATATTCCGGATTTCATTGAAATCGAAGCAGATGTCACGGATTTTACGCTCGGCATGACACTCACACTGGCAGATTCCGATCTGCTCTCCGGCCTTGATCTGGATTTCGATACCGATGAATTAACCGGAAAAATCGATGAACTGCAGAACGGTGCAGTTCAGCTTCTGGACGGTGCAGCAGCATTCAAGGACGGCACAGCACAGCTGCGCAGCGGTGCAGGAGAGCTTGAAGAAGGAACAGGAAGGCTGAAAGACGGCACTTCAAAACTGAAAAACGGTACTTCCGATCTGAAAGACGGAACATCTGAGCTGAAAAACGGAGCAGGACAGTTAAAGAACGGAACCGAAAAACTGAAAGACGGCACAGTCAGTCTGAAGGATGGAACAGCTTCTGTCAGGGAAGGCGCTGCACAGCTGGCGGATGGTACGGAAAACCTGCAGAAAGGTGCCGGATCCCTCGCGGAAGGCACAGCAGCCCTGAAGACCGGAGCTGATGCATTAAAGCAGGGAACAGCAGCACTGAGAAGCGGTGCATCACAGCTGAAAGACGGTGCGGAAACTCTGCAGAGCGGCAGTGCAGCTGCTGCAGACGGATCACAGACTCTGGCAGAAGGTGCCGCAGCAGTAGCTGCCGGCCTGCACGCACTGGATAAAGGTGTTTCCGATTACACAGCTGCTCTGGATGGAAACGGACAGCAGCCCGGCCTGATGCAGGGCACTGAAGCACTCAGTACCGGTGCTGAACAGATTTCCGGAGGCATTGATCAGGCAGTGGAAAGCCTGAAGCAGACACAGACACAGCTGGCTTCCCTGGAACAGATGACCGGGTCAGCCCAGACAGCATTTGATATAGCGGCCGCCTACAATCAGGTGATGAGTGCCGCACAGGATCTGGCTCTGAAGCAGGCTGCTTATGAGAAATCAATGCAGAATACAGCCGGCACTTCTGAAAACTCAGAGAATACGGAGGAGTTTCAGTCCAGAATTGAAAACCTCGAACAGGAGAACAGCACACTGCGTGAAAACAGTGATGAACTGAAAAAAGAAAACGATGCACTCAAGGCAGAAAATGCAGTCCTGAAAGAAAACAATCCGGTACAGGAAAACACATCGGAAGAGACTACTGTCGTTACGGATCAAAGTGAACAGATCGCTGCATTGACTGCTGAAAACAATCGTTTAAATGACAGTATCAATACACTGACTTCCGAAAGGGATCAGCTTGCTGCAGAAAAGGAAGCTGCGGAACAGAAAAACGCTGAGCTTCAGGCAAGGATCGCTGAGCTTGAGGCACAGATACTGGAAAGTGCGGAAAATCAGGAAAATACGGAACCGGTACAGACAGCTTACCGGCCGGAAGGAAACCATACTCGCCTGATGAATGAAGAAGAAACCACTCCGGAACATGCTGGTATGGAACTGATGCAGGCAAAGCAGGCATTTACAGATGCGCTGAACACATATGCATCCCTGCTGGAAGCTCATCCGGACAACGGATTCCGCAGTCAGATCATCATTCTGAAGTCTTCTGTTGATCAGATCCTGAATGGAAATGCAGAACAGAAAACTGCAGGTCTGACAGTTCTGCAGAGCGGAGCACATCAGCTTTCCGCAGGTGCTGCCGCATTAAATGAACAGGCACAGCAGATCGTTGGCGGTGCTCATGCCATAAAAGCCGGAATCGAAGAAATTCCGGAAGGTTCAGAGGCATCTCTTCTGAACGGTGCAGACCAGGTAGCCGGCGGTCTGAAGTCTCTGGCTGAAGGCGCAAAACAGCTGAACGGCGGAATTACACAGCTTGCGCAGGGCATCAGTCAGCTGAATGATGGTGCCGCAAAAGCAGATACGGGAGCCGCTTCTCTTGCAGAAGGAACATCCCAGGTCAATACCGGTGCCGAGGCATTGAAGACAGGTGCCGGACAGCTGAATGATGGTGCCGGAAAACTGAAGGAAGGTACGGCTCAGCTGGATCTTGGTGCGGGCGAAATAAAGAACGGTGCTGCCGCTGTTGACGAAGGAGCCGGAGACCTGAAAGATGGAACGGAAAAACTTGATCACGGTGCAGACGAACTCGCCGACGGAGCCGGACAGCTTGACGATGGTGCAGGAGAACTGATGAATGGTGCCGGCAGGCTGAAGGAAGGAACTGCAGAACTGGATGACGGTGCGCAGAAGCTTCTTGAAGGAATGCAGAAATTTGAAAATGAAGGAATCACAAGACTGGTCAGCACACTGAAAAATGATCTCCCTGAAGCACTTGATCAGATCCGGGCAGTCATGGATGCAGGCAGTACTTACAAAAACTTCAGCGGAAGTACCGGATCAGAAAATGACAAAGTGAAATTCATCATTAAAACCGAAGAAATCAGATAACTGATCAAACAGATATGAAAAGCAGAAGTCACACACAACACAGCGGACTTCTGCTTTTGCTTGAGAGCAGCTTCGATTATTCGCTCAATGCTTCTCCGTTTGTTTCAATGATGTGCTTCATCCAGTAGTAGGACTTTTTCTTGGAACGTTTCAGTGTTCCGTTGCCCAGATCATCCATGTCGACATAGATAAATCCGTATCGTTTCTTCATTTCTCCTGTAGACAGGGAAACAAGGTCGATCGGTCCCCACATTGTATAGCCAAGGCAGTCAACACCATCCTGATTGATGGCATTTGCCATTTCCGTCAGATGGTCTTTCAGATATGCGATCCTGTAATCATCCTCGACATATCCGTTTTCATCAGCCTGGTCAACTGCGCCAAGACCATTCTCAACAATGAAGATCGGCTTCTGGATCCGGTCATAGATCTCATTCATGCAATAACGCAGTCCGAGCGGGTCGATCGGCCATCCCCATTCCGTATTTTTCAGATAGGGGTTCGGACTTCCGCCTACGGTGAAGGAAGGATCTCCTGCTTTGACAGTTGCGGAGCGGTAATAGCTGAATGATACGTAGTCCAGCTGTCCCTCTTTCATGACCTCGGCATCGCCAGGTTCCATCTTGATCTCAGTAACGCCTCTTCTTGTCCAGAGATCTTTTGCATAGCTGGGATAGTATCCCCTTGCCATTGAGTCAATGAAGAAGAAGTTTTCTCTTCTGACCTGCATGTGGCGGAACATATCTTCAGGTTTGCATGTAGCGGGGTAAAGCTCGCTCATCGCGTACATTGCACCGAACATGGATCCCGGCATCATTTCGTGTCCCATAATGACTGCTTTTGCGCTGGCAACGAACATATGATGGACTGCCTGGTAATGTGTCTGTGAATCCGTGTTTCTGGTTCCGCAGGGTCCGAATCCCTTGACGGCATTGATCTCATTGAAGGTCAGCCAGTATCTGCATCGTTTGCCGATACGTTCAAACAGGGTTCTGCAGTATTTCAGATAGCAGTCGATTACATGTCTGGAGCTCCAGCCATCGTATTTCAGCACGAGTTCCATCGGGAGCTCATCATGGCAGATAGTGATCAGGGGCTCCATGTTGTATTTTTCCATCTCTGTGATGACATCCTCATAGAACTTCAGACCTTCTTCGTTCGGGGTGTCTTCATCTCCGGTCGGATAGATCCTGCTCCAGCAGATCGAGAAACGGAATACATTGAAGCCCATGCCTGCCATTAAGGCAATGTCTTCTTTGTAATGATGATAGAAATCAACAGCTTTATGGCTGGGATAGAATTCATCATCAAGGAATACGGGTACAGCTTCAGCAGGAACCGGATCAGCAATGAAGAAGCTGCTCGCAGGTTTTACGATCGTCCCGTCCGGCATGCGGAGTGTGTGATGTCTGGGAATTTCCTGATTTCCGTTGGTTTCATAGTCATGTGAAAGCAGACCTCTTCCGCCTTCTCCGAAACCGCCTTCAAACTGGAAGTCAGCGGTAGCACCGCCCCAAAGGAATCCGTCAGGCAAACGTGTTGTCATATTGTAATGATCCTCCTAAAATTACTTTCCTGACTATATGATAACTGAAAACAGCGCCTGATTGAACAGCAGCATCATTTTCACTCGTTTGCAGAAGCACGGTTATTGATAATGTGCTTGATGAATGCGGGAAGACGGGCAGTTCGTGTATGATGATATAAAGCAGGTACGGATATGGCACACAGAAACGAAACCAATGAAGAACAGTTTCAGAAGATGACGGAGACTCCGGTCACGGAGCTGATCCTGAAACTCGGTATACCGACGATCATTTCGATGCTGGTGACAAATATCTACAATATGGCGGACACGTATTTTGTCGGCACGATCGGAAC
>OCTX011990121.1_pt1 | contig 10291 bp, 6 predicted proteins | sample 1539691 | NCBI WGS metagenome assembly OCTX01 (sample SAMN02144231, study PRJEB22623) | gut metagenome | biome: sheep rumen | host: Ovis aries | place: New Zealand | reverse complement strand
GTATTTAATTAAAAAATGGCATGTAAAAACCCCTCGTTCCTAAAAAATGGCATGCTGTAAACAGTCAAAAGTGGCCATTTTGTGCAAAATCACAATGGATCCCGGGGACCTGCAAAATGGCGTATTTTTGTAAGAGGCCTGGAAAATGCCAAAACCGCCCCAAAACAGTGGCTGACTGAACCGGTCAATAAAAAAGTGGCATGCATTCTGGCTACAAAAAATGATTTTGGCATGCAATACAGCTACAAAAAATGATTTTGGCATGCTGAGAGCAGTCAAAAGTCTGATTTGGTCAAAAATAATGGCATAATCAGTGCGGAAATGACATGCTTTTTCCAATTGTCAGGATGCCAAAATTTGCTCGGCTGCATTGACCTTTCCAAAGCGCAGCGATTAAAATACATAAAGACAGAAAAGAAATAATTCTCTGGAAAAGGAGAAGTGAATGGGCAAAAGCATGATCTCAAGACCATCGATCAGAGACATTCTCGACAGTATCGTTCCGGATCTTGAAAAGTTTTATAACAGGGAAAAAGCGGCCGGCAACAAGAATTTTGACGAGCCTTATGATGATATGAAGGCAGGGATCCTGAATGATATTCTCACAGGAAACATTACTTCAGACAGCCTTCAGAGAAAGAGCTATGCCCATATCAGCCAGTGCAACCGGAAAAAGAAGAGATGGGCAAGTACGTTCAGATCCGCGATGCAGCAATACAAGCTGTCATCTCCGAAGAACCCTCTTCATGAGCTGAGCGAAGATTATGAAAGCAGTTCAGAATCAGCAAGAGGAAAAAAGTATGGGGATAAGAGCCTCGATGAAGTGATTAACGAATATATGGAAAAGGTGGACGCCTGGGCAGAGGAGAGTGTCAAGGACGGAAGCTGGCTCATCTTATATCCGCAGATCGATACGCTGACACCCAAAAAGAGATATGACGCCCTTTGTTCAGACCTGGAGACCGGTATCTATAATGGTATCAGGGAGAAATTCGGTGAGAACATGGATGTGGATGCAGCACTGCAGGTTTATATCCGTGACATAGATGATTCGGGACCTATCTTTGCGAACACGTCCAGGAAAAAATACCCTGTTTCACCGGAGGATGGCATCCTCTCGATCGTTCCTGTGAGTGAAGACGGAACGACGAAGATGGTCATAACAGTAGGTACGGATGTGATCCTGAACAGCAAGAACCTTTCGTCGATGTCTGTACTGGACTCCAAAGACCAGGATCTCTTCCTATATATAATACAGAAGGCGGCATCCGGAAAATCCTTCGCGAGCCCGGAACAGATCCTGGAAACGGCTGAGCTGGGAAGAGTGCTCGCCGGGACCAGCAATACCAATGCAAGGATATACAGTGATGTAGAGGCCAGGATCTTCAAACTCGTCACGCTGGGCTATGCGCTTTATAAGGATAATCCGGACGGAACAAGGACCCAGTACGGTGCCATCAACTTCCTCAGCAGTGCCTTTGCAGAGACAGACAGTTCCGGAAAGAAGATCATGCGCATCACGCTGAGCCCTATGGTGCAGGATGCGATCATCAATAACCGGCTGCGGAAGTTCCCCAAAGACACCTATGACATGATCGAGTCTCCCCTTGGAAAAGCGATCTTTACCAAGATCCAGAGAGACAGGGTCAAGGCGCACCTTAATTCGGAAGGAAATCAGGGCGACTGCTTCACTTATTATGACAAGAGTGCAATGATGCGGTATATCAATTCTGCGTCAATGCCGAAGAGGCAGCTGACTAAGGAATTCAGAGCAGTTATCAATGAGTATTATGAGAAGAAGATATTCGTCAAAAAGATGGAATATGATTCGATCGGCGAGATCCTGAAAGTCATTTTCTTCCCTCTGAGCGAGGATGAGATAAAGGATCTGAATAATATGGGCTTTGAAGACGAGAACGTCATTGATATGAACTAAGCATAGGAAAAGCTGAGGGCGGAAAGCTCTCAGCTTTTTTGATAGGAGAGGAGAGCAGCCTTCAAAGGCGTCCTTAATGGAGCAGGAGTGTTCGGACAGGATTGATATCAGGTCAATGGGAAAGATTAAGCAGACATGACAATAGTGTCAGATATGAAACATAGGTGGCCCTGGAAATATATTTTCGGATCATTTTTTTATTTCCGGTCCGCCATGACAAGTAATATGCGTACGGAGGTGGGATCTGTTGACAGATAAAAGAAAAGAGACCTTCAGGAAAATATACCCAAAGACCAACAGGGAAGCGGAAAGACTGAAAAAGTCTGTAGACATACTCCGGGTCCTTGACTACTGCGGAGTAGAGACGCAGAAGAAGGGCAGCGCCTATTTCCTGAGATGCCCAGATCCGGAGCATCAGGACCATGCACCATACCGCAACTGCTACTGCCATGAAGGCTGGAGCAATGTTCTATGCAAAAGATGCGGAAAGGCTTTCAATGCAGCTGACCTGATCATGGCAGAAAAGAAATGTGATTACGGTACTGCTATGGACATATTGTGGGAGCTGGCGGGAAGACCGGAGTGGTACCAGAGTAGGAGAGGAAAGCCTGTAGATCCTGTACCGGTCCTTTTTGAACTGACAAGAGAGGAGAGGAGACTTCTGGGGACCCAGCTACCGATATCCTACAGTATCCCCTGCAGCAAGCAGGAAGGTGACCATGCAGGGCAGGAGAGCATTGTCTGGTTGTGCCGGAGCGACTTCATGGCCGAGAGAGATTATATTTACATGGTCCAGGAGAAAGCTGCTGAAAAGATCAGGGAAATGGGAGAGATAAAGAAGGAGATAGCTCTGGCAAAGAAGACAGAAAAATATACAGGAGAAGATGAACTGACCCTGGCGGCAGACGAAGTGATAAGAGTTTGCAAGGAGATAGTGACCAGGTGTGGGCCAGCTATGATTCTGGAACAGCAATAAAAAAGGACTTCTTACGAAGCCCTTTTTTACAGACGCTTGCTCACTCACAAGAATGAAGATCGTGTGCTCATCACGATTTCATGACTAGAATATAGCATACGGAACAAATAAATGCAACAAATATTATAGATAAAATACAAAAAATATATTTTATATATAAATATAATAGTACAGTACCCCTACACACGGATCATAAAATCATTTTGAATATTAAAATGCTGATATATATTTGATTATCAAAGTTATCATTGAATTAAATTTGTCTTCAGCTTCTTTAGCATGTTGTTGTGCAATAGCAGAGGATCGTTCTTCTCCAGGTGCATATGATATAAACTGTCCGTAAGAATCGATAAACGCATTATAGATATCAATAAGTTGCTTTGCTTTTGCTGCGTTTTCTTTATCAGAAAACTGATTAAACTCATAGAACTTAAACACCTGGTTCATGCAGGTATTTAAAGATGATGATATAGCGTTGATTTCCGGAATATTACCTCTTCGTGTGGCGTCTCTATAAGCAACCGAATTTTGATATAGTTCCATAAGTAATGTATAGAATTTCGTTGATTCACTGTTTTTGGAATTTGCAGTTTCTCTTTGGTATGGATTAGCTGATGGATTAAAATTCAGTTGTTTCACTACAAACGTTAACGTGCAAAATGCATTATCACAGGCAAATGCTTGCACACAATTCTTAATAGTCTCTCCATCGTAATCTTTGTATCCATCTCCGATAACTTCTTCCCAGCCATTTTTTACTGCGCCCCAATCACAAATCCCTTTTATAATCATAAATGGAATATGTCTGTTTTTTCGCTTCTGGCAAGCATAGTATATACCACTTGCTTCCATCTCTCCACCAACTACTGTGTGCCCAAGATTTTCCGCTGCTTCTACTAATTTCCCTCTTTCCGCGGCGTCACTTAAAACGGTTCCTCCTGTAAGCATAGATCCAAAATACCATTTAAAGCTGCCCACTTCCTCGGGTGGAGTATTCTGATCAAGTCGATGTAATTGAGAGCTGAGATTTGGGTCAATCCGATACGATTCGTGGGGGCTGAGTTTAATCTTTCCGTCTGTCACTTTATTAAAATGATCATAAAATACAAGACCCTTAGAAACTAAGACGTCACCTAAGGATTGTTTGACGGGATTGATTCCAAATGCGACGCCAACTGACATAACATATTTGGGAGTTACTTTTTCCAATGCTGCTTCTAAAGCACTGAAGGATCCGTACTGTGTAAATGATGCTGTATCGGTAGGCCAAATATGGCAAACAGGAATCGTATCAATATATGCAAATTGAAACAAATGTCCTTCATACGGCCATGCATCGAGTGCTGTTGTTCCGGAGGATTGCATCAACCGCCACGACAGAATCGAACCTTCAACGCTGTTAGCGCTGAGAATAAGAACTTGACTTTTTTCCAGTTCCTTAATGAAATCTTCTTCTGTCATATTATTATTATGTCTTGGAGCACTTAACAAAGGACTATACTGTTTAATTATACGTACACCTTTTTCGTCCCAGAAGGATTTCAGGTTATTTATCACATCTTCTCTGTATTCAGCCTGTTTAAGTATCCTATTAGCCAATTGTTCATCTACTTCAACCATTATTTTACCTGTTTCGTCATTCATTTTTATTCTGTCCTTTCGCATTCCATAAGCAAACGTCATATGGTTATTAATCTCATTAATAATCAGGGCTTTTAGATATTTTGTGATAAGTTTAGTTTTTTGCTGTTCCATAAATTCTCTCTGTTTTTCCCCAAAGCATGCCAATGAAATATTTGTATTTTTGATAATCGCATAGTCTCTGGGAGATGTACAATCAGAAAATTCTCTGCTGAAGTAGAAACAATACAATAGGGGAATATCCAAAACCCTGGTAGCATACTTTGTTCTATTATCAGATAATAATCGTTTAAGTCTGTTCTTTCTTATTTTTGGCCAAGGCTTGTTCTCAGAATCTTCATATGTATAGCCATCCTCTTCAACATCCCCAAAAAAGCACATAGCCCAACCGCGGTTCCTTATATCTTCCGGAGTGCCTGGAGTAAGCTTTCTTGCAAAATCTAAAGTATAAGAGTTACTTGGATCGATTCCAGCCATTCCATAAGCTATTCCTAAATAAAGCATTGTATGCAAACAATTATCAGATAAATAGTGTTCATATGCATAATGAGCAAACAGCAGGTGATCTATATTTGGTAGCTTAAAAATAAAGTATAATATTTCGTCCCTTAGCTTAATAAAGGAAGCTTCCGGCAAAAGCCCAATTGATTCGAATTTTTTTGTAATATCACATTCGTTCTCATATGTTTCCTTGTAAACAGAGAATAGATTATCATAAATTATTCTGCTCTCCTTTAATGTCAACTTTGATAACACAGGCTTTAGCATATTCGTAATGTCGTCATAGAAGGTTTGTGAAAACCACCGAACAATTTTTTCCGGATGCTTTATAGCTGCATCTATCATCGCGTTGACAATAAAATAGATCAAAAACTCCCGATGATAAAAACCATGAATAGTTCCTCTTCTTATATTGGACATTACTAACAGATCGCGGAAAGCACTTATACTTTTGTTGTATTTAGGACGATCATTTGTTTTTAGATATACGCTTAATGCTATATCACGTATGTCGTCATAATCGATTCCTTTAGATGTTGTCTTTATTTTTTTGTCTTTATTATCTCTCTCGAGCCATTTGCTTAGAAAAAGCCCTATCAAATCATATTCATTATATATGCTTTTAAGATCATCGTTTTCTGCAACAAACAGAATCATGGTTGCAAACAAAGGACGACACAATAGAGTCTGAATTTGTGATTCAACTTCATAAATACGTTTTTTTATTATTTCTCGATTATCATTGTTATTCAAACATAGTGTTATAAAATTTCTATATTCACCATCATTCCAGCTTTTTACTTCTATTTTTTCTGCGAAGAGGGAGTCTATCGTGTCATCTAACTGCTGATAGAAGTTAGTTCTGCATGATAACCAAAATATTATTTTAGATTTACTCAACTTCTGAAGAAGCAAACGGGCTTCCTTCCTATTAGCTAAAAAAGCTTCTTCTATACCATCAAGTAAAAGGATGCCATCCAATCCGGTGCCAGATTCAACGATTTTTCTCAATGCCTTCTGGTAATCATTCAATGATTTGGAGGATCCTAATAAATCAGGAGTAAAACAATAGTAAAATTCTGTATCAAAGGTTATTTCTAAACTGTTTCCAATTCTTGTATATAGCTGTAGGAAAGCGGAAGTTTTTCCTGCGCCTCCTTCTCCAATAAAAACGATGTTTTTATCTCTATATTCTTTGTATATTTGCTGAATACCAGCACAGTGTTTATTCTGCTTGCGCAGATGGTATTTGGGCGTTATATATGCCGTTTCCAAAATGGCTCCGAGAGACATATTATCTCTAAAAACACTGATAGCAGGCCTATTCTTTATTCTATTTATATCTTCAGCTTTGAGTTCTAAAAGAGTCTTTGCCAATTATTTTAACCTCAGAAGAGACAACGTTCATCAGATTAATATGATGAAGAAAAACAATAGAGGGTCAGGAGACGATTACTGCGGAATTAGAGGAATTTGCTACCATAATAATAACATTATTTGTGATAAAGGAGTAAAATATAAACAAAATATATTCTTTGTAAGATTCTATATCATCAGGTTAGTAAGCAAAGCGATCCTATTTGCTAGAAATATGCCAGACTTTAGGAAAAGTGTATTAGAGAGAATTCTATTTGAAGCCCTTTTAAGAGGAAAAGACGAATAAATAAGTATATGGAGCCCAGCTATGAAAATTATACCGATTATATGTCCTAACTGTCACGCGAATCTGAAAGTGGAAGAGGGAAGAAAATATTGCTTTTGCGAGTATTGCGGGACAAAAGTTTTATTAGATGATGAAGCTGTTACCTTTGTATATCGTGATGAAGCAAAGCTGAAGGAACTTGAGTTATTAGAAAGAGAGAGAAAGAAACAAGAAGAAGACGAAAAAAGAAGAATTATAGAGCAGGAAGAGCAACAGGCAAAATATGAAAAATGGAAAAAGAAAGCACTAAAAATAATGATAGGAGAAGGGGCAGCTATTATTATGCCGCTGTTCTTTTCTTTATTGTTCGAAAAGGAAAATGCACCTTCAGATGGGGCAATGGAAATGTCTGTGGCTTTAACGAGTTTATGTATTTTTGGATTTCCTATATATCTTACGGCTACAAGACCTGATAAACCGGGCGAAAAGAAGAAAAACAAATTAATTCGCTTTTTACAGATATTTGGGATTAACTACTTAACGATTGCAGTTTCAGGAGGGGTTTCATTTGCAGTTTTAGCGATTATCATGTTCTTAATTTTTAAAAAAATCTGATGATTCGAATAAAATGCCTATCAAGACTTAAAACAGAATGGACATAGTTGATCAGAAGAAAGAAATCAGGATTATAAATTTTTAAATTCCTACCAGTCTGTAAAATATCCTATAAACAAAGAGAAGGAGATCTTCCATACCGGAAGGTCTTCTTTTTATGCCATGAAGGAGGCTGAATGGAGAAAAATGAGGAAACTGAATGATGATGAAAAAAGGGTCAGGCTCAGCAGGGCCCTTAAAAAGGCAAAAAGAGCAGAAGAGCAAGCTTCTAAAGATGCAATCAAGAAAGTCATGATCGAGAAAGCCATCTGTCTGCGGCTCATGGTGGACTACGTGGTCACGTGTTCATACGGTGATATTGTTCTGATCATAGCCATGCTCAGGGACTACGTCCGTCTCTGTGATGAGGTAAGAGATGGCGATATACAGTATCAGGCATATTATCGTGGGAAGTTCCTGGATATAGCGAATAGGCTGTCCAGCCAGATCGAGTATGACTACGACGAAGCATACGAAAAGTGCCAGGAAAAGCAGAAGAAGGAAGAGAAGGTATCAGATGTTGGCGAAGATGCCATTGAACTGGCAGTAAGACACAGATAGGAGAGAGAAGATGTACTACTCACAGCAGGTTATTGACGAGGTGCTTGCCTCCGTCAATATTGTCGATGTGGTCGGAAGAGATGTGAAGATCACGAAAAGAGGCAGCACTTACATGGGGCTCTGTCCTTTTCATAAGGAAAAGACACCGTCATTTTCAGTGCAGCCCTCCAAAGGAATCTTCCACTGCTTTGGCTGCGGCACATCGGGAAACACCATTACCTTCCTTATGAAGTACAAAAACGTCTCATTTCCGGAGGCACTCAGGGAGCTGGCCCAGCTGGGAGGAGTGGACCTGCCAGAAAAAGAGATCACAGAGGAAGAAGAGAAGGAAAACAGAAAAAAACAGTTGCTGCTCGATATCAACAAAGCGGCAGCCATGTATTTTTTCAGCGTGCTTCGGACACAGTATGGAGCAGAAGCTTATGTGTATCTGTCCGGCCGGCATCTTTCAGATTCTACGATGCGATCCTTCGGCCTCGGTTATGCAGACGGCTGCGTCTGCAGGTACCTGAGGTCCAAAGGTTACAAAGATCAGGACATAATAGAAGCTGGTCTTGGAAGGTATTCTGAAAAGTATGGCCTTCAGGATGTATTCTGGAAAAGAGCAATGTTCCCGATCCAGGATGTATCCGGAAGGGTCATTGGCTTTGGCGGCCGTACCATGGCAGAGGATAAGAAGATCCCAAAGTACCTGAATTCGAGGGAGACCCCGGTATTCGATAAGGGCAGGAATCTTTACGGACTGCATCTTGCCAGGAAGGCCGGGAAAGGAAGGATCATTCTCTGTGAGGGATACATGGACGTTATCGCAATGCACCAGGCTGGTTTTACAGAAGCGGTTGCTTCTCTGGGAACGGCTTTGACATCTATGCAGGCAGGAATTATACGTAAGTATGCCAAAGATGTCATTCTTTCCTATGACAGTGATGCCGCAGGTCAGAAGGCATGTATGAAGAACATCGGGATCCTCCGGGAAGCCGGGCTTCCTTCCAGAGTCCTTCACCTGGAACCATATAAAGATCCGGATGAATTCTTAAATAACCTTGGGGCAGAAGAGTTTGAAAAGAGGATCAAAAGTTCAGAAGTGTCTTTCTTTTATGAAGTCTCTGTCCTTGAAAAGGAATATGATATGTCAGATCCGGCAGCAAAGGCTGCATATCTGCAGGATATAGCGGTGAGACTCTCTGCATTCAGGAATTCCCTTGAGAGAGAGACATATCTGGCAGCAATATGTGAGAGATTCTCTATTTCAAAAGAAGCATTGTCTGAAACTGTAATGGAAAATATCCGGCAGGGAGAAACCGAGGCAAGGAAAAAGGATGACTACAGGAGTATGTACCGTTCGGATATGGAGATGATCCTTGCAGAAAAGAAAGACTTTGGCCCAGAGGCTGAGACAGTAGTATCATCTGAATCCAAGGAGCTTGCAGGAAGGCCGGCTTCTGTAGAAGAATCTTCACAGGAGCAGGAGAAGAAAGACTTTGAGTTTGAAAACTACATTGTGATCGAAGCTCTTTTTTCTACGAAAGGTAAAGCGCTCTTCCAGGAAATATCAAAATTTATCTCTCCGGAAGAATTTATCGGATCCATGCGGCCATTGGCAGAACTGATCTGGAAAGCAGAAGGAGACTGGGAACGCTATACTACTGAAGAGAAGAAATATCTTGACGAGGCACTGGTGAAGATTTTAAAGTCAAGACTTGACTCTTGGAAACCAGTAGGACCCGATGCTGTGGCTGCGGCATTTAAGGATGAAACGATACGTACGGTTCCAGAGGAGAGGAGAGATGAAGAGAAGATAAAGAAAAAGAAGCTGGCAGGAATATTGAAAGGAATACTGCCGGAGAATTGGTGATTTTTTACAAAATCAGTTCCAACCCAGGTTATGTATAAGAAAAGGAGCCTCTCATTAAGAGACTCCTTTTTCAATTGGATTCATTTTGGGATTGTAGGAAGAACGTAATTCTCGTAATCGTTTTTAGAAATCTTTGCTCTGTTTTGCCAGAGTAGTTTTGGAAGGTCGGATGTTAGAATCGCTTCGGAAAAATCCATTTGAGAGAAATCTTTTTCGGCTGCATCTATCGAATGTATAGACAGCTCATTGTTATAATCCCATACACGGAGGGTTCCATCGAAGGATTCACTGACAATTCTGTCATCCGATAGCACAGCCAGACAGTTGATGATCCTTGAATGCCCCTGCAACACGTGCAGGCACCTGCCGGAACTCGAATCCCATACCCGAAGAGAGTTGTCTTCAGAGCCGCTGACGATGAGCCCTCCTGGAAGCACAGCTAGGCAACTGATCATGTGTGAATGCCCCTGCAACACGTGCAGGCACGTGCCGGAATCCGGATCCCATACCCGAAGAGATTTGTCA
>OCTX012274995.1_pt1 | contig 10292 bp, 7 predicted proteins | sample 1539691 | NCBI WGS metagenome assembly OCTX01 (sample SAMN02144231, study PRJEB22623) | gut metagenome | biome: sheep rumen | host: Ovis aries | place: New Zealand | reverse complement strand
TAAGTGACCTATGTGAGGTTATTTTGAGAAATTCTATATTTTTTGCATTTTTCTCTCCTTTGTTTGGAGAAAACAAAACTTTTTCTTAATATTTTGCCGTTTCGAAACTTTATCTTAACAATGCTAAAATAGACAAACTGCTACTCAACATTAACTCTTCCTATGACAATCTACTGAAGCGTAATGTGGACTTCATCGCCCAAAGCATCAAGGTACTGATGCGAGGCAGAACGCAGGATAACAGCACTTGTATGCAAGTTAGAGAAGTGCATGATGGAGTTGGTGCAGATTATGCATAAGGTGACAGAACAGGCAGACGAATATCAGGAAAAGCTTGTAAAAAGTAGGGAAAATAACATTTAAATTTGGTTATTTGCTAAATATTCAATCGTTTTTGTGTGTTCTTTCAGAAAAAAAATATAATTTTGTACCAAGAACAATAGAAATCCATTATGGATAAAGATATCAATCGCATCAAAGTTGTGCTTGCAGAGAAGAAAAGAACCAACAAGTGGTTGGCAGAACAATTAGGGTGTGCACCTACTACCGTATCAAAATGGTGTACCAATGGTTGCCAGCAAACGATGTAGGCATATCTTAAAATAGCCAATGTTCTAGAAGTAGAACTTGATGAATTGTTGAATAAAAGATATGTCATTACAATGACAAAAGAAAACAAATGAATAGGCGCATTGAATATATAATAGATGAGATCATGGATCAGTATATGTATGCTGATATAACTTTCCGACCTTGGATAATTGGATTCAGTGGCGGAAAGGACTCTACAGTTTTGCTTACACTTGTGTGGTTAGCTCTAAGAAAGATAAAAGAAGAAAAAATAGTTCCATTCCAACTTAGGCGTCCCATTTATGTAGTATGTAATGATACAATGGTTGAAAATCCGATCATATCCTCATACGTGGATGATGTTTTGGCACAAATAGAGAAAAAAGCTGTGGAAGAAGATTTCCCAATATTTGTCCGAAAGACTATTCCAAGATTAGAGGATTCTTTTTGGGTTAATGTTATTGGTAAGGGGTACCCCGTACCAAATACAGCTTTCCGTTGGTGTACTGATAAGATGAAGATTAAACCGACTGCACGATTCATTACCGAACAGGTTGATGAATGTGGCGAGGCTATTATCTTAATTGGTACTCGTAAAGCGGAAAGTGCCACCCGTGCAAGATCTATCAAAAAACACGAAATTCATGGTCAACGACTTACACATCATACCATATTGCATAACACATACGTTTATGCACCAATAAAGGAGTTGATGTTAGAAGAAGTTTGGTATATAATCAATGCCATTCCATGTCCATGGGGCTTTGACAACAAAATACTGTTTAATATTTATATGGATGCCAGTGCCGATGACTACGAATGTCCTACGGTAGTCACAGACAAGAGTCATGGTTCTTGTGGCCAAAGTCGTTTCGGTTGTTGGGTCTGTACTGTTGTAAAAGATGATAAGTCGATGCGTTCTCTTATTAAAAATGGTCGAGAATGGATGCAACCATTATATGATTTTCGCATAGAGTTAGATATGGAAAGAAATATTATTGAAAACCGAATGCCGTTTAGACGTGATGGGAGACGTGCTGTTAATGATATGGGACCCTATATTTTTAGTTATAGAGCCAAAATACTTCGCAGATTATTGGAAGTACAACATGAATTACAGCAGCGTGACCCTAAGATTAAGTTAATCTCAGATCAAGAGTTGATTGCAATACAAGTTAATTGGTATAGGGATTTCAATTTTGGTTATCAAGTGTCAGAAATATATAATTCAATTTATAAAGAATCTTTCAAAATGGATGAGAACGTAAAAAACAAATTAGAAGCGGATTTGATGCGGGAAATCTGCATTGATAATCCAGAGGAAGGTGAGTTGATAGAGCAACTCCTCCTTTTGCAGAAAAGTAAGTCCCTTATGCAGCGACGCAGAGGACTAAAGAATGAAATAGAATCTCGTTTGAAAGAATTTATAAGTAATAAGAAAAAATGATTATAAAATCTATAGAGCTGAATAATTTTCGCATTTACCGTGGTGTTAACAAAATAGATTTAACACCAAAGGGTGAACGCAACATAATCATTGTAAGTGGTAATAACGGTTATGGAAAGACAACTTTTTTAATGTCTCTTGTTTGGTGCCTTTATGGAAAAAACATGGAGAAAGTCGATGAACTTTACAAAAAAGAGATTGACGAAAAAGGTTCTTATAATAAATATATTGGGAATAGTTTGAATTCGGCAGCAGCGCAAGATGGAGAAACACGTTTTTCTGTGGCTGTTTCATTTACGGATGTTGAAATCCCCAATACAACTTGTACAGAAATAACTCTTATACGTTCCTATGATAGAGCTACTAGTACATCAGATGAGTTGAAGATTCTTATAGATGGGAAAGAGAGTGATTTGTTTAACGATAAGGATGAAGAAGAAATGTTCATCCGTGATTATATTTTGCCGATAGAAATTGCAAAATTCTTCTTTTTTGATGCTGAAAAGATTGTATCCTTTGCCCAAGTTAACACGCCAAAACAACGTGCAGAACTCAGTCAGGCATATTCTCAGGTTTTAGGTATCCAAAAATATGCCGAACTTAAAGGGGAATTAGAAAAACTACAAGATGACTATCGAAAAGAGGCTGCGCAACCTAAAGATAAGAAAGATTTTAATGATTTATTAGCAGCGATAGCAACAGACGAAGATTATATAATAAATTATGACAAACAGATTTCAGAGAATCAAGATAAAGTCTCTCTGCTAAAATATGAGTGTAATGAATTACAAGAGAAACTTATTCGAGAAGGAGATTTAATGAGCATTGAGAAATTAAATGAGTTGCAAAGTAAACAAGAAGAACTCCAAAGTGAAGTTTCTGAGGCGCAGGAAGGCTTGAAAGATTTGTATAATTATATACCCTTTGCATTGGCGGGAAATGTTCTTTCTCTCTTGGCAGGACAACTTAAAGAAGAAAAAGCATACAAACAAAACAAATTACAATTGGAAGGTGTAGAAGAAAAAACAGATGACATTCTTAACGACCTTGATAAAGCCAGAAATAACTTTAATGGTCATATTGATATTAAAATTCGGAATTTCTACGAATCAGAAATCAAGAAATTGATTTTAAGACATTTCTATAATGATTTCGACATTGAGAAATATAAGAATTTTCAGATGTTACACGATTTCACAGATATTCAATATGATGATTTCTTGACTTTAGTATTAAAAATAAAGGAAAGTCAGTCGTTGTTTGAGACTCTTTCTAATAAATACTCTAAAGCTAAGGCTGAATTATATTCTATTGAGAAGAAAATCCGTAATGCAGAAAAGAATGCAGAAAGTGAATATATACAATCTCTAAGAAGAAAGAAAGTTGCAAAAGAAGAGGAAATTACGGCTATTCAAGAAGAAATAGCCCGTCTTAATGTTCAAATTGAACAGAAGAAAGAGGATATAAAGACTGCTAAACAGAAGAAAGAGATACTCTCAAAAAAAATTGATGTTTCCGCAAAGAATAAGGCTGTAGATGATGAAGCAACAATCCTGATCCATACTATACAGAAATTTTTACTTCGCTTTAAGGATGAGAAGAAGAAAGCATTAGAAAAGAGACTGCAAGATAAATTAACCAGTTTCTTACATAAGAAGGACTTGGTAAACAAAGTCGTTGTAGATATTCAAGGCAATGGCGAAGATGTAGACATAAACCTGTTTGATGTGAATAACCGAAAGATAGACAAAGGAATTTTGTCTATGGGCGAGCGTCAAATGTTTGCGTCTGCTTTATTGGGGGCACTAGTTGAGGAAACTGGATTAGACTTCCCTGTGTTTATTGACAGCCCTATGCAGAAGTTTGATATTAATCATAGTCAAAACATTCTTACTAAATTCTATCCAAATGTTTCCAAACAGGTCATTTTATTCCCTTTGCTTATGAAGGAACTGACCGAAGATGAATATGCATTGATAGAGCAATATGTGAATAAGGCATACCTCATTGGAAATTCGAAAAGTGGTTCTCGTTTCCAGGAGGTTGCACCAAGTGAATTGTTTGATAATTATAAGAATCAATAATATGCAAATAAATATAAAGACATCAGCTGCAAATCAGGTAGTTGTATCTAGCCTAACGCAAAAACTACCAGGAGGAGCTAAAGAGAATATTATAGCCCGAGTTGCATTAGGTTACTCTTTGGCTTCAGGCAAGCGTTTTCAACAGAATGAATTTAATTCATATGATTCTCAGGGAAAAGAGTACAAGGAGCATATTTTGTTTGACTCTGCTAATAGAGATTTTTATGTAGCGCTTATTTGTCAGGCATACGGTATTAATAAGAATAGTGATTTAATACCCAAATATGTTAAACTACATATTGACCATGGCTTGGAACAGATAAATTATCTCTTTGAAAATCGTCCACAATACACATTCTTTGATTTCCTGGTTGAGCATCTTGGTAAAGGCATTGACGCAATTGAAGATGCTCCTGTTCCTTTAGATGCAGTCAGGAACAACAATCAGCATATTAGTAAAACGACGTTTACTGGACCAATTGACATAAAAATAGGTTACAATCCCAAAACGCAGGAGCCTATTACTTTCTGCTTTAACAATACTAAAATTTACAATAATCAGCATATTGCCGTAGCAGGGAAATCCGGTTCTGGTAAATCGCAATTTGCATTGGAGTTCCTACGCCAATTAGTTACAAAGACACAAGGACAGGTTAATTTCTTGTTCTTAGACTTTAAAGGAATTTCACAAGAGGATAGGAAAAAAATGGAGGGATTCTTTACAGAAACCCATACTACTTGTATAAATGCCCCTGATGTTCCATTCCCTTTAAATCCCCTGTCTTTTATTGACAACATAAATGACAGAAACAAGTTGGTTGGCATCAACAAGTTTGTTGATATTATAGCCAAATATTCCAATATTGGTAAGAAGCAGCAACAAACATTAAAAGATGCTGTACAAGAGGCCTTTATTCAACAAACGAGTGGCGAGTATCCATCATTGAAAGAAGTTTATGACCTTATCATAGAACGAGTTGGTGACAACCGTGATACACTAACGGAAATTATGGGGCGTCTTAGCGAATATGAGTTGTTTGCATCAAAGATAAATAACCCAAGTGCATTCTTGAATAGCAATTATTATTTGTCTTTGTCTGGAGAGTTGGATAGTACAGTTCGTTTTACTTCCGTCTTCTTGATTATTAACTATATCTTTAATGTATTCTCCAACATGGGAGGAACGGAAGTTAATGGTGATTATCGGGAGATGCGATATGTCTTAATGATAGATGAAGCACATGACTTGTTTCGCGAGAAAAAATCATTAGAAATACTGGAAGTTATCCTCAGGAAGATACGCTCTTATGGCGTATCGGTATTCTTGCTTTCACAAGGAATTGCAGAATATAATACTGCTAACTTTGATTTCTCTCAGGAATGTGAGACCTCCTTTTTGTTACCAATCAATGATATGGCAAACACTAAGGCAATCAATAAATTTTTAGGGCTGACTATCAAAGATGGTAATACAGCGATAAGGAATTTGGAGAGACTTAGTAATGGTCAAGCAATTTCCAATATGAAAGAATATCCGAGAACAGAAGTATTTGACGTTGTTCAATATTGGAAAGAGTTAAACAAAGTACTATGAAAGCATTATCATTGCAAGAAATAAATGACGCATATCCAGAAAAGGTGTATAATATTGAAAGCTTTGTCTTGAATATTAACACATGGCCAAATGTTCGCAAAGATCTTGGCAGTTTATTTCATGATGGTTTACGTTTAAAGTTTGATGAACATATTCGCGAATCATTGCCGAGGACAAAGGGAATATACATTTTTTTTGTTGAACCAAATTTCCCTTTCTTGCCAGAAACACGTTATCTAATGTATGTTGGGAAGGTTACAGGAACGGATACCTTTTTTCATCGTTTTTATGAATATGTATCAAACATAGGAAATATCAATCAACGACAAAATACAATGCTGTTAACAAACTTATGGCCAGAAAAAACATGGGTATATGTTTATCCGTTGGATTTATCAGATAAAGAAATAGAATCTATTGAAGACAATCTAATTGATAACATTGTACCTCCATTAAACAATAGAGTAAAAGCCACATCAGCGCATAACAGCAGAAGTATTTATATTTAATTAGGTCAATATGAATAATTATTTACATCTTCCTTGTTTAAGAGGAGTCATTGGAAATTGGACTTATTTTAGTTCTGTAATGAAGATAAGGGATGTGGTAAACCGCATAATAACAGTATCTGAGTCAGACGAGTTATATACCAAAAACATCAATGATATTTTGCAGAGAGAAATTAGTACAAAACGTGTTGGTCAGCTGAAAGAATATCTAAACAGTAATCCAGAACATTTTTTTAGTAGTATCATTGTCGCAATTTATCGTGGTAATCCAATATGGTCTGATTTTGATATAGAATCACACTTTCGTATTGATAATAACTTGTTGGATACTAATGATATTGGCTTTATAGAAAACAAAATTGGAATATTGTCATTATCGGGTAGTGAGACGATATTTGCATTAGATGGTCAACATAGAATTAAAGGTATACGTGAAGCTTATCAAAAGAACAAATTGATAGGTGAAGAGGAGGTCGCATTGATTTTCGTCGTACATAATCACGAGAACAGACAAAGAACAAGGCGACTTTTTACTGTGCTTAATAAATACGCCCAAAAACCGAAAGAAGCAGAACTTATTATCCTTGATGAAGATGATGCAGCAGCGATAATAACTAGAAAATTAGTAGACAACCATGAAGTGTTGAAACAGAAAAATGCCGTGTCAGATACGAATGGTGCAAACATACCAGCAACTGATTTACACAGTTTCACAACATTAGTAATGGTCAATAGAATTAATAAACTTGTTCTTTCAAAATATAAAATTGATTATACAAAAAGGCCAGATGATGATAAACTAAAACATTATTATCAAACCTGCATGAATTTCTGGGATTATTTTTTTGCTCAATTTCCGACAATTAAGCAATTCATTCAAGGTGAGGAATGTCGTTTTGCTAATGGAGATAGTTGTAAAAGAAATGCGGAAACAGGTGGCAACTTGTTATTAAGACCAGTTGGACAAAAATTGTTTGCACAAATTTATAATGCATTTGATGAAGACAACAGGTTAGATGCTTTGACATCAAAAATTCCCTATTTAGATTTTAATCTTAATGGTGATTATTGTAAATATGTTACATGGAATAACAAAATGCTTCCCAAATCCGAAACTTTACAAAAGCGTGTGTTCTTTTATGCCTTAGGTCTTTCTTCAGATTCAACTATTCATGCAGATTTGAAGAAAGTCTATGAAAATTATGGCGCAAATTACAATAATAAGATTAAGGTCATAGATGAAGAATAAAGCCAAACTGACAATAACAGAAGCGGCATTAGAAGTGCTGAAGTCGGCAAAAGGCACGATGTCAATACAGGAAGTGTATCAAGGGATTGTAGATCGGTCTCTCTATTCATTTCATGCACAGAATCCCTTGGATGTTGTTCGTGTTGAGTTACGTAAACATTCTGTTGGAATAGATTTTCCCACTGCATCAAAGAAGAAATACTTTGTGTATGATGAGACTAATGGTCGGTTTTGCGCATTACAGAAGAAATCCGAGAAAACTGCTGTTTGCGAAGATAAAACCTATTTGAATCAAGTCCGAAAACTATATAACTCTTATTTAAAAGATTTCAAAGACAATATTCTATTTCAGTTGAAGAAAATGAATGCCTATGATTTTGAAAAATTTTGTATGCAACTTCTGAAAGTTTATGGTTTTATTAATGTGGCTGTAACACAAAAGAGTCGAGATGGGGGTATTGATGGGCATGGTAAATTAAAAATAGGACTTGCTTACATGAATGTTGCGTTCCAGTGTAAAAGATGGGACAATACGGCAATCAGTAGGAAAGAAATAGACGCATTTAGGGGAGCAATTCAAGGGGAATATGAACAAGGTATCTTCTTTACAACATCATCATTTTCAAAGGAAGCGATGAAGTTTTCTATTAAGCAAGGCGCAGTACCTGTTATTCTGATTGATGGAAATATGATTGTTGATTATATGATTGAGAAGCAGTTTGGAATCGAACATGAAGATTTGCCAATCTACGTCAATGCTATTGATAAAATATTCTCTTGATTCTTCAATGATTTTTGTTCATTCACGTTATAAAAAATAGAAACTGGATTACAAGGATGACAGAACAAGAATTACAATAATATCTCATCAAACAATACCCCAAAGAGGATAAGGGCTATCCAAGTATGGAGCGACAAGGTCGAGCGGCGAGTGGAAATCAAATATAATAATGAAATAAGACGTTTGGTATATATGACAATAGAAGATATAAAGCAGTTGATAGCCGATGATGAGCATCGTACCCTCGAACTGAAAAAGACGACTGGCGAGTTGAAGGACGGTATGCAGTCTGCTTGTGCCTTTCAGAATACAGAGGGCGGATGGCTGATATTCGGCATTGCACCTACATCGCTAAAGATTGTGGGGCAGATGGTAACTGACAACACACAACGGGAGTTGGCACAAGCATTATCTGGTATGGAACCTGCCATTGATGTTAGGGCACAGTATATAGATGTTCCAGATAGTGGCGGCAAGCAAGTGATTGCCTTGCATTTCGACGGATGGACAGAAGGGCAGATTCCTTACACTTACCAAGGCCGTCCATATATCCGTGTGGAGAGTACAACACGGCCAATGCCTCGTGAGATTTATGATGAACGATTGCGATGCAGTAATCCTAACAAGTTTGCTTGGGAGACACAAGTGGCTGATGGTCTGATGATTGATGACCTTAATGAGGAACGCATCCGTAACGCTGTGCGTGGTGGCATAACAGGAGGTCGTATTAACGCTTCTGCCGAGAACGATAGCCTGGAATCTTTATTGGATAAATTCAAGTTGCTGAAAGATGGTAAGATTACCAATGCTGCAGTCGTGCTCTTCGGTAAGAATCTCTATGATTATCCTCAGTTAATGCTTCGCATGGCATACTTCCGAGGTAAGGACAAACTGGTGTTCGTCGACAATAAGCAAGCCGAGGGCAACTTCTTTGATTTGCTTGATGCTGGCATAGCCTTCTGTTTCCGACATCTTAGTCTGAGCGGTGAGGTGAAAGGGCTGTTGCGTGAGGAACATTTGGAAATTCCTGTAGAAGCTCTTCGTGAGGCTCTTACCAATGCCCTTTGTCATCGTCGATATGATGACCTACGAGCCACAGTGTCATTAGCTATCTTTGATGACCGACTGGAGATAACCAATCCTGGACGACTGCCTGTACCGCTGACACCAGAGACCATCAAGGAGCCTCATGGCTCTTACCCTTACAATTTAAGAATAGCCCAAGTGTTATATCTCTCGACCAATCTTGAAAGATGGGGAACTGGTGTAAGTCGTATGGTTGAACTATGTCGTGAGCAAGGTGTGCCAGAGCCTGAATATGTGACCAATGGTCATGAAGTGAAGATTATTTTCAAGAAGAAACGCAAGGGTAATTCTGACGAGAACGAAAATGTAAATGTCGGTAGTAGTGTCGGTAGTCTGTCGGTAGTTCAACTTACTGCAAGACAAAAAGAAATCATAAGATTGATAAAAGAGAATCCCATGATGTCAAGTCAGCAGATGTCGGTAGTTCTGTCGGTAGTTAAACGAACTATTGAACGTGACCTCGCTGATTTGCAGAAAAAAGGCATTCTCTGTCGTGAGGGTAATACAAGTGCTGGTAGGTGGGTATTGTTGAAGGAAAGCGAGTGAAGAGAAGGAGAATCAAAGCCGAAACAATAAGGGGCATGTGCCATTCTGGCATAGAGTATGTAACCCGCATGTAACTGAGGAGGTATCGGCTATGGAACTTATGTTTGGTAGGAAGGCGAACAAAATATGCAAAGAGACGTAAATAGTCCAAAGAGAGTTTGAGCATTTGCGGATTCTTTTATACCTTTATGTCCAGTATTAGCGTTCTTTGGGTTTGTTAAAAACGTGTAGGAATATGTAAGTCCTCTCGTTTTCGAAATGTTGCCTGTGATAGACAAAATTGAGTTTGCTTTCTTTCCAGACAGGTATAAATAATATTTACAGCAGCTCGGGGAGCTCGAAGAGGCGGTTGGAGTTGCTGCCCTTGATGAGGATATACTGACCCTCGGGAAACGAGGGGAGTAGAGGGGAGTTGGGCAAGCACGG
>OCTX012257627.1_pt1 | contig 10292 bp, 7 predicted proteins | sample 1539691 | NCBI WGS metagenome assembly OCTX01 (sample SAMN02144231, study PRJEB22623) | gut metagenome | biome: sheep rumen | host: Ovis aries | place: New Zealand | reverse complement strand
CCACCTGGTAGAACGCGGGGTGAACGTCACGGCCATCTTCTCGCCCGAACATGGTTTCCGCGGCAAAGCCGATGCCGGAGCTGCCGTGGGAGACGGCGTGGACTCCCGCACCGGAGTGCCCATCCTCTCGCTCTATGCGCCGGGGCGCAAGAACAGACCGTCGGACGAGGCCATGAAGACCTTCGACCTGCTGCTGGTCGATATTCAGGACGTGGGCCTGAGGTTCTATACCTACTACATCACCATGTGCCACCTCATTGATGCCTGCGCCGCGGCGGACAAGGAAGTCATCATCCTGGACCGTCCCAATCCCAACGGGCACTACGTAGATGGTCCCGTGCTGGACATGAAGCTGCGCAGCGGTGTAGGCCACCTGCCCATCCCCGTCGTCCACGGCCTGACGCTCGGCGAACTGGCGCTGATGGCAAAAGGCGAAGGCTGGCTGCACGAAGGTAACGGCTGCCGCCTGACGGTCATCCCGTGCCTGAACTATACGCACCGGACCCACTACGTCCTGCCCCTCGCCCCCTCACCCAACCTGCCCAACATGCAGGCCATCTATCTCTACCCCTCGCTCTGCCCCTTCGAGGGCACCGTGGTCAGCATGGGACGAGGCACCGACAAGCCTTTCCAGCTCTTCGGCCATCCCCTCCTGAAGCAGCAATACTCCTTCTCCTTCACGCCCCGCAGCCTGCCCGGTGCCACCAAGCCCGTCCTGCAGGACCAGCTGTGCTACGGCATGGACCTCTCCAACCTGCCCTACGAAAAGATATGGGCCGGGAAGATGGACCTCAGCTACGTCATCGATGCCTACCGCTGCCTCAAGGCGCAGGGAAAGGCCGACGGCTTCTTCACCTCCTTCTTCGACAAGCTGCTGGGCCAAACCTACGTGCGGGAGATGATAGAGGCCGGCAAGGACGAAGCCCAGATCAGGGCCCGCTGGCAACAAGACGTAGAGGACTTCAAGGCCAAGCGGCGGAAGTACCTCCTCTATGACGAATAAAAAGAAACCAATGATGCCTGCACCTTCCCGCAGGAACAACCGGAAACAATGGACACAAAACACATACAGATTCGCGACTACGACTACCCTCTTCCCGACGAGCGTATCGCCAAATTCCCGCTTGCGGAACGTGACCACAGCAAGCTGCTGGTCTATGACGGAGGACGCATCAGCGAGACACAGTTCCGCTCGCTGCCTTCGCTCCTTCCCGAAGGGGCACTCATGGTCTTCAACAACACACGGGTCATACAGGCACGACTGCACTTCCGGAAAGGAGCGGCACAGGACGGTGCACTCATCGAGATTTTCCTGCTCGAACCTGCCGACCCCATAGAGTATCAGGAGAACTTCGCAAGCAGGGGCCACTGCTCATGGTACTGCCTCGTAGGCAACCTGAAGAAATGGAAAGAAGGGAAACTGACAAGAGAATTCAGGACTCCGAATTCAGAGTTCAAGATTACGGCAGAGCGCAAAGGCGCTCACGGCACAAGCCAGCTGATTGAGTTTGAATGGTCAGAGGGGCTCTCCTTTGCCGAAGTCATCGATGTCGTAGGCGAGCTCCCTATCCCACCCTACCTCAACCGCAAGACGCAGGAAAGCGACAAGACGACCTACCAGACCGTCTATTCCAAGATAAAGGGGTCGGTGGCTGCACCCACGGCAGGACTGCACTTCACGCAACGCGTACTCGATGACATCGATGCCCGTGGCATCGAGCGAGAAGAGGTGACGCTGCACGTCGGAGCCGGCACCTTCCGCCCCGTCAAGAGCGAAAACATCGGCGGACACGACATGCACACCGAGCACATTGCCGTACACCGCCGCACCATCGAAAGACTGCTGGCACACGGTGGAGAGGCAATTGCCGTGGGCACAACCAGCGTCCGTACCCTCGAAAGCCTGTACTACATGGGGGTGCTGGCGAAGGCCCTCTCCAACTCTCCCTTAAAGGGGGAGGACACAAGCCTGGGAGCCTCCCCTTTAAGGAGAGGTTTGGAAGGGTCTGAGGGCCAAGGAGAGTCTTCCTTACACGTCCCCCAATGGATGCCCTACGAGTACGACAACACCCTCTCCACGACAGAAGCCCTCGAAGCACTGCTCCGCTATATGGACCGGCGCGGCGAGGATGTACTGCACTCCACCACACAGATCATCATTGCTCCGGGCTACCGCTACCACATCGTCCGACAGATGATAACAAACTTCCACCAGCCGCAGAGCACCCTGCTGTTGCTGGTCGGCGCCTTCATCGGTCAAGATTGGCATAAGGTCTATGACTACGCCCTCGCCCACGACTTCCGCTTCCTCAGCTACGGCGACAGCTCACTGCTCATCCCGTAGAGAACAGGAAGGCGGTTACTCTGCTGCATTCTCCTGTTCTGTGGCAACTGGCACATCATCCTCTTCCGCAGGAGGCACAAGAGGCTCTGCTGCGGAGGAACTTGCGGAGCCAAAGAAGTCATAGTCGAAAGTGGCAGTGTCGGGCCGGTGATAGGAATAGCTGGATCCCGTCCACAGGCGCGGGTCGAGCCCCTTGGCCGGCGGGAACTTGACGCGATACTTGCTGAAAGCCTCATCGGAGAGGACACTCTGGATAAACTCACCGAAGATGGGCAAGGCCGTCTTGCTGCCCTGGCCGAGTTGTCCCGTACGGAAATGTATGCTGGGATACTCGCCGCCCACCCATGCACCGCCTACCAGTTTGGGCGTGACACCCACGAACCAGGCATCGGCATGACTGTTGCTGGTACCCGTCTTGCCACCGAATTCGGTGTCGGCATAGAAGGGACGAATGTAGTGCCAAAGCCCGCCCGAGGTGCCGGACAGACCACCCACAAGCATCCTCTGCATCAGGTAGGCCGAGCGATAGGATATGGCCTTCTTCTCCTTCTTGTGCGCCAGATAGATGAGATTCCCGTCGCGGTCTTCAATGCGCTCCACCAGAAGCGGCATGTTGTAGAGACCGTCGTTGGTGACAGTACAGTAGCTGTTGACCAGCTCCAGCAGATTCACTTCGCTGCTGCCGAGCACCATGGAACGCGTCTCCTGCAACTTGGTCCGGACTCCCATCGCATAGGCAGTCTTGGCAATGTTGTGTACGCCGCATTCCATCCCCACTCGCACGGCAACGGTGTTGAGGCTCATGGCAAAGGCACTCTTGAGCGATACTTCCTCGTTGGAGTAGTAACCGTCGGCATTGTGCGGAGCCCACACCTTGGGCTTGCCAGCCACAGTGTCGGTGAAGGCGATGTAGGAGTCGGGGCGATGGTCGATGGGGTTAAGCCCCTGATTCATGGCCTCGGTATAGACAAAGAGCTTGAAGGTGGAACCGGGCTGATGTACGGCGCGGACATTATCGACCTGCCAACTGTGGAAGTCGATGTCGCCAACCCAGGCACGGACAAAGCGGGTGTCCGGCTCGATAGCTACAAAGCCCGCGTGCATGAAGCGGAGCATGTAGCGGACAGAGTCGATGGTGCTCATCTCCTGCTCCACGGGACCGTCGTAGCTGAAGAGGCGCACCTTGTGGGGTTGGCTGAGGTAGTAGTCGATGGAGTCGGCATTGCCCCGGAACTTTGTGTCGAGATACTTGCCGTATGGCGAGCGGCGGGCTATGTCCTCAGCAAAGCCCGGAATCTCCTGCCGTCGTGCGTTCTGCCAGGGATTGGTGCGCCCCCAGTGCTCGTTGAAGCGCTTCTGCACCAGCTGCATCTGCTTCTGCACGGCAGCCTCGGCATAGGCCTGCATCCGCGAGTCGATGGAGGTGTAGATGCGCAGGCCGTCGGCATCAAGGTCCAACTTATTGATGGCATCGTAGCCCGGAACATGACCCTCGGTGCATAGGTCATCGATGAAGCTCTTGAGTGCCTCGCGGAAGTAAGGTGCCATGCCGTCCTGATAGCTCTCGCTGACACGTGTCTTGAGGGTGACAGGCAGGGCAAGCAGGGAGTCCAGCTGGGATGCTGTTGCCTCCCGTCCGCCGATGACGATGTGATGATGGTCGTGGACGAGTTGCAGCACAGTATTGCGCCGCTGCAAGCTGTTCGCCGGGTTGAGCCGCGGATTGTAATAGCTGGTTGCCTTGAGCAGCCCCACCAGGGTAGCCGCCTGCTCGTAGGTAAGCGCATCGGGCATCGTGCCGAAGTAGGTCCGCGCCGCCGTCTTGATTCCATAGGCATTGCTGCCGAAATCGACCGTATTGAGGTACATCGTCAGTATCTCTTCCTTCGAGAACACCCACTCAAGCTTCAGCGCAACGATCCATTCCTTGGCCTTCATGATGAGAATCTTGATGCCGGGAACATGGCCGAGCAAACCCGTGGAGTACTGAGTGCGGACGCGGAACAGGTTCTTTGCCAACTGCTGCGTAATGGTACTGGCACCCCTGGCACGTCCGTGCAGGATGTCCCAACCGGCAGAGAAGAGCGCCACGAAGTCGATGCCATGATGCTGGTAGAAACGTTCATCCTCGGTATCAATGAGGGTACGTATCAGGACAGGCGATATCTCCTCGTAGGTAACGGGCGTGCGGTTCTCGTTGAAGAAGCGGCCCATGAGCACCTCGTCGCAGGTATAGACCTCCGAAGCTTCGCTGGTGGCAGGGTCCTTGATGTCTTCAAAACCTGGAGAACGCCCGAAGAGGTAGCAGAAGTTGCAATCGACAGCCACGAAGAACAAGACGACGGCGAGAATGAAGGTAGCGAACCAGGCGCCCACCTTCTTGTACCAAGGCCCCTGATATATTTTGCGCAGGAAAGCTTTTGAACCAATCATTGTGTTATATGCTTTGAACTATATACTGCTTTATCTCACTCGTCTGGTCGGGATGGAACCAGCGGATGCTCTCATCGTGGGCAAACCATGTCATCTGCTTCTTCGCATAGTCGCGGGTATTCTTCTTAATCTTCTCGATGGCAAACGACAGTTCCCACTCCCCGTCGAGATGGCGGAAGAGTTCCTTGTAGCCGACCGTGTTCAGGGCATTCTCGCCGCGCAAGGGGTAGAGGCGACGTGCCTCGTCGAGCATTCCGTCAGCCATCATGGTATCTACGCGGCGGTTGATGCGCTCGAAGAGTTCCTGTCGCTCGCGCCGCAAGCCAATTTTCACTGTGCGGAACGGACGCGTCTTGCGCTCACCCTTCAAGAAGGAGGAATAGGGACGGCCCGACGTATAGCAGACCTCCAGTGCATGGACTATGCGCTTGGGGTTGCGTGTGTCTGCCGCCTGGTAGTAGTCGGGGTCAAGCAGTCGCAATTCGTTTCGCATCGCGTCGATATCTCCGTCTGCCAGCCTTTGCCGAAGCGTCTCGCGCACCTCCTCGTCAACGGATGGAATATCGTCGATGCCATTGCAGACTGCATCCAGATACATCATGCTGCCGCCCGTCAGCAGCAGCGAATGGTGGGTGTCGTTCAGTTCGGCAACGAGGGAAAGGACATCCTGCTCGTACTGGGCTGCACTGTAGTAAGAACCTATGTCGTGGGTGCCGACAAAGTAATGCCTCACCCGCCGTTGCTGTTCGGCTGTAGGAGCGGCAGTGCCTATCTCCATGCCCCGATAAATCTGCCGGCTGTCGCAGTTCAGGATTGGACAGCCAAGCATCTCAGCCATCTGCAGGGCAAGTTCTGTCTTACCCACTGCCGTGGGGCCTAACAGCACATAGAGCGTAAGCATCTACTCATCTATCTCGTAGCCTTCCATGTCGAGTTCCTCGCTCTCGAAGCCTTCATCTCCGTAGAAGTCCTCTCCTATCTCATCGTCGTCAAGGCGCTCCTCTGCTTCTGCTGAGGCAGAAGGGCTGTCCAGCGATGAGGTCTTGGAAGCCTGCAACGGGGGCAGACCGTGCCTGCGGTTGACGATGGCTTTCTTCTCGGTCCTGCCAAAGACGTTCTCGGTGAGCTCCATCAGGAAGAATCGCTTGCTATCCGGATCGAAGATATAGGCCAGACGCTGTCCCTCGTCCTCGAGGAAGTCGCCAATACGGGTACGGGACATCAGGTTGAGGTCCTCGTCGTAGCCCATCTCTTCCGTGTCCTGAAGGCAAATACGATGCTTGACACGCCACTCTTCATCGCAAATAAGGAAACACTGCTTGACGTGCTCGTCATAGTTGCAGTCTTTCAGGATGAGCTGATGCAATTCGGAGAACTTTGCATCGCTGTCAATAAGGATTTCCAGCACGAAATCCTCTTTCTCTTGACTGAATAAGGTCAGCTTTAGTGTCATGGTTGAATTGGTTTTATCTTATGAAACCTCGTTCACTGTTTCGTATGAAGTCGAGAATATACTCAATCTCCGGGCTCATGGGGATTTCCTGTTCCACACGGGCAAGGAGGTCGTTCAGCTTGCCTGTACCCTGCAGGATTATCTGGTAAGCCATGTGGATGTTGTTGATAAGGTTGCGGTCGAAGCCCCGACGACGCAGTCCGACGGTATTCAGTCCGCAGAAGGCAGCCGGGTCACGGGCCACGAGGCTGAAGGGCAGGATGTCCTGCGAGAATCGGGTGCCACCGCCCACCATCGTGTAGCTGCCTACCCGACAGAACTGGTGCATCAGCACTCCGGCACTCAGGATGGCGTTGTCATCGATGATAATCTCGCCTGCCAACTTCGTGCTGTTACCGATGATACAGCCATTGCCCACGATGGCATCGTGAGCCACGTGCACGCCCTCCATGAGCAGGTTGTCATTGCCCACGATGGTGCGTCCCTTGGCTGCCGTGCCTCGGTTGACCGTCACATTCTCGCGTATCTTGTTGTTATTGCCTATCTCTGCTGTGCTTTCCTCTCCGCGGAACTTGAGGTCCTGCGGAATAGCACTAATGACTGCACCGGGGAAGAAGATATTGCCGTTGCCGATACGTGCCCCATAGAGCACCGTCACACTGTTCATGAAGGTATTGTCATCGCCGATGACGACACCTCTGTCTATGTAGCAAAACGGACCTATCTCGCAGTTCTTGCCTATGATGGCTTCCGGATGTATATATGCCAAAGGACTTATCATGTGATATGACTGTTTTAATGATTTACTGCTTATTGTTGTTATTGATGACCTGAGCGGTAAATGTTGCCTCTGCAATGCAGTTCTCGCCAATGAAGGCATAGCCTTGCATAGTGCCGATATTGTGATGCAGGGGCGCTACCTGCTCCACGCGGAAGACCAGTGTGTCGCCGGGCACGACCTTCTGACGGAACTTGACATTGTCGATGTGCAGGAAGTAGGTGCTGTATTCCGAGGGATTCTCTTTGCCGTAAAGGACAAGCAGGCCGCCCGTCTGCGCCATTGCCTCTATGAGCAACACGCCGGGCATGACGGGCTCGCCGGGGAAGTGGCCCTGGAAGAAAGGCTCGTTGTTCGTCACGTTCTTGACGGCCACGATGCTGTTATCCTTGATGCGGATAACCTTATCGACCAACAGCATGGGATAGCGGTGCGGAAGCAACTTCCTGATTCCTGCCACGTCCATCAGCGGTGTCTGGTTGGGGTCGTACTTCGGAGCTTGCACTTCATGTTTACGGATTTCCTTGCGCATCATGCGCGCGAACATATTATTAATAGTATGTCCGGGGCGGGTGGCAATGATGCGGCCTTTGATGGGTTTACCGATGAGTGCCATATCACCGATGATGTCGAGCAACTTGTGGCGGGCTGGTTCATTGTCCCAGACCAGCGGCTTATGCTGGATGTAGCCCAGGTCGGTGGCATCATGATGCTCAGCTCCTGTCAGCTTGCAAAGCTTGTCGATATTCTCCTGAGTAGTCTGATGCTCGTAGATGACGATTGCATTGTCCAAGTCGCCTCCTTTGATGAGTCCGGCCATCAGCAACTGTTCTATCTCACGGACGAAGACAAAGGTACGGGCTGCTGCCACTTCGGTGGCAAACTTGTCCATGCTGTCGAGCGTAGCAAACTGGCTGCTGAGAACCTTGCCGTCGAAGGCTATCATGCTGGTGATGGAGAAGTCCTCGTCGGGGAGCAGTGTGATGCAGGCTCCCGTCTTGTCATCGCGGAACTCCATCTTCTTGGTGATGTAATAGTAGTCCTTCGGAGCATTCTGCTCTATAATGCCCACGCGCTGTATTTCCCTGACAAAAGGTTCAGCGCTGCCGTCCAGAATAGGGAACTCCGGCCCGTCAACCTGAATGAGCACATTGTCGATGCCCAGTGCATAGAGAGCTGCCAACGCATGTTCCACCGTGCTGCAGCGCATGTCGCCCTTGCCCAAGACGGTGCCGCGCTGCGTGTCAACAACGTTCTCCGCCACAGCTTCCATCGTAGGTTGTCCTGGCATATCAATGCGCTGTATCCTGTATCCGTACCCGGCCTTGGCCGGCAGGAAAGTCACCGTCAGCTGAAGACCTGTATGTAGGCCTTTGCCGCTGAGTGAGAATTGATCTTTAAGTGTATTCTGCTTTAACATGTTTCTGACTTCAACTTTTCAAGTTCCTCCTTGAGTGTCTTTATTTCCTTTTTCATCCGGTTCATGTCTGCCCACATATCGGGCAGTGCCTTGAAGACGGCGCTGCTCTTCCAGAAAGTGCGTGCTTCTATGGCCGGTGTGCCCTGCACGGCTGCACCCTCCTTCTTCACGCTGTTGGGTATGCCAGCCTGAGCCCCTGCCATCACGCGGTCGGCTATCACGGCGTGGTCGGCAATGCCCACTTGTCCGCCAAACATGCACCACTGGCCCACCTTCGTGCTGCCTGCAATGCCCACCTGAGCCGACATCACCGTGTGGCTGCCTATCTCGTCGTTGTGCGCTATCTGCACCAGGTTGTCTATCTTCACGCCGCTATGTACAATGGTAGCTCCCATGACGGCTCTATCCACACAGCTGTTGGCACCTATCTCTACGTCGTCCTCGATGATGGCAATGCCAATCTGCGGTATCTTCTCGTAGCCCTTTTCTGTGGGCTGGAAGCCGAAGCCATCCGCTCCTATGACGCAGCCGGCGTGGAGGATGCAGCGATTGCCTACCCGACAATCATGATAGATTACAGCACCAGCGTACATCTCGGTGTTCTCCCCTACCTTGGCATTCCTTCCTATCGTGACATGAGGATGGAGGACACAGCCTTCGCCTATCTCCACACCCTCGCCTATAGCAACGAAAGGACCAATGTAGCAGTCCTTGCCTATCTTTGCCGAAGGGTCGATATAAGCAAGTTCACTGATACCGACACGCTTTGGTTTCTTCACACTCTCATAGATTTGCAGCAGCTTCGCTACGGCTCCGCGTGCATCTGCCACCTTTATGAGAGTTGTCTTGACCTCCTGCTTGGGCACGAAGTCCTGATTGACAAGCACGATGCTGTTTTCCGTCTGATAGAGGTATCGCTCGTACTTCTCATCGTACAGGAAACTGATGCAGCCCGGCCTTCCTTCTTCAATTTTAGCGAAGTCGTTGACCTTGGCTTCGGAGTCACCTACGATGGTGCCACCTATCAGTTCTGCTATCATTTGTGCACTGAATTCCACTTCTATATTTGCTATTTAAGTATTTACAACTTGTTATCCAAAAGAGCCCTCATCTGGTCGGCCATTTCTTTTGCCTTCTCGGCTGCCACCAGAGCAAAACGTTCTGTTCCGTCGGCATAGATGATGGCGCGGCTGCTGTTCACCAACAGGCCGCAGTCCGCAATCATGCCGTACCTGCACACTTCTTCGAGGCTGCCGCCTTGTGCGCCTACACCGGGGACGAGCAGGAAGGCATTGGGCGCAACCCGACGGATGTCGCGGAACAGCTCGCCGCGAGTGGCACCAACGACGTACATCATGTTCTCGTCGCCACCCCACTCCTGACTCTTGCGGATGACTTTCTCGAACAGGCGCTCGCCCTGTTTGTCCTCCGTGAGCTGGAAGTCCATCGAACCCTTATTGCTCGTCAAGGCAAGCAGGATGACCCATTTCCCATCGTAGCCTTCGATAAAGGGCGTCACGCTGTCCTGCCCCATGTAGGGAGCCACGGTGAGTGCATCGACATCATACTCCCTGAAGAATGTACGGGCGTACATCTTGCTCGTGTTGCCTATGTCGCCTCGCTTGGCATCGGCTATGATGAACTGGTCGGGATAGTTCTGCCTCAGGTACTTCACCGTCTTCTCGAAAGCCATCAGACCTTTCACGCCAGCCGCCTCGTAGAAGGCCAGGTTCGGCTTGTATGCAACGCAATAAGGCGCGGTGGCATCGATGATGGCTTTGTTGAAAGCGAATATCGGGTCAGCCTCCGAGAGCAGGTGCTGCGGCAGCTTCTCTATGTCGGTGTCAAGGCCGACGCAAAGGAA
>OCTX012291510.1_pt1 | contig 10293 bp, 4 predicted proteins | sample 1539691 | NCBI WGS metagenome assembly OCTX01 (sample SAMN02144231, study PRJEB22623) | gut metagenome | biome: sheep rumen | host: Ovis aries | place: New Zealand | reverse complement strand
CTTCACTTGGACTCGAACCAAGGACAACGCGATTAACAGTCGCGGGCTCTACCAACTGAGCTATGAAGCATCGACGGGCACAAATATAGATGTTTTCTATTCCTTTGTCAAGGCATAAGCGTAAAAAAGTTCAACTTTTTTAGCGTTCACGACTGCGCATCAAGGCAATCTCTTGAGCGTAGCCCGGCAACTCGTTCGGCGTTTCCAAATAGAACGGCAACCCCTTAAGGGCCGGATGGTTCACGACATTTATAAGAGCATCCAAGCCAATAAAACCGCCTCCAATAACTTCATGACGGTCCTTGTGGCTCCCCATCGGATTCTTGCTATCGTTCAAATGAATTGCAGACAAGCGCTTCAAACCAATTACCTTGTCAAATATTTCAAGCACATCGTCCAAGTGATTCACGATATCGTAACCACCATCAAATACGTGGCAAGTATCCAGACAAACACCGACCTTTTCCGCAAGCTCTACGCGGTCTATAATCGAACGCAATTCTTCAAAAGTACGGCCGACTTCACTCCCCTTCCCAGCCATCGTTTCCAACAGCACCTTGGTTTTCAAATCCTCGTGCAAAATGTTGTTCAAATGCTGCGAAATCAAATCAATACCGACTTCAACACCCTGCTTTACGTGGCTACCGGGATGGAAGTTGTACATAGCACGAGGGAAATGGTCCATGCGGAACAAATCGTCTTTCATCACGTCCTGAGCATATTGCCTCAACGACGGGTCTGCAGCACAAGCGTTCAACGTGTAAGGTGCATGCGCCAAAATCGGAGCAAAGCTATGGGCGTCCATAAACGCATTCAGAGCTTCTGCATCCGCTTTGTCAAACGGCTTTGCCGCTCCGCCACGCGGATTACGCGTAAAGAACTGGAACGTATCGGCTCCAATGGAGAGAGCAGTCTCGCCCATCGCCAAAAAGCCGCCAGAAGACGAAAGATGGCAACCAATATGCATAACTAGAAATCGTAATTAACGGTTACGCTACCGTAAATGTCCCTGTAATCTTCGGATTCGCTGTCCGGACGGTAATTAAAGAACGAGCCCACCGTAAATTCAGTGCCGAGTCTTTCCGTCATCTGGAACTTTAAGCCAGCTGAGAGGTCTAAATCCATTTCCATCTCATGAACATCCTTGCCATCTTCTTTACGGCTCAAGAAATTCTGGCGGATGTTTCCATGCAACATAAGATCCAAGAATCCAGGCTTCAGCTTGAAGGCGGCATTATCCATGAGCGTCCATTCAAACTCGCCCATTTCATCGCGATTGTAAATTCTGAATCTCGGCGTCACGGAAACCGTATTGCGAACACGGTCTAGCGTTGTCGTAAGAGAGATGGGATAACGGGCATCCAAGTAATCGCCACCATGGAAATAGTAACCAAGAATGCCATAAGTTTCGTCAGAAAAATCAAAGCCATTCAGCAAGTCATCCTGATTAAACCTAGACAAATCTGTACGGTAAGTCCAGACTCCACCAATCTTCAATACATTTTTGGGGAACTTGATTGTAGCTGTAAGTTCAACCGTATGCTTCAGCAAGCGTTCTTCAAACTGCGTGGCTAAATATTCTTTATCCTGCAAGGAGGCATACTTAGCCCAGCGAGCAGAGTCTATCTCAACAGTTGAGCCATCCTCGAATTCCACTTCAATTGCCGGCTTGCCCTTTTGCACATTAAACCAGGAATCATTATAAATCCCAGAAGAAGCAAAGTAATTGCCGTGAAGTCTTTGAGGTGTGCTACGAGTGCGGTAATTGAGAGCGTAACGAGCCACAACTTCAATAGAATCACGCACCTTAAAGGTATTTTTCAAATCGAAATCGTGAATATAAAGCGTTCTCGGAACATCTTGTTCATGCTTTTCCAGCCAATCATCATCGGCACCCGGCAAAAGTCCAAGCTTAGAACCTTCAGCAAAGCCAAATACGTTATACGCATCACCATGCCCCGACGCATTTTCGACATTCAATTCATAGCCAAAATTCAACTTCCAGAAATCCTTGATTTTCTGATCAAGCTTGAATCCCAACTGGCGAGAATTCTGCAACAAGTCCGGAGAGCCAGCACTATAATAGTTACGACCCACAAAACGGAAGTAGGCATCGATCATAGTCGAGTTTTTCTTCCAATTGTAAGAACCGGACAAGGCGAGATTCTGAACAGTCCATTCCGTCGGATCATCATTCTTTTCGTCGCGATGTTTCTTCAAAGCATCTTTAGCGACTTTCAATATGCGAATCAGTTCACTACGCATGTCATCAACACTCATGTCCGTATTGTCACCGAAAATGAGTTCCAGTTCATCACGATTCATGCGGTTCACCAACGAGGTATTATTCATCAGGCGGCGCAACTGAGCAAATCGAGAAACATCCAGTCCAGCACTTTCAAACACGGAATTAACAGCGCGGTGAGCAACAACATTCACGGTATCGGCACCACCAAAACCCAACTGGACATTATACTTTCCACGACCGCCGAGAACATTTCCATTCAGTTCCCCAAAGAAAGTCCTCGAGGAGAACATCGGATTTGCAAGATTTACATTATTAGTAGTTCCATCGCGTAAATAAGGATCTTCTAGATAATCCTTACTACCGATAAAACCCACTGTTGCATCAATATTTTCAGAAGCATTCCAAAGAAGCTTTCCGCCGATCAACATTTTTTGAGCTTCAACTTCATCGAGACCAATATACTTGTTGTATTGATCCGGGTCTTTTTTCCCAGGCAGTTTTGGAGCTTGATCTTCTCCGCCAAATACGCTAAATACAAGTAACGGTTTTTCGGAGCCTTTCGGATTCAGTTTAAAATCATAGCTTGCACCGAACAAATCTACACCCGCCAAATACAGATCGCCGCCCAAAACAAACTGGTCACCCAAAACAAACTTTTGATAGCGATCTTCGTACAACGCTTGCACAAACATCGGGTTAAAACGATTCCACTTATCGCTAGATGCATCTAAAGTAAACTCGAGTCTCTGCCCTGAAGCCGATTCCATCTGGATAAAAGCATTCCAATAGCCAAAAAGGCCCGGCACCTGGAAATAGTTTCGGTACTTTTTGCCCGGATAAATAGAATCCCTGCCGCTTACAAAAACTGAATCAGTTTCATTTTTACCGGTCACTACAGAATGGTAACCAAATTCAGCACCGACAGAACCGCTCACAGACCAAGAAGATTCTGATCGAGAATCATCAGTAGAGTCCGCAACAGACTGAGCAAAAGCGGGAACAGCAATAAAAGATGCTAAAGCAAGTTGCCTAAAGATCATTAATCAACCCCATAAACCTTAGTCGCCTTGACGACATAACCACTCTTATGGATAACCTCAATATTAAAGCGGTTCTTGTGTCCGCGCTTCAGTTCAACAGGAATCTGGTAATCCAGGTTCTGGATTTGAGACAAAGTTTCCTTCAGAACAACAGCTCCGTCCTGACGCACCAAAACCCTATTCAAGAAGCTTGGATCGTTTTCAGGAATGCGAATCTGGAATTGCAAAGTCTGCGTAATGACATCTTCGACGCCTGGAGGCGAAGGCGGAATATGGAGAGTCACAAAGCTAGGACCAAAGACTTTGACAGAGAAAGGCTTTAAAGGATAGCAGCCGAGTGTTTTTTTGACACTATTACGGCCCGCAGTATTTTCTACAACAAATTCATATTCATGAACGCCTTTTTGCAATTTCAGACGTTTAGAGGAACTGTTCTTCACATTGATTTCAGATATCGGGGTTCCATCCATAACCGTTATCACACGGGTTTCGACATTCTTCTGCACATCTTTCAAAGAGACATTTGCAACACAACGCAGAGAATCGTAGCTATAGTAGTTGATATGAGGAACCGTTAACGTATTCGTATCTCTCTGGCTTTCTGCAACTTTAATTGAATCTTCCAAAGCTTTAGCAACCTCGGCACGTTCAGCAAGCGATTCCTGATAGGCAGCATCAGCAGCCAACGCCGCAGCCGCTAATTCATCTATAGACTTTGTCGTATCTGCAAGAATTTCATTCAAGATCTTAGCAAAAGCCATATCGCCCGAGGACTTGAGTTTAAGGACAATAAACTTTTCCCTACCGATTATGGTTTCACCTTCGCTAATCGCAAGGGAATCCTGGCCTGTTGGGAAAATGGCAAGTTTACCAGAAGCCAAGCTTGCCATGAACGTAAGAGAGTCGCCACCGATAAAGCCTTCAGTTCCACGAATCGAAGCCGCTGCCGTCCCCGTACTGAAGTCCACTTTATTGCCTTTATTTTTTTCGACCTTAAAGCCCATATATCCCTTCTGGATATCGGCCTTTATTTGGAATCCATCGTCACTCTGTTCAACATATTCGCTAATGACAACAACCGTATTTTCTGGTATTCTAAGGCGGTTATTTTTGCTATTGTTCAGCCTCAGGTCTACAGAACCTTCCGCATCCGTCTGGATACAATCAAGCTCACTGAACGAATTATTCTGTTTCGCAGGCTTCTTCTTTGTTTCATCTGTACAATTATTCTTCGTATACTTAAAAGCATTGTTGGGGTTTTCAATAAAACCAGCTTTAGTCGCTGCAAAGACACTTGTCGAAACCATCATCGTCAGCAAGAAACATGACAAAGACAGATGCTTGAACATAGGACCTCTCTACTAAATTTCTTACAATAAATTTACTTCTTTTTGAAAATTTTGGAGAAGGATTTTAAAAAAGATGACGTAAAACACATTACCCGCCAGCAAGCTTAACAGTAAAGCCTTTCTTTTCGAGTTCGGCTTTCAGTACGTTACGCTTGTCACCTTGGATTTCAATATTAAAATCCTTCACAGAGCCTCCAACGCCGCACTTTTGCTTTAATACACGAGCCAAGTCCTTAAGCTCGTCTTCGTCCATCGGCACGCCCGAAACAACACTCGCCATTTTGCCGCCGCCAAGGCGTTTTAGCGTAATGCGAACAACGCCATCTCCCTGCGGACGAGTAGCCTTAGGCTTCTCTTCCTTGATTCGGCCAACGCCGCTTGCAAACACCAATGTAGAACGTTCTTCGATACCCATGTAATACCTCTTTTCGCAAAAAATAGAAATCCCGGTCAAAGACCGGGATTCGTTTTCAAGCTTTAAGTCTTTTTATTTCTTCGAAGAGCTCTTTTTAGAATCACTCTTCGAAGAGCTCTTGGTTTCCTTCTTTGCAGAAGAGGAAGCCTTTTCATTTCCGCGGAGCACCGGGCGGCGATAACCGAAGCGCTTCATCATTTCGTCGCTAGACTTCAGCACATCACCGATCTTAGACTTTTCGGTCACAGGCGGGACAATGCAGCGCTGCTTGGAGCGGAGATCGACCTTCGTCTTTACGATGTACGGACCCGTACCATAGAGACGGCCAGACTTATCTCTCAATTCACCGTTGATATCCGGTTTCATTTCGAAGAAGAACTTCACGAGACCAGCCTTGTCAACGTATTCAGGATCATCGACATCGTAATCAAACTGATACTTATCGACGAACTGACCACCGGTCGTGAAGAACCAAAGCGTCACACGAGCCGAAGTTTCGTAAAGCTTAGCCTTGCTATAATCCTTGCCAAGTTCTTCCTGGAATTCAGCAGAGCAGTAATCCTTGACGTAATCCTTGACAGAGACCTTCTTACTGCCGTCGGCGTCAACACCATCCAGAGCCACCATATCACCATTGATAATGATGTCATCCAAAGTAGCGAGGCCACCCACAGCGCTTACAATCGGCAACTTCATGTCAATCTTAATCGTCGGACCGATATGGCCATCATAACCCGGATACGGTTCTTCGCCCGAGCCCTTCTTGGTTCCATCGGTATTGCCCTTAACCACTTCCTTTTCAGTCATGGTCTTCGGATTCAAGATGCTAACAGCGTATCTCTGATTTTCTTCAGGCGGATTCGATTCATAGTACTTGTTCACAGAATCGATCGAAACGAGAATCATCGGCTTTTCGAGATCGATATTGACATCCTTAGCCTTCTTCATCATGACATTGACTTCAGCGATGGTTTCGTTACCAGCCTTGTCACGATAAATACGCTTAATGGTATTCACACCCTTCGTCAAGCTCTGGAAGTTCAGAGTATCCTGCTTGACGCAGTTCTTTTCGTCACCGTCAACAGCAATGCACCAGTCGACGTCAACAAAGTTTGCAAAGACCACATCGCCTTCAGCCGGAGTGAGAATCTTGACAATCGGAGCAAGCTTGTCGAGCACCATGAACACGGACTTATCAGCAGAGTTGCCATAAATGTTCGTGTAGGTGTACGTGACGAGGTAGCCTCTGTCGCCTTCTTCGTTGGCAACAATCTTACCCTTTTCGTCTACGACGTAGGAAACGGTAGTCTTGTTACCATCTTCACCCTTAGCATCGTAGGTCACCGTAAAGGCGCCGACGCCAGTCTTCAAGTCAACTTCGTCCTTGTCCTTGGAATCGCTCTTGCTAGAGGAGCTCTTCGGAGCTTCAGCCATCAAGTTACCTTCGGAATCCCCGTAAAGGATCTTGCCCGTTTCAGCATCAGCCTTGTAGGAAACCGTAACCTTCTTGCCCTTGACATCGACAACGGTAGAGACTTCAATGACTTCGGTCATCGTCTTCTTGCCATCTTCGTCAAAGACTGCCGTCTTGATGATTTCGCCCTTTTCGTCCACAAAGTAAGAGACGGTAACGGAATCGCCATTCACGACCTTGTCGTAAGAAATCTTGGTCTTATCGCCAATCGGCTTTTCATAGACTTCAGACTTCGGATTCTTTTCGAGCGTAATTTCGGACTTAGATACATCAACCATGTTCTTGACAGTCTTATCCGATACGGCAATCGTATCCAAGACGACGACAACACTGAACGTGGTATCCTTGCCAGAAACAGAATCTGCCACAGAGACCTGAACTTCCTTAGTCTTGTCGTTCACGTAGAAGGCAGAGTCCTTCTTATCAACGGTTTCGACAATTGTATAGATGTTTTCTGCAATGACCTTCGTCTTAGAAGCATCGATATCGACAATCGGAGCGGCAGTACTGTAGCAAACTTCAACAGAATCGGCACCAGCGACATCCTTGTTCGGAGCCTTATACGACTTGATAATGTATTGGCAACCTTCCTTCAAAGAATCAAGGCTGGACATGGTCTTGCCATCCTGCTTCCATTCAACAGTAATGACATCCTTGTTCGTATAAATCGTCTTGTGCTTCGGCTTGATGTAAACGGAGTCACCAGCTTCAACACGAGTAATCTCGACTTCGGACTGTTCAATAACATTGCCGACCTTGATACCAATTTCAGTAGTATCCGTGAATTTGCCATCCGTCACATAGACCTTGATTACATAGGACTTTTCCTTTTCGTAATCAAGTTCACCCTTCAAGACGATATCGCCATTCGTCTTGATTTCGAACTTTTCGTTTTCTTCGACAGGATAGAACTTCAGATCGCTGAACTTCTTGTTCTTGATATCCGGATCGGAAGCTTCGACAGGCCCCTTCTTGGTACCTGGCTTGGAATCTTCCGGGAACGTGAATTCCTGCGGTTTGATCATCGGCGGTTCATTCAAGTCGTTCACATAGATAACGATATCGCCATCAAATTCAAGGCCATCGGAATCCTTGACAGTCACCGTGATGGTAAACTGCTGCATGGATTCGTAATCGATATTGGCGCCTTCACGAACTCTGATTTCACCATTCGGCTTAACAATCACGTACGGATTTTCCTTAGAGAGCGAGAAGAGCAAATCGCCTTCGCCATCCGGGTCCGTAGCTTCGATAACGCCAATGAGCACATCAGGTTCGGAGTTTTCATCGACACTGAACTGCTTGCTCGTGATTTCCGGAACTTCCGGCATATCCTTAAGAGTAATCTTAATGGTCGTTGTCGTCGTGAGCTTCGGATACGTCGTCTTGACATCCTTATCAGACAGAGCGACTTCCAATTCGAATGTGTGGTTCTTTTCGCTTTCGTAGTCGAAATTGCGCTTAGCCTTGATCTTACCATCTTCGGTAATATCGAAGAAATCCGTGTCGCCACCAACTGCGCTAAACTTGTTCTGAGTAAAGGCCTTGGAAGTATCGATATCATCAGAATAGAGGCGACCGATAACATAGTCCTTACCCTTATTTTCGTAGAACGAGAATGTAGCATTGCCCGAGATAATCGGCATTTCGTTCACGTCAACGAGATTGACTGTCTTGGTCACATAAGCGGTCAGCTTATCGGCATCCATCACATTCACATTGACAGAATGAGTATGAGTAAGCGATTCGTAATTCAAGCGTTCAACATTCTTTACAACAAGGCAAAGTTCGTACTTGGATCCGTTCTTCTTGATTTTAGCATCAAACAGACGGTCCGCATCCGTGTCGCCATTATCCGTCACATAAGGAACGAGCGTTGCTACTTGACCTTCGTCTTCATCCTTGACTTCGTAGCAAGCGATTTCCGTTTCCTTAAGCGGTTCTTCATTGGTATTTTCCTTAACGTCATAGCTATCCTTGCCATCGTCAATAATTTTCGGACCATCAGGATCGTCAATAATATTGATGGTTACAAGCGTAGTAGCAGAGAAGTCCTTAAAGTCCGTTCTGCCAATCTTTGCACCATAAGCCTTACCATTATCTGTAGCCTTAGCCAAGATCTGATACTGCTTTTTCGTTTCATAGTTCAAAGACTTGGAAGTCAAGTAGATATTGCCTTCTTCATCAATATCAAAGATGGCTGCGTCACCAGAACCTTCTAAGTAATCAGAAATATCATAACCGAGAACACTCCAGGTATCTTCATCATCGGCAACAACAGAGCCAACAAATTCGCCCTTAGGTGCTTTTTCATGAATTTCAAAGACGTATTCCTTCTCTTCGTAAGTCGGCTTATCGTTCACGTCATTAATCTTAATCGTGACATCGACATAAGAAGTAAGTGTCGGATCATCACCATCGGTTGCAACAACGCGAACAGAATATTCATCCTTCTTTTCAAAGTTCAAATCACCGTTCACCTTGATGGTTCCCGTAGTCTTGTCGATAGAGAACGACTTGTAATCATCATCGGCAACATCTGTAGCCGCAAGTGTATAAGTCGGCTTCTTGCAAGTATTGCTGTTCTTGCAATCATCATCATCGGCGGCAACAACACCCACCTTAGTTCCCGTAGCAGAGTTTTCATCAACAGCTAAATCAGGAACATCATGGAATTCCGGAATTTCATCGACATCCGTAACATTAACCGTTACAGGAACCTTCTTTGTGAACTTCTTATCCGTCACAACCGCATAGAATTCATAAACCTTCTTGAGTTCGTAATCAAGCTTAGCAGACTTGGAAACAGTGATTTCACCAGTACTACCGTTGATATCGAACGGAGCAGCTTCGTCACCATCAAGCGAGAAGTACAGCGTTCCAAACCTAGCGTTATAAATATCCGGGTCTGTAGCTTCAGCAGTGCCCAAAGATGTTTCCTTGGCAACGTTTTCAGCAACAGTAAATGTATACGAAGTCTTTGTAAATGCAGGAGCTTCGTTCACGTCAATGATCTGAATTCTAGTATCTTGCTGCGGATACTTCGTTCTTACTTCAGTATCAATAATAGTCAAAGTGATATCGAACGCAGCTTCAGATGCGGTTTTATCGTAAAGGGCTTCATAGTTAATGCCAGCCTTTGTCTTGATAACAAACGTGCTCAAATGAGTTGTCTTGTCGGTTTTACCCACCTGAACAACTTCGAAAAGGTCTTGAGCGCAATTTTTCCCAGCGACACAACTACCATTGTTATCCGTTATGGTAATCACCAATTCATCAAAGTCTGCATCATCTTCATCATAGACGACAATCTGCTTGCCTTCCAATTCGGTGCCTTCATCTACATTTTCTTCAACTTCGTACGGGTTCGTCAGCACCTTGAATTCAGCAGGTCTATTGACATCAGCAACATCAATAACAATTGTTTTTGTTGCAGATTGAGCAGGATAAACAAGATTTCCTTCATCATCAAAGTACTTCGGATTGTCCACAACCTTCACGACGCACTTATACTGTTTCTGCTTTGTATAGTCCAGTTTTTGACCGTCAGCAACAGTAAATGCCCCCGTATTGGGATTGAGTTCAAACGGGAAGTCCGTACTACCATTGACTTCAAGAACTTCTTCGACCTTATAAGTCAACTTGTTGAAGCCCCAAGGATGCACAGAACCATAAGCGTTATCCTGGTCCGTTGCAGTCACTTTACCAAATTCACCATCTTCACTCGTGTACGTTTCAGGTACAAGAAGCGACTTTGTATTCGTAAT
>OCTX012278393.1_pt1 | contig 10294 bp, 8 predicted proteins | sample 1539691 | NCBI WGS metagenome assembly OCTX01 (sample SAMN02144231, study PRJEB22623) | gut metagenome | biome: sheep rumen | host: Ovis aries | place: New Zealand | reverse complement strand
AGGGACGGTTCTTGTACAAAAAACAGGTTCTCTTTGCGAGAACCTGTTTTTTGTGCTTAGAACCGTCCCCGAAACCGCGCTTAGAACCGTCCCCGAAACCGTCCCTTCTAATCGGTCAGACCAGCCCCAGAAGCGGGAAGAGATAGCACACGGCCCCGCCGATGAGGGCGAAGAGGAGGGTGTAAAGGATCGTCTTCGAGAGAATTTTGCTCTCGGCGCCGGAGAGGCCGACGGCGGCGGTGCCGATCGCGATGCTCTGCGGGCAGATCATCTTGCCGATGCCGGCACCCATGAGGTTTGCGGCCGCCAGCCAGAGGGGCTCGGCGCCGATCGCCCGGGCAGTCTGGACCTGCAGCGCTCCGAAGAGGGCGGTCGTCGAGGTGCCGCTCCCGGTGACGAAGCCGCCGATCGTGCCGATGAGCGGGGAGATGAGAGGGAAGAAACTCCCGGTCACCGCCACCAGGACCGAAGCGATATCGCCGATCATGCCGCTGTAGCCCATGATCTTGGCGACCGCGAGGACCGAGCAGATGGTTACGATCGTTTTAATGTTGTTTTTGACGGTCCTGCCCAGCACGCCGAACATGACCGGGAAGGAGGCTCCCTGGATCGCGCCGCCGATGAAGCCGGCGATGAGGATCAGGACGCCGGGCGTGTTGACCCAGTAGAAGGTCAGGGTGGCGGGGCTGTCGCCGGCGTAGAATTGCATTTTTGAATGGAAGGCAGCGAGCGGGTCGTGGATGGCCGGCACGAGCGTCGAGGTGAGAAGCAGGAAAATGAAAATCAGGATGAACGGCGACCAGGCCTTCACCGCATCCGGGATGGTGAGGCCTTTAAGACCGCTGCCTGCCTCCACCTCATATTCGGGGTACTTTTTCATCGGCAGGAAGCGCGCCGCGGCGATCATGGCGGCCATCGAGACGATCGCGCCGAGGATGTCCGGCAGGTCAGGACCGATGAACTGAGCCGCGATGTACTGGGGGATCAGGAAGGCGGCGTCCGCGATCAGGACGAACGGGACGAGGCCTTTCAGGGCTTTGACGCCGCCGCCGATGATGATGACGGCCATGAAGGGCAGCAGGAAGGAGACGACAAGCTGGATCAGGGCGACATGGCCGGAGATTGCGATCACATCCATGCCGGTGATGTTGGCCATCGTCGTCGTCGGGACGCCGACCGAGCCGAAAGCGGTGGGCGTCGAGTTGATCACGAGGCAGGTCACGACCGAGAGCAGCGGATCGAAGCCGAGACCGACGAGGATGCCGGCCGGGATCGCAACCGCCGTGCCGAAGCCGGCCATGCCCTCCATGAAGTTGCCGAAGCCGAAGGCGATGAGCAGCATGAGGACTCTTTTGTCGGTGGATACGCCGGCCAGCATGGATTTAATCTTGTCCATGGCCTTTGTCTCCAGCGTCAGGTTATAGGTGAAGAGGGCTGCCAGGATCACGATGATGATCGGCCAGAGGGCATTGCAGGCGCCTTCGAGGGCGGCAGTCGCCATGTTTATGAGGGGCATCTGCCAGAAAATGACGGACACGCACGCCGTGACCGCGAGGGCGATCAGGCAGGCCTTCCAGCCGGGAAATTTGAGAATGCTCATGGCGGCGATCAGCCAGATGATTGGGAGCAGTGCGAGAATAAAACGGATCAATTTGGATACCTCCTTCGTGGTTTGTGTTATTATAACATTTTTACAGCGGGAATGGGATACTATGTACACGCAATCGGCACGATTCACTGTAACCGGGACAAAAAAAGAGAAGGGAACGAATCCCTTCTCTCTGATCTCATATGAGGGAGCATCAAGCCTGCTCGATGTAATCGTCAACCGTGTCCCGGAGCTCAAGAAGAACCTCGGCCTGGTTCGGATCCTTTTCGCTGCAGCGGGTGAGCAGCATGTTTGCGACGAAGCCTCCGAAAATATTCTGTGCGCTGTATACGATCTGTCCGTTCATAAAAAACACCTCCGTGTGTTTGTTTTATAATCATTTCTTCCTTACAAAATGACTATAGCACACGGAGGCTTATTCGTCCAATTCAATTATTTCCTTTAAATTATTCCGAAAATGAATTATTCCTTCGCCGCAAGCTTGCCGAAATACTCCGCGTACATCTTCTCGTAGATCGCGTTGTATTTCTTATCCTGACCTGCATGGAGGCCGTGATAGTAGCTGTGTTCTTCGGCAGCAATCTCCGGATTCACGCGGACCATGATGGCGGCGCCGACGTTCGAGCAGGCATCGGAAATGCGCTCCGCCTGGGTCAGCAGGTTGGTGTAGTTGACGTCCGCGTAGGCGTTGCAGATGCCCTGGCCGAGACGGGTGAGGTGATTTTCTTTCATTTGCAGGAGCAGGGCTTCCGCGACGCGGGTCATGGCTTCGATCTCGTAGGCGCGCTCGACGTCACGCTTCTCGAAGGTCTGGCCGGTCAGGGCGAGCATGCTGGTGAAGAGTTCGATCAGCGTCTTCAGCTCCTTCTTGGCCGCGTCGGACAGGTGCATGCCGGCGGCCGAGAGAGATTCCGCGTTGTTGGCGATATCCTCCGCAAAGTCACCCAGATGCTCGAAGTCGTTGGTGGCGCGGTAGTACTGGTTGATGATCGAGAGATGGTACTCGTCGGTCAGGTGCGGCAGGAGTTCGACGATGTAACGGCTGACATTGTCCGTCAGGCGGTCGATCTGTTTCTCCTCGGCGAGGATCTCCTCGTGGACCTGTGCATCGTAGGTGTCCATGAGCGGGAGCGCCTTGTTGATGTTGTCGCTCGCGGCGCGGAACATGGAGAGAAGAACGTCGTAGCAGCTGCGGAGCGCGAGCGCCGGCGTGCTGAAGAATGCCGGGCTGAGTCCGTCGATGACCGCTTTGTATTTGTCTTCCGCGACCGGGGCGTCCTTGATGATCCTGCGGCTCAGCTTCTCATAGGTGTTAAGAAGCGGGAAGAGGGCAATCGAACAGCCGAGGTTGAAGATCGTGTTGGTGTTCGCGATGATACCGGAGTTGACGGTTTTGTCCCAGAGAGCATTCAGGAGACCGAACCGGTGAACGATGGAGACCACGGTCAGAACGAGGACCGTCTCGCTTAAGTTGAAGAGGATATTGACGATACCGACACGGCGGGCTTCCTTCTCGGCGCCGATGGAACAGACGATCGCGGTCGTCACGCAGTCGCCGAGATAAATGCCGACGATGACCGCGTAGATGGACTTGAAGGAGAGCAGGCCGGATGTGGAAAATGCCTGCAGGATACCGATCGTCGCGGACGAGCTCTGGAGAACGAACGCGATGCCCGCACCGGTCACGTAGCCGATAAACGGGTTCGTGAGGCCGGAGAACAGAGTCTCGATGATCGGAGATTCCTGGATGCCTTTGACCGCTCCGGTCATGTTGAGCAGGCCGGAGAAAAGGATGCCGAAGCCGATCAGGATGTTGCCGATCGACTTGGAATTCTTGAATTTGAAGCCCATGATGAGGACGATGCCGAAAATCAGGGCCATCGGAGCGAGGGACGACGGCTGGAAGAGCCTGAGGATCGAACCCGAGGAGGCGTCCACGTCGAGAAGACGGATGATCTGGCCGGTGACGGTCGTACCGACGTTGGCGCCGATGATGATGCCGAGCGACTGATGCAGCGAGAGGATGCCTGCACCGACCAGACCGGACGTGATGACGATCGTGGCGGTGGAGGACTGGATGACGGCGGTGATGAGAACACCGAGGACAAACGCCTTGATCGGGTTGTCCGTGACGTGCTCGATGGCGACCTTCAGGGTGCCGGACGAGCTTTCTTTCAGTGAGTCTCCCATGAGGCGCATGCCGTAGAGGAACATGGCGAGACCGCCGAAAAGGGTAAGAATATTAAAAAAATCCATAGTGTCCCTTTCATTAGATTTTGTGCATACACAATTATTATAGGACGAAATGATGGATTTGTCATCAGGAAATTGCTTTAAGTGTGTGGGAGGCTGCAGGGACGGTTCCCAGGGATACAGGGCCGGTTCCTGGGGGACGGTTCCTGGATTCGGTTCCCGCAGGGAACCGAACCGGGGAACTGTCCCTGGGAACCGGCCCCGCAGGGAACCGAACCTGGGAACCGTCCCCGGTGGGCCCAATCAGTTACGCAAGCAGATCCCGCCTCTCGTGCTGGACCGCGTAGTAGATGTACTGCTGCAGGATCCCCGCATTGCGGCCGTAGGCCGGGAAGGGGTTGTCGCCGTTGTAGTATGTCTCCATCACCTTGCGGATCCAGATGTCAATCGGAGCAAATGACGTGCGCCCGTAGGCGAAGAGGGCCACGCAGCCCGCGACCTTGGGGCCGACGCCCCGGATCGTCATGAGCAGGGCCTCGACCGCGTCGTCCGGCAGGGAGGAGAGCTCCTCAAGGTCGATGGAACCGCCAGAGACCGCCCGGGCCGCGTCGAACACGTAGGGGACACGGTAGCCGAGGCGGCAGGCCTCTTCGATCCTTTCCCGGTTTGCGAGGAGCGCTTCCGGCGTCGGGAAAAAGTGAATATCCTCCTTCGGAGAGTCCGCCGGCTCGCCGCAGATGCCCGCGAGGAGCCCGACAGAGGTCCGGATGGAGGAAATTGTCTTTCTCTGGGAGATGATGAAGGAGATGAGCGTCTCAAACGGATCCTGGCGCAGCACGCGGATGCCGGCTCCGCACCGGGCTGCTGTCCGCATGGCCCGGTCATTTTCCGGGATCGATGCGCGGATGGCCGCGTAATCGCGGCCGAGGTCAAAGTAGGGGACCCAGATCTTATTCCAGTCCTCCTTACTGCACTCCGCCTCAAAGAGGCCCTGCTCGGCCGTTTCGCGGATATAGAGGAGAGAGCGGCCCGTGATGAAGCGGTAGCTTTTGTCCGGCAGCTGCTTCACGCGGAAGCACTGGCCGCTGTCCGTGATTTTGGCGAGGTCGAAATCGTCACTGATTTTTACAAGCATAATACACCTTCCTTTTTATAAATACAAAACAACAGCGGTCATGAAAGGGAAGGGAACTGCAGATTCAAGTGTAGTGGATTGATGACGCGCATGCAAGCGAAAAATGTATTCATGTTGAGGAAAAAAAACGATTGTGCTATACTGTTTCGTAATTCCGAAAGCATTAAAGGAGGGCTGCGAATGAATTTTGTTTTTATTTCCCCAAATTTTCCGGAAAACTATGCCCGCTTCTGCGTCGGACTGAAAATGAACGGCGTCAACGTGCTCGGCATCGGCGACTGCCCCTACGAACACCTCTCGGATGAGCTCAAGCTCGCGCTGACCGAGTATTACCTGGTGGATTCGCTCGAGAATTATGACGATATGATCCGGGCGGTCGGGTATTTTACCGGCCGTTACGGCAAGATGGACTGGATCGAGAGCAACAACGAGTACTGGCTCACGCTGGACGCCGCCCTCCGGACGGATTTCAACGTCCCGACCGGCTACAGGACGGAGGATATCCTGCCGCTGCGCCGCAAGTCGGAGATGAAGAAATACTACGCGAAAGCCGGGATCCCGACCGCGAGATGGATCCTCGCGGAGAGGCTTGATGAGGTCCTTTCATTTTCAGGGAAGACCGGCTTCCCGCTGGTCGCCAAGCCCGACAGCGGCGTCGGCGCGGAGGACACCTTCCGCCTTGAAAATGAAAAAGAGATCCGGGATTTCTTCGCCGAAAAGCCCGAAACGCCTTATATCATCGAGGAGTACGTGAAAGGCGAGGTTACGACCTTTGACGGGATCGCGGACAGCCGCGGAAATGTGCTCTTCTCCGTGAGCCACATCACCCCGGAATCCATCATGGACATGGTCAACGAGCACAAGCCGGTCTACTACTATGTGGACCGGGAGGTCCCGGAGGATGTCCGGGACGCCGGCATGCGGGCGCTTGCCGCGTTCGGGATCCGCCGCCGCTTCTTCCACCTTGAATTCTTCCGGCTCACGGAGGGAAAAGAGGGGCTCGGGAAGGCCGGCGACATCATCGGCCTCGAGGCGAACCTCCGGCCGGCGGGCGGCTTTACGCCGGACATGATCAATTTCAGCCAGAGCTGCGACTGCTTCCGGATCTGGGCGGACATGGTCGCATTTGACGAGCGCCGCACCTTCTCCGACGGTGAGAAGCGCTACTGCCTCTGCGTCGGCAGGCGCGACGACGTTGAATATGACAACGATATCACCGGCATCCGCGAAAAATACGGTGACCGGATCGTCCTTGACGCGGTCCTCGCGCCGGCGCTCGCGCGGGCCATGGGCAACCGCATCCTTCTTACGCTGCATGACACGAAGGAGGAGATGGACGAGTTTCTGAAAGACGCATTTTCACCGATGACGATCAGGCCGATCGCAGCCTCAAAGGAAGAATGATGGAGGAAAATGAAAAACGCCGCTCCCCAAGAGAGACCGCGATCATCCGGACGAGCATGATCGGCATCGCCGCCAATATCGCCCTCTCACTCTTCAAAGCCGCGGTGGGGCTGGCTTCCCATTCGATCGCGATCGTTCTCGACGCGGTCAACAATCTGACGGATGCGCTCTCCTCGGTGATCACGATCATCGGAACCCGGCTGGCGGGTAAGCCGGCGGACCGGACGCACCCGTTCGGGCACGGGCGGATCGAGTATCTCACCGCGATGATGATCGCGGTCATCGTGCTCTACGCGGGCTTTACCGCGTTTGTCGAGTCGGTGAGGAAGATCGTAAGTCCGGAGACCCCGGATTACCGGACGTCCTCGCTCATCATCGTGGCCGCCGCGGTCACGGTGAAGGTCCTGCTCGGGCGCTACGTGTCGGAGGTCGGGCGGAAAGTGCACTCGGAGGCTCTGGCGGCTTCCGGGAAGGACGCCCTTTTTGACGCGGTGATCTCGGCGTCGACGCTGGCAGCGGCGCTTGTGTTTATCATTTTCAGGATCAGCCTCGAGGCCTGGCTCGGCGCGGCGATCGCGCTGGTGATCATCCGGTCCGGCGTTATGATGCTCTACGGCACGGCCGCGGAGGTGCTCGGCAAGCGGGCTGAGCCGGAGACCGCGGAAAATGTGCGCCGCTCGGTCCGGAAAACGCCGGAAGTCAGGAGCGTCTGCGACCTTACGATTCACAATTACGGGCCGGAGAAGCTGATCGGGTCGGTTCACGTGGAGGTGGACGACTCTGTCCCGATCAGCCGGATCGACGAGATGAGCCGGGAGATCCAGCGCAGGGTCCTTAAGGAGTGCGGTGTAACGATCGAGGCGGTCGGCATCTACGCGGTGAGCTCGCGCGACAGGGCAATGCTCGCGATGGAGAAAGATATCCTCGGGATCATCCGCGCACACGACCATATCCTCGAGACGCACGGGTTCCACGTCAACCGGGAGAAGAGGGAGATCAGCGTCGATTTTGTCGCGGATTTCTCCTGCCCGGACCGGAAGGGACTCTATGAGGAAATTGCGCGCGAAATCGGGGAAGCCTATCCGGACTACAGGCTGCTGCTCACGATGGACGTCGACGCGGGTGACGGGAGATCAAGATGAACTATTATTTTGCGCCGATGGAGGGGATCACCGGGTATGTGCTGAGAAATGCGCATGCGAGGCATTTTCCGGGGATCGACAAATACTATCTGCCCTTCATCGCAGCCCAGAGCAGCCACAGGCTGAAAAATAAGGAAAAGACGGACGTCTCGCCCGCCAACAACGCGCATCTTCACGCGGTGCCGCAGGTGCTGACGAAGAGCGCGGAGGATTTCGTCGCGACGGCGGAGACGCTCATGGAGATGGGCTACCGGGAGATCAACCTCAATCTCGGCTGCCCCTCGCCGACGGTGACCTCGAAGGCGAAAGGCGCCGGCATGCTGAGGGACACGGAGAACCTCGACCGCTTCCTGGACGGGATCTTCGAGGGGCTCGCGGGAACAGGCGCGGAGATCTCCGTGAAGACCCGGATCGGCTGTGAGGACCCTGCCGAGGCGGACGCGATCTTTGACGTCTACGCGAAGTATCCGTTCTCGGAGATCATCATTCACCCGAGGACGCTTCGTGAGTTCTACGGCGGGGAGGTCCACAGGGACGTCTTTTACGGGCTCTGCCGGAAAATGACAGTCCCGTGCGCCTTCAACGGAAATATTGACTCCGCCGGGGACCTTGAAAGCCTGCTTGCGGAGAAGCCGGAGGACGTTCCGGAGATCAGCGCCGTCATGTGCGGCAGGGGACTCCTCAGGAACCCGGCTCTCGTGCGCGAGATGCGGGGCGGGCCGGCGCTGACGAAAGAGGAGCTTTTCATTTTCCAGAAGGAGGTCTGCGAGGGGCTTCGCGCGACGCTCTCAGGCCCGGTGCCGCCGCTCTCGAAAATGAAGGAGCTATGGTGGTACATGAAGGACAATTTCCCGGGAAAGGACCGGGAGTACTGTAATATTAAGAAAGCCGGAAGCTTTGCCGAGTACGAGAGCGCGGTGCGCGCGATGTTCGGATGAGAGCGGAACAGCGAAAATAAGAAAGGACCCGGCCGAGGCCGGGTCCTTTTCGATGAGCGATGTAATTACATGCAGGTGTAGCCGCCGTCGACCGGAAGCTGAACGCCCGTGACGTAGGAGGAAGCCGGGGAGGCGAGGAAGATCGCCGCGGTGTCCAGCTCGCCCTCGTTGCCGTATCTTTCTTCCGGGATCATGGTCTTTGCATTCTGCTGGAAGAAATCGGAGTTCAGGGTGTCGACTGTCAGCGGGGTGTAGAAGTAGCCCGGGCAGATGGAGTTGACGGTGATGCCGTACTTGCCCCATTCAGCGGCGAGCGCGCGGGTCAGGTTGACGACACCGCCCTTGGCTGCATGATACGGAGCGGAGCCGGCGATCTTGTTGCCGACCAGGCCGTACATGGAAGCGATGTTGATGATGCGGCCGTACTTGGCCGGGATCATGGCCTTCTTCGCGACAGCGCGGGCAACCTTGAAGGTGCCGAAAAGGTCGATCTGCATCTCGTTGTTGAACTGCGGGTCGGTGATGTCCTCAGCCGGAGCGACAGCGCCGGTGCCGGCGTTGTTGATCAGGATGTCGATGCGGCCGAACTTTTCCATGATCGCGTCAACCGCAGCGTTGACCTTGTCGGTATCGGTGATATCGCACGGGACATAGAAAGTCTCGACGCCGTACTCGGCGGCGATCTCCTCGGCGACCTGCTTGATCATATTCTCACGGCGGGCAAGAGCGACGATTTTGGCGCCCTGGTTGGCAAGAGCCTTCGCCATCTGGACACCGAGGCCTGTGGAGCAGCCGGTGACGAGGGCGACCTGTCCGGTGAGATCAAAATAGTTTTTCATTGGTTTGTCCTCCTTATATGATAATAGACTTCTGTCTTTAACATATTCTAGCATTATGCACAAAAAAGTCAAGCCGCTATAGATTGATTCTCTCCATGAAAAATGATATGATGAAGAGGATGGATGAAACGATTTTAGGGGGTGAAGAAAATGGCAGATACGAAAAGCTACCTGGATGACCTTCCCGGCGTTTCCGCCTGGTCACGGGGGAAATTCCGCCTTGACGATCTTGATTTTGCGGATGATCCCTTAAAGAGAAAGATAGATTTTATCGACGACGCGCTGCTTGCGCCTCCGAAGCCGAGTGCTGACATCACGTCCGGCATCCGAACGAGCCGGGAAGTGATGGGCGGGCGGAAAGCCCAGCCGACGGATGCGGTCGGGATGAGGCCCGAGGATTATGTTAGAAGGCCGCAGACGCATGGGGAACATGCAAAAGAGCCGCAGAGAAGCGCCGTGAGAACGCCGGAGCCGGCAAGACAGCCAGAGAGAAGGCCGGCGGAACCGGCCGTCGGCGTCCGGCAGAGCCGGCCCGCAAACCCGGAACTGGAGGCAGCCTACGAGCGCTACAAGGCCAGAAAGCGCGAGGCGGAAGAGGCGGAGCAGAGGAGAAATCCTGCGGCGAGGGAAGCCGCCGGGAAGCTGGAGGCCGCGAAGGCAGCCCTGCAGCAGAGAGGGGCGGCCCCGCAGCAAAGAGACGCCGTTCAGCAGATGAGGGAGGCGGCGCAGCGGCAGATGGCAGCGGCGCAGCGGGCGGCAGCGCAGCAGACGGCAGCCCGGGGAACCGGCGTGCGCAGCGGCAGAGGCGGCACCGCGAAGACCGGAAAGCTGCTGGCGCTCGGGATCGTGATCGCCGCCATTTTCATACAGGTGATCGGAGGCCTGATCTCGCAGATTTCGTCGGAGCCTTCAATCGTCGACGAACCCGCCGGGGGCCTTCCGCCGGCGCCGATCATGATTGAGGACGGAGATGTTCTTGAGGATCAGTGGTTTACTGTGAGGGGGGAGTTCAGCGTGCTCCTTGAGAACACAGT
>OCTX012045876.1_pt1 | contig 10294 bp, 6 predicted proteins | sample 1539691 | NCBI WGS metagenome assembly OCTX01 (sample SAMN02144231, study PRJEB22623) | gut metagenome | biome: sheep rumen | host: Ovis aries | place: New Zealand | reverse complement strand
GTGCTACATCGCCTACTGGCTCAACAGCATCAATCCGGCCAACACCTTCACCAAGGACATCAAGGCCTTGCTCGTGAAATATCCCGTTGTCGATCCTGCTGCGATGGGGTTTCCACGAGGATGGAAGAATGAACCTTTGTGGCAATAGGTCACTACGGTAGTTTTTCGCATAAGCAAGCCGCTTATGCGGAAACGCTACCGTGTAGCGATTGGCCATCGTTTGTCCTTTCTGAAATAGAAACATCTCTTAATCCTTTATTTTACGCCACTTATGCACTTTTTCTCCAAAATATTTGGGAATTTGGTCGAAAACATGTACCTTTGCACACAATAGATCCCGGCACACGTCCTCTCATGGGGAGTGCAACAGGCCGGGACTTCGTTTTTTCAGTATGGAATAACCAAGCAAACCCTTACCCTCATTCAGCAGATTGAGACCCTGAAACAGCGGGGGCTTATTATTGATGACGAAGCCGAGGCACTGACCATCCTTGACAGGACAAGTTATTTTCGTTTGGCCGATTACTGGCGACCGATGGAGGTTGACAAAACGAGTCACATCTTCAAACCCAACACCCACTTCAACGACATCCTTACCATCTATCGTTTCGACACAGAATTGAAGCAAATCATCTTCAATGCTATCCTTCAAATAGAAATCACCGTACGCAGTAAGATGATTCGCTATTTCTCTGAAAACCACGACCCTTTTTGGTTTGCAAATGAGACTCTCAGCGAAGATGCCGAGTGTTTCCAATCCAACATTGCTCATATCCGTAGGGAGATAAAGCAATCGCAGGAAGATTTCATTACTGAGCATTTCGCGAAATACGACACTCCTGAGTATCCACCTGCATGGAAGACACTTGAAGTCCTTACACTTGGAACCGTTTCTAAACTCTACGCCAACTTTTCCGACAATACAGCAAAGAACCTGATGGCCAAGGATTTTGGACTGCCACAACATCTGATTCTGGGTAGTTGGCTGGCCAGCATCACTGTTCTGCGAAACAAATGTGCCCACCATGCCCGTGTCTGGAACCGTCGTTTTCCTGTTATGCCCGTTTTGCCAAGAAGAACAGCACTGCCTTGGATTATTAACAGGAACATCCATCCCTATAAACTCTATCCCCATTTGTGCTACATCGGCTACTGGCTCAACAGTATTAATCCATCTAACACCTTCACCAAGGACATCAAGGCGCTGCTTGCAAAGTACCCCGTTGTCGATCTTGCTGCGATGGGGTTTCCACGAGGATGGATGAGTGAACCGCTGTGGCAATAGCACCACATAGTAGGTTTCCGCATAAGCCCCTTCCTTATGCGGAAACACTACCGTGTAACGATTGTCCATTGTTTGTCCTTTTTGAAACTGAACGTGGCATTCATGGCTCAAAAGCGAAACACATGGATCCTGCGGTCTATAATGCAATCAAGGCAGAGGAGGCGAAACTGGAGGCAGAGAAGGATGGACTCAAAAAGCAGAAAGAAGTGTTGGAGGACGAAGTGGATACATTACTGTCTGAAAAAGATGCTCTGACTATTGAGATTGAAACTCTCAACCGGGAGAAGAAACAAGCGGAGACAGCTGTAAAGGGTCTTCAAACATCATGCAGCAAAGACCGTCAAAGCTTCGCGATATGTGCCGACAAAGAGGAAAGGGTATGGCCTTTGACGTATTGCCGCCATCGTAGCATTATATCAGCAAATAACTGAGCGCCCACATCTGTTAATTCAGGTGTAGGCGCTTACATTTAGTGGCGATTTCTGATAAACCGAGACTGCTTTTAAACGATTCCGATAAAATTTCTGTTAAAAAGCATTGATTTTTGCCATTTATTGATGTTATTTCAAATTATATTTGTAATTTTGTGTTCAAAATATGACAATCTTAAACAAGGAAAGCCTGTAGACATATTTTCTATGCAGAAAACTCAAAACATAACTATCACTCACATCATGGGAAATGTTTGCCTTCTTTTATGAAGCCTTAGCAGATACTTCAAATAATGAAATAATTTGTATAGTATATGATTTTGAATTCTGATATAGTCTGCTTTGACTCTACTAGACATCCAAGTTAATAGTATATTCATGATTTAAATACATCAATTATGTTTGAATTCATAAAAGATACCTACAAAAAAGGTGACAAATTAAGGCTTACCTGCGTTAACGGAGAGTTTTCTGGTGAAATAATCTTCATTGGGGGCGATTCTATTATCTTGAAAACCCTTGAAGGAAAAACATGCGGTATAAAAGGATGTGAGATCTCTTTTTTTGAAGAGTTGACAACTGCGATTCCACATCATAATTGTAATGAAGACAAAGTCAAAGAAGTCAGTCTTTCAAGAGAATACAAAGAAGAAGTAACTCTTGAAAAGGGCAAGCAAAGCCATGAGTCTATAGATAAAGAACAAAGTCTAAATGGGAATCATGAAGAGGAGAAACATAGGGAATCTCAAAAAGAAAAACCGAAGATTAATTATGTCCCAACATACAAGCCTGGAGATGTTATTTCTCCGGAAGAATTGAACCGCATAGATCCCAAAGCCACTAAGCGTTTATATAAGAAGAATAAGCAAACTCAAACATTTAAGGAATTTGGGTCTTTACAAGTCTTGGTTGAAGATGAGCATAAGATTCAAAATAATCAATATGTACCTGCGTTAGGTTCTATAAAATGGCTCTCAGCTGACGGGAGACCGTTTGGTTGTATTTTGGATGGCAAAGAAAATATTGAATTGTATTTTTCTTTTTCGCAAGTTGTTGACCCCCATTTGCTGAAAAGCATCAGAAGAGGTGCGTCTGTGGTATACACCAAAACAGTAGAATCTCTTGGGCCTAAAGCAAAAATCATTCATAGTCCTGGTAAAATATCCGATCTCTTGAATTTGACAAAGGATTTGGTGAAATCGGGCGATGAGAAATTTGCTATTGGAGTATTAGAACATATCCTTAATGAGTATCCAGATAATTTTGATGCCGAGAGGTTGTTAAAGGAACTTGGTGGAAAAGTTTCATACCGAATTATTCCTAACAAGCAAACATCTTCTACAGAACTATATCAAAAGGCGAAACGGCTACACGACTCAAAGAAATATAACGAGGCCATAAATGCCTATAAAGAAGCAATTAAAGCAAATCACAAGAGAGAGAGTGCAGTTAAGGACTTGGGTATGCTGTATTTGTTTTTGTGTAATCAAGCAGATTCGGAAGATAAGAAGGAATATTTCCGACTGGAGGCAATTGATTTCATGGAAGAAAACTCCAGATATCTGCCCGAAAACACTGTAACTTGGTCATACTTGGAGAACTTCTATTATTCTGTAAGGGAGTTTGAAAAGTTCGATTTCGTTACTGATAAATTGTTGGCCAACAAACAGATTAAGTCAGAGGGCCAACGTTATGTATTCTTGTTGAACAAGAAAGCGGCATCTTTTTTGAGGAGAGGCAATAAGGATAGGGCAAAAGAATATATTGAAAAGTCACTTGAAGTTTATCCAGAAGGCTCTGCCGTACTAAAACTTTTATCAATTGTTGAAAATGACAATGTTGATATAGATACTGTCTTTAATGCATCGGAATTTGAAACATTGACCAGTGGATTGAGTCAGTTTATCCAAGAAACACTTGATCAATATGAAGAATATCATGGTGTACCTTCCAAAATTATAGAATCAGGGCAATTTAATTCTGTAACACTGAACGAAATTAGAAAACTGATTGATACTGCTGGTAAGGCTCGTGCTCGTGAGCGTGCCAAATATCTTCTTACAGAAGGGAAATTAATGTTAACAATAGAGCCTGACAATATATTAAAATTACGTTCTGAAATGGCCCGGTTCTGTAATGCAATGGCACAGAATCACATATTCGAGAATAGCTCAATGGATATAACAAGGTTTTATTATCTAGAAGCTTTCTCTTTAGAAGAAAAATATGAATCAACCCGGGCACAGGTTGCACTTTACTTGTTAACGCATTGTTTTACATATACTCAGCTCCTTAATGCCAGTTCCAAGACCCCATCAGTAGATGAGGCTTTGAAGATATTCATGTCTGTGGATTTGGACTCAAAGAAATGGGAGAGTGTTTTATCTATGTTTTTATACAATAGGGAAATTTCTGCTGCTATTACATCAAGACTATATGCTAATCCAGGTTACCTCAAAAAGGCAAAAACAGCTCTTGTCAATTTTGGGATTAAACTTCAAGAGACTCCATCAAAAGATGATTTTGTAAGTGCATGGAATAGAGCGCGAGAACAACGTATTAGAGACTATAAACACGCTGTCACTTCAATTTTATCATACAGGAGTCTTTCCAGCCTTGAAGAAGTGTGTGTTTCTCTTTCTTCAAACTTGAGAGAAGAAAGGAAAGAATGGATGTGTGCTCTTGACTTAAGTCGATTAACGAGTATTGTTAACAATATAGCACCTGCTTTGGATAACTATATTAAATCTTCAGGTTATCGAAACAAAGAAGCAGGTTATAATAATGCGAGAGGTCAAATTGCTCAACTTATAGAAGAAATAAATGACGGTCCAACTCGCCTGTCTTATGAAGCTATAAGACCGTTGATGTCATATGTATTTGACTTGCTGGAGAATTCTTTTAGCGACGTAATTAAAACTAGTGAGCCGCGGGTGGATGTGAAACTATTGTCGGAAGAAACAGTCGTTGATGATGGAAATCTGGTATCAATACAAGTTAGTGTTTCCAACCACAAAGACTCGTCGCCCATCAGAGAAGTCTCTGTTGTCATTCAAGATATGCCAGGCATTTCTTTTATTGCAGACAACAATATCTCTTATAACGCCATAGATGGTGGCGAATTGTCAATTTTTAAGTTAAAGCTAAAGATTGACGATGAAATTAGAAGGCTAAAAGCGACACCGTTAAAAGCTATATGTAAATACAGAAGCGGTTCTGGAATGATAGAGAAATCATACGACTTGTCCTTGAAGTTGTATTCTCCATCGGACTTTTCTGAAATTGACAATCCTTACTCGCCAATTGCAGACGGTGGTCCTGTCCCGGTATCATCCAACATGTTCTATGGAAGAGATGTCTTCATTTCAGAAGTTGCCAAATCAATTCTGAATTCTCCCTCAAAGCAAATTATTATCTACGGTCAGAAGCGATGCGGAAAGTCGTCTGTTATGCTACATCTAAAAGAAAAGTTGATGGAAACAAACAAGACGTTCTGTATTTTCTTCAGTATGGGTGATATAATAAACAATCTCAACGAGGCTTCTTTCTATCATAAGATTCTCAGTTCCATCAAAACTGAACTGGAATTTGTAGAGTTCGATGGAGGGATGATACCCGAATTTGAAATACCCACTTACTCAGATTTCAAGAACGAAGATGAAGACAACCCACTTAATACATTTACAAAGTATATGATTAAGTTCAAATTGTCATGCAAGAAGACCGATGGTTGGCAAGATAAGAACTTGGTTGTAATGATTGACGAGTTTACTTATCTATATACTGAGATTAAGAAGGGGAAGATTTCGCCTTCAATAATGAAACAATGGAAGGCTGTCACTCAAAATGAGCGTGCGCAATTCTCTGTCGTTCTTGTTGGTCAAGATGTCGTGCCGTCATTTAAGAAAGAGGAATATGCTAGTAATGCGTTTGGTGTTATTCAGGACATCCGACTTACATATCTGGAAGAACAACCAGCAAGAGAGTTGATAGAAAAGCCGATACTTGACACAAACGGTGAGAGTCGATATATCGGCAATGCAGTAACTCGAATATTGGAGTACACCTCTCGCAACCCATATTATATTCAAATCTTCTGTGCACGATTGGTGGATTTCATGAATAAAAACAAATCCATCAAAGTAACTGAGGCAGATGTTAATGAAGTCGCTCATTCATTTGTGATTGGTGACCAGGCTTTAGAGATTGACAAATTTGACAACCTCATTAGAGCAGGAGAGTCGGAAGACCTTCAAGAGGTTCCAGAAGCAGAGATTATTGCAGTTCTCAGGCAGATTGCAATGGGTACTAAAAACATTCCATATTGTAAACGGGCAGATATTAGTACAGAATACGGTACAGAAGAAGAAGATCGGGTACTTCAACATCTTGAAGACAGAGAAGTACTAGAGAAGAAAGGTGATGACAATTATAAAATTCAAGTAAAATTATTCCAAGAATGGCTACTCAATCATTAAGCAATCCATTTGCCGACTATGGCAAAATCATACATGGTGACAGATTTATTGGTCGTATTCCTGAAATTCGTGCCATCGAACAACGTGTCTTAGGAAGAGAAAAATATGGAAATCTTGCCATAATGGGACTTCCTAGAGTTGGCAAGACCAGTTTGGCTTGGCAGGCAATCATGGAAAAGAAAGATGATCTGTTGTCAATGTCAACTATCCCTGTCTTTATTTCTGTTGGAAACTGCAAGTCATCTAAAGATTTTTATAAGACATTAGTTTCTCTTGTAAATGATGAGGTCGAATTTATTTGTGAAGACGCTCAGCGTTTTAACAAAGTTGACTCCATTTGTAAGCAGTTAAGTGGTGTTAATGATGAAGTGGATTTTTCTTTGCTCATCCAAAAATATTTTAAGTTCCTCAAGAGGTTAGGCTTTAAGACAATTTACATTTTGGATGAATTTGACAGCGTTCAGGGTTTGTTTGAAGTTGCCGATTTCCAGATGCTGAGGGAGCTTTCCACTAGCCCTGATACGGATGTTTGTCTAGTCACATGTTCGAGAAAAACCATTAAAGAAATAGAAGCTCTAAATGGAGCCATTTCAAATTTCTACAATACATTTAAAGACATTCGGCTTGCTATGTATAGTGATGATGACTTTAAGTTATATTGGTCATGGGTGGGTAATTATTTGGAAGTCAAAGATGACTACAAGAAAAAGGCAGAATTTTATGCAGGACAACATCCCTTCTTACTTGATTTCTACAACAACTATTGTTTCGTTTCAAAAGAGATGGACGATGATGTCATTATTTCAAATTTACGTCTTGAATTTTTGAATCAGTTCAGCACCATCCAGGATACTTTGAAAAATGAAGATTTATTAGATAAGGCTATACAATTAGTTGTAGGTCCTGTATATGATGTAAACAAGCTCTCAGAAGAGAGACTGTTAAAATTTGGCTTTATAAAAGTTGTTGACAACGAGCAAAAGATGAATGTACTTGGTCGAATGATGGGTGCAACTTATCAAGGCCATTCTTATACATGCTTCTCTGATTATTTCACTAACGTTCTCGAACGTAGCGTAATAGAAGACATTGATTATTGGCCCATCTGGAAAGAAACAGAAAAAATGGTTAGGGAGTTAATTAAAACTTATTTGGATGAGCGATATGGCCCTGATTGGGAAACCCAAATAATAGCAGATTGTGGTAAAAATCCCAACTGGGTAACATCCTTTGAACTACTTAAATCAACAAGAGAAAAGACTTTGCGACTCTTTCCTAGTGCAAGCAACCACCTTGTCGATTATACATTAACTCGTGATATGTTTAATGTATTCATTAATACAGGTTGGGGAGCATGGTTCAATCAGGTATTTGGAGCAGACAAGAAACCTTGGTCAACTAAATTCCTTTTTTTGGCAGAAGTGCGTAATCCTATGGCTCACAACAATAGTGAGTTTATCTCAGAAGAACAAAAAACTATGGCTACAACATATTGCCAAGAAATAAAGAAAGCAATAAGAGATTGGGGTAAAAAAAGAGAATATAACTAAAATGGATATCACCTTTACAGGTAGTCAGAAAAGAGCATATTCTAAATTGATGGAATTTGTTGAGGATGAAAAAGCCAAGATTTTCATCCTCAAAGGCTATGCCGGAACGGGAAAAACTACATTGATGCGGAAATTGGTAGAGGAAATAAATGCTCGAAATGAGTCATTTTCTCTTCTTGCCTCAACAGGACGAGCAGCTAAAATATTGGCAAATGCTACAGGAACTGATACGCGTACAGTCCACGGAGAAATATACAAATTTACAGACCTTAATCAAGATCTGGAATCAGTTGTTTCTTCAAGAAAGGCAAACAAAGTTGATTCCACAGGACAATTATTCCTCAACTTTGAATTAACGCCAGTAACTCATAGAGGCGAAGGAAGCGTTCACTATTATATCATTGATGAAGCATCTATGATTTCTGACGCTGCCGACAAAAGTCCTACTCAGGCCATATTCGGTACAGGAAAGTTATTGAGTGATTTACTGAACTATGACAGAGAGGGCAAATTTATTTTTGTTGGTGATGTTTGCCAATTGCCCCCTATTACTCAACCTATCTCTCCTGCACTTACCCCCAAATATGTTGAAGATGGTTTTGGGGTAAAAGTATACGAGAGTGAACTTGTTGATATCGTCAGACAATCAGGAGATAACGATATAGCTATTGCATCGCAAAGAATAAGGAAACTATACTATTCTCCCCAACCGTGGAAATGGGCAAAGTTTCCTTTAAAGGGTTACAACAACATACACTTAGTAAATAGTCAAGCCTCCCTTCTTTCCCAATACATTAAACGTATTGAGTCGGAGGGTTATAATAATGCAACACTAATAAGTTTTTCTAATAAGCAATGCGCTATTACGACTCAAATCATACGTCCGTCGTTTGGTCATATCTCAACTGTTGTAGAAAAGGGCGACTTGCTTTTAGTAACTCAGAACAATCTTCTAACAGGGCTGATGAATGGAGACCTCGTGACAGTTGAAGATATAATCATTCATGAAAGAAGAGCCGGGTTGACTTTTCTGAAAGTGTCAGTCAAGGAGCTGTTCACGAAGCGTGTTTACTCTCAGTTGATGATAGCTGACATCATTTACAGTAATCAGACTAACCTTACTCAATCCCAGCAAAAGGAGTTGTTTATTGACTTCTATTATCGCATGAAGGACAAGGGCATATCACAAAAGTCACAAACATTTAAACAAAACATGATGAATGACCCATATCTAAATGCACTAAGAACTGTTTTTGGGTATGCTTTAACCTGCCATAAGGCACAAGGCGGAGAATGGGATTATGTTTACCTCGATATACCTAAGTCTGTTCCTGCATTACCAAAACCTTATGTCTATCAATGGGTGTATACGGCGATGACTAGAGCTAAAAAAGAATTGTACCTGGTTGATGATTTTTGGATTATATAAATTTCTGCCATGATTTATTGCAATGAAGATTTGAAAGCGCCAGATTTTGATCATAGAGTCGCCATGCAACGCTATTTACATAAATATCTAAATCAAAAAAAGGACTTTCCTAAGTTAAATGCCCATGAGAAGGATTATGCATTTGGGTGGATGAAAGTTACTTATAACAAGAAAGGTGAAAAAGCATTTAACTTATATGAAGAACCAATGGCTTTCGAATACCTATTCTATAATATTATTCTGACGTATGGTGAAGATGTAGATTCTTTTAGTGGAGTATACGATGGTCCCTATGGAACCATTTCCAATTCTCAGACACTTTTGGACAAAAAGTTCTTCTTGGATTATCTTTCAGTATGGAAAGATGAGTTAAATACTCATAAAGGAAAATACTTAAGCGTTATAGCACCTATGGTACGACAGAAATTGAAAGAAATTTCTGCTATTACTTCTACCAATAAAGAAAGGTTATCTCGTGAAATATATTGTTATTCCGTATTCTTTTACATATATTATAAAGCAAAGCTCTATTTTGAAGAGAAAAGGAATAAAGCTCTTATTTTTGATACCAATGGATTTGTCTTTGTTGGCAACATCTATACTTTCTGCCATATATTGAGCAGACATTACATTCCTAGCTTAAATAGAGGATTGGATAACACAATGAATGAAATGCTTTCCATAATAAAAATTGATGGACTAATGGATAGCATTCGGGATCTAATCCTGAACTATTTTTCCGTATGCCCTACAATACAAACCACAACTGAGTATCTTCTTTTCAAATTAGAAGGATTCTGTTATATTTTATGGATCAAATACAAACAATTGGATGAAATATCAAAAGAAAAAGGATTTGAAATACGGTCTTTTTATAAATGTTCCACAATAAAAGACTTATCCTTATTTAGTAATACTACTGATATCGTTATTACAGAAGATATCGTTTGTTCTGTTCCCAATAATTAGTAAAATATGATAGAACTCGAATTACAACAATACCTGCTCCGCGAGTACCCGCAGGAGAATGCTCGGTGTGAGTGGAAGGAATTTAAGAATCTGAAGAACTCGTTCTGTGGGGACGAGAAGGACGATGTGATTTCCTACGTGTCGGCTATTGC
>OCTX012142251.1_pt1 | contig 10295 bp, 9 predicted proteins | sample 1539691 | NCBI WGS metagenome assembly OCTX01 (sample SAMN02144231, study PRJEB22623) | gut metagenome | biome: sheep rumen | host: Ovis aries | place: New Zealand | reverse complement strand
ATAAGAAGTGCGGCGATCACGGTGACGCAGAGCACTGCGACAAGCTGCTTGATCAAAGTATCGCGGTCCGGCCAGATGATCTTGCGGAACTCTGTGCGGACGCCTTTAAAGAAGCTGCCGATCTTCGACTCCTTCGCTGCCGTCTTCTCGTTACCACTCATGATCTACTCCTTACTTGGTCTCCTTATGCATGGTATGCTTTCTGCAGAATCTGCAGTATTTCTTGGTCTCGATCCTCTCGGGATGAGCCTTCTTGTCCTTCGTCGTGTTGTAATTGCGCTGTTTGCACTCCGTGCAGGACAGTGTGATCCTCGTACGCATTCTCTTCTCACCTCCGCTCCTGGTCATTTTCACCTGCAGGCCATCTTCAGAGCAAAAAAAATAGACCTGCGACAATCCAAACATAACCTATCACAAAAGAGGACAGGCGTCAAGACGAACTTGACGGTTCATGCCGCAGGTCTTTGAAATTATAAGGAACAGCTATTCGCCGCGCGATCCGGCGCCTCAGTCGAGGCTGCGCACCATGTCGAGGGCCGCCCGGATCACCTTGTCCATGTCGTAGTAGCGGTACATGCCGAGGCGTCCGCCGAACAGGACGTTCTTCTTCTCCGCCGCCAGCGCCGCGTAGCGCTGATAGATGGCGTCGTTCTTCTCGTTGTTGACGGGGTAGTAGGTCTCCTTCCCCTCTTCCCAGCTGTCCGGGTACTCCCGGGTGATCACCGTGCCCGGGATCGGCTCGCCCGTCTCGCTGTCCTTGCCGAACTCGAAGAACTTGTGCTCGATGATCCTCGTGAAGGGGACCTCCCTCTCCGTGTAGTTCACGACGGCGTTGCCCTGGAAGTTGTCCTCCTCCGGCAGCACCTCCGTCTCGAACCGGAGCGACCGGTACTCGAGCGGTCCGAAGCAGCGGTCGAAGTACTCGTCGATCCTGCCCGTGTAGAGCACCTTGTCGAAGGTGTCCTCACCCATCACGAAGTGGGCATCCGCGCCTTCGCCCTCCTCGCGGACGGCCTCCGCGAAGTCGGTGTTCAGGATGACCGGCGTTCCCTCCAGCAGCTTCTCCACGATCTGCGTGTAGCCGCCGACCGGGATCCCCTGGTGAGGATCGTTGAAGTAGTTGTTGTCGTAGATGAAGCGAAGCGGCAGCCTCCGGATGATGAAGGCGGGAAGCTCGGTGCAGTCACGGCCCCACTGCTTCTCGGTGTAGCCCTTGACGAGCTTCTCGTAGACGTCGCGCCCGACGAGGTTGAGCGCCTGCTCCTCCAGGTTCTTCGGCTCGTCGACGCGGACCTCCGCGACCTGCTCCTCGATCCGCGCCTTCGCCTCCGCCGGGGTGCGCACGCCCCACATGCGGCTGAAGGTGTTCATATTAAAAGGAAGGTTGTACAGCTCGTCCTTGTAGCGGGCGACCGGGGAATTGATGAAGTTGTTGAACTTCGCGAACTGCTGCACGTACTCCCAGACCTCCTCGTCCGAGGTGTGGAAGATGTGCGCCCCATAGCGGTGCACGTGGATCCCGTTCACCTTCTCCGTGTAGATGTTGCCCGCGATGTGCGGACGGCGGTCGATCACGACGCAGCTCCTGCCGCGCTTCTTCATTTCATTGGCGAATACCGCGCCGAACAGTCCGGCGCCGGTGATCAGATAATCGTAATGCATGCTCATTCCTCATCCGTTGTGTACGCGGCGATCTGTGCATAGTCGTCCATCACTTCGAGGATCTTCCTGCGCCCCGCCTTGTTGAAGCGCCCGAACTTCTCCATGACACGCCCTGTGACGATCTGCCGCGAAAGGTCGCTGTCTCCGCTGAGCGGGCTGAAATCCACCGGGTTGAGAGCCAGTTCCTCACAGATCCTAAGGACCGTATTGTGTGCCATTCCGTCCACCCCTCGCTCCAGTGCCGTCACCAGTGTGCTGTAGGGGATGTTCATGTGCACTGCGAACTGACGTACACTCTTGTAGTCCTCCAGGATCGCCTTCCTCAGTATTTCCGACTTCAAGCCACTGCTCATTTCTGAAACCTCCCGTATAGTTGTCTGAATAATCTGTCTGTCAAGTCTCAGATCTTATACTCCGCCGGGCGTCCTCCGGCCTGCCTCCCGTAACCTCCTGCCGGCGCCCTGCGCATTCCTCGATATATAAATATATCACATTTCTACAGTCTGAGCGAGAAAAGAATCCTGTCATTTCCCTCTTCTGTCCGCCCGTAGGAAGCGGTGAGCGTGCCGCCGTTGGCCTCCGCGATCGAGCGGGCCGCCGAGAGACCGATCCCGTATCCGCCGCTCTTCTGGGTCCTGGCCCTGTCGCTGCGGTAGAATCGTTCGAACAACCTGGAGGGGTCCTCCTCCATCTGCTCCTTCTCCACCGTGTTCCACTGCTGCAGGACCGTCCGGCCGCCGCTTCTGCTGACCGACATGCCGATCTTCCCGTTCTCCGGCGTATACCGGACCGCGTTGTCGGTCAGGGTGCTGATCAGCTGCCGGAGCGTCGCGGCGTCCCCGCGGACCACCGCTTTCTGCTGCACAGGAGGCAGCGTGAATCCGATCCCGCGGCTCTCCGCGTTCTCCCGGAAGTTCTCTGCCGTCTCGCGGACGAGCTGCGCCAGGTCCAGCTCCGTGAGGGTGAGCTTCACGCCCTCATCCAGCCGGGACAGCGTCAGCAGGTCCTGCATCAGGCCGCTCAGCCTGGTCACCTGCGCCTTGATGTTGCGCGTCCACTTGCTCTCCCCGTTGTAGAGTTCGAGCGCCTCCGTATTGGTCTGGATGATCGCCAGCGGCGTCTTGATCTCATGTCCGGCGTTGGTGACGAATTCCCTCTGCCGCTGGATGTTCTGCGCCACCGGCCGGATCGCCCGCCTGGACAGCAGGAGCACGATCACCAGCGTGAGCAGCCAGCAGAGCACCGCGATCAGCACGGAGATCAGAAGCACGCTCCGCACGGTCTCCTCCTGCATGGACACGTCGAGGAAGACGACGATGTCCTCCTCCGCGCGGTAGCGGAAGCTGTCATATCTGCCGGCAGATGCTCCGGACTTCCGCACTTCCAGTGCCATCGCCTTCGCCTCTTCCGAGCTGACGGACCAGATCCTGGACGTATCGACCACCGTGACGTCCTCCCCGTCGAACTTCACGAGAAAATAGCGCATCGCCATCGCGTTGTCCATCGTGATGCTGCCGGTGCGGAAGAATCCGCGGCCGGGGTGGTAGCCCGCAATTCCGTGGTCGTCATCCGGCCCGTCATCGTCGAAATAGTCATCCTCGAATTCGTCGTCGGACGGGTCATCCTGCCGTCCGGACGGGAGATGCCCCGGGACGCCCTCGTTCTCGGCCAGCATCCGCAGCATCCGGTCCTCCTCGGAGCGGATGGAGACGATGTGGAGGCCGTTGATCGCCCCTATGAGGATCAGGAGCAGGATCGTCACCGCCGCCATCGCCGCCGCGACGAATCGTCTCTGGAGTGTCCTTACCATCGCGCCCTCCGTATCATGTCCCGAGCGTGTAGCCGATCCCTCTGCGGACCAGGATCTTCACGCGGGAGCCGAGCTTCTGCAGCCGCTTGCGCAGGTAGGAGATGTAGACCCAGACGGAGCCGGTATCCGTCTCTGCGTCGTAGCCCCATACTTTCTCCAGAAGATCCTCCGTGGAGAGGTAGATCCCGTGGTTGTGCATCAGCACTTCCATGAGCTGGTACTCCTGCTTCGGAAGGATCACCTTCTCGCCGCCGCAGGAGAGTTCCCCCGTCGAGGTGTTGAGCGAGAGGTCCTCGAAGGTGCAGATATCCGGCTGGAACTGTTCCCGCCTGCGCAGCATGGCGCGCACGCGCGCGAGGAGCTCCCCCATCGCGAAGGGCTTGGGCAGGTAATCGTCGGCGCCCAGGTCCAGTCCCCGGATCCGGTCCTCGATCTGTGCCTTGGCCGTGAGGAGCAGCACCGGCGTGCCGATCCCCTCCGCGCGGATCGTCCGGAGGACCTCCAGCCCGTCCATCTTCGGCATCATGATGTCCAGGATGATGCCGTCATACTGTGCGTTCCGGATATAATCCAGGGCCTCCCTGCCGTCGTAAACGGCGTCGACCTGGTACTTGTGGTACTCCAGGATGTCGGTGACCGCCTCGCTCATGGCCGCCTCATCCTCCGCCAGCAGAAGCCGCATGTCTCTCCTCCCGTTGCAAATCCTCAAAGCGCCGCGTTCCGGATCCGCCGCATCAGCACAGCGGACGCCGCCGCATAGGCCGCGTTCTCATATCAGTTGCCGGTGGTCGCTTCGGTCGTCGCCTCGACGGCGGGCTCCTTCGTCGGGATCTCCAGCTCGGTCAGGTCCAGCGTGTTCTCCCAGCCGAGTTCCTGCGCGATCGAAGGATTGCAGAAATTGCGGGCCGTGGACTTGAGCGTCTCGACCTTGATCTTGGAGATGTTCCCGTAGTCGCCGCTGTGGGAGCCGTCGTTGCGGGACAGGACCTCGTAGGCCTTGTCCGCCGCCAGCTTGCCTGTCTCCGAGTAGTTCACGCCGCAGCCCAGCAGCGCGCACTCCCGGCACGTGCCGCGGTCGGAGGCGAGGACGGGCTTCTTCTGCTCCACCGTCACTTCCCGGATCATCTCCGTGTTGGACAGCAGGAGCGTGTCCGTGGGCAGATAGATCACGTCGTTCTCCGCGCAGGCCTTCGTGAGCGCCTGCCGCAGGCTCTCGCTGTCGGTCGCCGGATAGCTCGTGCAGGTCAGCCCGGATTCCTCCGCGTAATAGCGGAAGAGCTGTGTCTGGTACACGGAGTCCACTTCGGTCCCGTAGACCATGCCGACCGTCTGCACATCGCCGAGGGCATCGACGATCAGCTTGATGTGCCCCTTGACGGGCGGCAGATCGCAGACGCCCGTGACGTTTCCGCCGGGCTCATCCTTGGTGGAGGCGCCGCCGGTCGCGATGATGTCCGCCACACAGGTCGCCATGATCGGCACAGTATCCGTCGCCTTCATGGCCTCCTCCAGCGCCGCGGTGCCGCAGGTGAAGATCATGTCGTCCCCCTCCGCGACGTACCGCTCCGCCAGCTTCGTGCAGCCCGCGCGGTCTCCCGCCGTCCGGATATCCAGCACGACGGAGTCGCCGAATTTCTCCTCGATGCGCTCCTGGAAGCCCTTGATCGCGTTGCGGTAGGACTCGCAGTCGTACTCCAGGATCACGCCGATATACTGTTTGCCTTCCTCATGCACGATCGCGGGCGGCTCCGGCTCCTCTTCCGGCTCCTCCGCCTCCTGGGCCTGCTCCGTCTCCGCGGCGGTCTCCTCCTGCGCGCTGTCCTTCTTTCCGCAGGCTGCCGCCGAGACAGCGATCGTGCCGCACAGCATCAGCGCGGCGAGTCGGGACGCGATAGTTCTGAATTTCATAGTCACCTCTTGCTCTTTTCTGTCTGTTGCATCTTCCGGGGCGCGCTCCGGGCGTGCCACCCGGACATTATAGCGCATTCATGCCGGCAGCGGAAGATTTTTCCCGTTCAGGACGGCGCCGGTCAGTCCTCCGTGCCCGTCATAGGTCAGTTTGAGGGAGAAGAAAGGCTGCTCCTCCCGCAGCAGGCGCAGGAAGATCCTGTCGCCCTCCCAGAGCTCCAGCGTCCCGATCCGGTCGATGTCGACCCATTCCAGCACGCCCTCGCTGCAGGGCACCGGCTCCCCGGTCCATCCGTCGGCGGTGAAAAGGTGCATGTACTCCGTCACGCCGTCCCCGGAGATGAAGGTCACGATCCCGCGGAATCTCCAGGATGTGAGCGTGTAGCCGGTCTCCTCCCGCACTTCGCGCAGGAGGCAGTCCTCCGGGCTCTCTTCCTTTTCAAAATGGCCGCCCACGCCGATCCACTTGTCCTTGTTGATGTCGTTCTTCTTGGTCACCCTGTGCAGCATCAGGTAGGCGTGTTCCCGCTCCATGTAGCAGAGGGTGCTCAGTTCCGTGCGTCCTTCTCCCATTTCCTGTTTCTCTTTCTGTGATGTCCGGCTCAGTATCCCAGGACCCGGAAGCTCCTCTCGTCCTCCCTGAGCGGCAGCTCCTCCACTTCCGTGGACAGGATCCGGATCCAGCGGGCCTGCCGGAGGTGGGTCATCATGCGGGCGATGTCGTCCTCCCGCCCCTGGGCCTCCATCACGACGGATCCCTCCTCCGTGTTCTCCACCCAGCCGGTCAGGTCCATCGCGATCGCGGCGTGCTGTGCCTGGTAGCGGAAGCCGACGCCCTGCACGCGCCCCCAGAAGGTGATGCGCACCCGGATCTTCCTGCCTCCCGCCTGTCTGTCTGTGCCGCCGGCACCCGGACTCTGTGTCATATGTGTCCTTCTCCATGCTCTCAGCTGCGCGAGGAATTCCCTGTCCTTCGCCGCCGAACGGTCCGCGCCGAGCGCGTACTCCATCTCCTGCTCCCCCTGCGGGGCGTGGGCCAGCCGCTGGCTCTCGATCCAGGCGGCGATCCGCTTCCGGAAGATCCACACCGCCAGCAGGGCGGCGGCCGCGATGACCGTCATCAGGACATCCGCGCTCGTCAGACCAGTTCCCATACGTCACTCCCTGTCATCTCTGCCGGATCAGATAGGAGAAGATCAGGTACGCCGTCTTCAGCGCGTCGTGCCGGATCTTGCCCTCCTCGATGCAGAAGATGTCATCCGCGATGATCTCCAGGCCGAGCTGATCCAGCGCCTCCCTGTCGAGGCGCACGGCCTGCTTGTTCTCCGTGTCGAGATATTTGCGGGCGATCGCCGGATCGATCTGCGCGTTCTCCGTGTCGTTGGCCACCACGATGTCGATCGTCCTGTCCCGGAGGTACCGGTTGAGGACGCGCACGTGGCTGGAGAGCGTGTAGTCGTCCGTCTCGCCGTGCTGGGTCACCAGGTTGCCGACGTACATGAGCGGCGCCTTCGCCCTGCAGACCGCCTCCCGCACTTCCTCCGACAGAAGGTGCGGAAGAATGCTCGTGTAGAGACTCCCGGGGCTGAAGATGATCAGGTCCGCCTCCGCGATCTTCTCCTGCACCTCGCTCCTGACCTTGATATCATGGTCATAGGTGAGGCGGCGGATATTGCGGATGTTGAGGCTGACCTCCTCCTCGCCGAAATAGTCGTGTTCCTCTCCGCGGCCGACCAGCTCGACCTTCTCCTCGGTGAGCGGCAGGACCGTGCCCCGCACCTGCAGGATCTGCGCCATGTAGCGGGTCGCCTCGGTCAGGTTCCCTTTCAGGTCCACCAGGGCGGCGAGCATGATGTTGCGCACCGGGTGATTGTGAAGGGACCCCTCCCTGGCAAAACGGTACCGCAGCAGGCGGATGAAATCGTCGTCCACGTTCGCCATCGCGAGAAGGACCTTCCCGACGTCTCCGACGGCCGGGATATCCAGTTCCTCCTTCAGCACGCCGGTGCTCGAGCCGTTGTCGCTCACCGCGATGATGGTCGTCACGTCTACAGGAAACAGCTTCAGGCCGGAGAGCAGGCAGGACAGTCCGGTGCCGCCTCCGAATACAACTACTTTCTTCATAACCGGTAACCTCCTGTTCTGCTACAGAATAGCATAATATGACACGGCAAATGAATAAAAAATTATAAATCCTTTACGCATGTATCCCGCGGAAGGCAATGTTTTTTCTTGCCAGACAGGGGGCAAGTCACTATAATGTTTTTGATTATCAGCGCACTGCTGAATGACACCCGCCGTTTTCTGATAAGGAAGAGGTGCATATGCCCAAAAGAACTGACATCCACAAGGTACTGATCATCGGCTCCGGCCCCATCATCATCGGGCAGGCCTGTGAGTTCGATTACTCCGGCACACAGGCGTGCAAGGCACTGAAGAAACTCGGATATGAAATCGTCCTCGTCAACTCCAATCCCGCCACGATCATGACCGATCCGGAGACGGCCGATGTGACTTACATCGAGCCTCTCAACGTGCGGCGCCTGGAAGAGATCATCGCGGCCGAGCGGCCCGATGCGCTCCTCCCCAACCTGGGCGGTCAGTCCGGTCTGAACCTCTGTGCGGAGCTCTATAAGGAAGGGATCCTCGACAAATACAACGTGCAGGTCATCGGTGTCCAGGTGGACGCGATCGAGCGCGGCGAGGACCGCATCGAGTTCAAGAACACCATGAACGCGCTGGGCATCGAGATGGCGCGCAGCGACGTCGCCTACAGCGTCGAGGATGCACTGGCCATCGCCGACAGGCTGGGCTACCCGGTCGTCCTCAGACCCGCCTATACCATGGGCGGCGCCGGCGGCGGCCTTGTATACAATAAGGAAGAACTGAAGACGGTGTGTTCGCGCGGTCTGCAGGCTTCCCTTGTCGGCCAGGTCCTCGTCGAGGAATCGATCCTCGGCTGGGAGGAACTGGAACTGGAGGTGGTCCGTGATGCCGACGGCAACATGATCACCGTCTGCTTCATCGAGAACATCGACCCGATGGGCGTGCACACGGGCGACTCCTTCTGTGCGGCCCCCATGCTCACGATCTCCGAGGAGGTGCAGAAGCGTCTCCAGGAGCAGGCCTACAAGATCGTCGACAGCGTGAAGGTCATCGGCGGCACGAACGTCCAGTTCGCCCACGATCCGGTCTCCGACCGCATCATCGTCATCGAGATCAACCCCCGCACCTCCCGCTCGTCCGCGCTGGCCTCCAAGGCCACGGGCTTCCCCATCGCCATGGTCTCCGCCATGCTGGCGGCAGGCCTGACCCTGAAGGAGATCCCCTGCGGCAAGTACGGGACGCTGGACCGGTACGTGCCGGACGGCGACTACGTCGTGATCAAGTTCGCCCGCTGGGCTTTCGAGAAGTTCAAGGGCGTCGAGGACAAGCTGGGCACCCAGATGCGTGCCGTCGGCGAAGTCATGAGCATCGGCAAGACCTACAAGGAGGCCTTCCAGAAGGCGATCCGGAGCCTTGAGACCGGCCGGTTCGGCCTCGGTCACGCGAAGGATTTCGACACTCTCAGCAAGGAGGAGCTGCTCCGCAGGCTGATCACCCCTTCCAGCGAGAGGCATTTCCTCATGTATGAGGCGCTTCGCAAGGGCGCGACGGTCGACGAGATCTACGCCATCACCCATGTGAAGAAGTGGTTCATCGAACAGATGCAGGAGCTCGTCGCGGAGGAGGAGGAGATCCTCGCCCGCAAAGGCGCGATGATCCCCGACGACATGCTCACGAAGGCCAAGAAGGACGGCTTCTCCGACAAATATCTCTCGCAGCTGCTGGAGATCCCCGAGGACGTGATCCGCGGCCGCAGGGAGGAGATCGGCCTCACGGAGCGCTGGGAAGGCGTCCACGTGAGCGGCACCGAGAACAGCGAGTACTATTTCTCGACCTACATCGGCGAGGACAAGGATCCCGTCAGCGACCGCCCGAAGATCATGATCCTCGGCGGCGGCCCCAACCGCATCGGACAGGGCATCGAGTTCGACTACTGCTGCGTCCACTGCTCTCTCGCCCTCAAGAAGCTCGGCTTCGAGACCATCATCGTCAACTGCAACCCCGAGACGGTCTCCACCGACTACGATACATCGGATAAGCTCTATTTCGAGCCCCTGACCCTGGAAGATGTCCTGAGCATCTACCACAAAGAGAAGCCGCTCGGCGTCATCGCCCAGTTCGGCGGCCAGACGCCCCTGAACCTCGCGGACGACCTCGAGAAGAACGGCGTCCGGATCCTCGGGACCGCCCCTTCGGTCATCGATCTGGCGGAGGACCGCGACCTCTTCCGCGAGATGATGGAGAAGCTGGACATCCCCATGCCCGAATCCGGCATGGCGACGACCGTCGAGGAGGCGATCGGGATCGCGAACCGCATCGGCTATCCCGTCATGGTCCGCCCTTCCTTCGTCCTGGGCGGCCGCGGCATGGAAGTCGTCTACGACGACGAGAGCATGGCCGACTATATGCGCGCCGCTGTCGGCGTGACGCCTGACCGTCCGATCCTGATCGACCGTTTCCTGAACCACGCGATGGAGTGCGAGGCGGACGCGGTCTGCGACGGCGAGCACGCCTTCGTCCCTGCCGTCATGGAGCACATCGAGCTGGCGGGCATCCACTCCGGAGACTCCGCCTGCATCCTGCCCTCCGTCCACATCTCCGAGGAGAACCTCGCGACGATCAAGGAGTACACGAAGAAGATCGCCGTGGAGATGGGCGTGCGCGGCCTGATGAACATGCAGTACGCGATCGAGAACGGCAAGGTCTTCGTCCTCGAGGCGAACCCGAGAGCGTCCCGCACCGTGCCGCTGGTCTCCAAGGTCTGCGACATCCGCATGGTGCCGCTCGCGACCGAGATCATCACCATGGA
>OCTX012171318.1_pt1 | contig 10297 bp, 6 predicted proteins | sample 1539691 | NCBI WGS metagenome assembly OCTX01 (sample SAMN02144231, study PRJEB22623) | gut metagenome | biome: sheep rumen | host: Ovis aries | place: New Zealand | reverse complement strand
AAAAGCCCTTTATACATTGAGCTTGCCTGCATTTAGGTTAGGAGTTGGCTGTTACAAGCATCTTGAGTCACCCGAGTCGCCATGTAAATATCCCTGTCTATCGGGGAAGCAAGCGGGTTAACCCATCGAAAGTGTTAAAACCGCCGAAGTCAAGAAAAAACTGATAAAATTGTTCAAGGAATCATCTGTATGGGCTTGACTACAGTTTCTCTATTTCCTTTATGGTTAAACCTGTTATCTCGGCAATATCAGCAATGGCATAGCCTTTTGCTTTCATCCGCAGGGCATTCCTGCGGTTTGTTTCGTTAATGCCTTCTGTCAGTCCTTCGACCCTGCCTTCGGCTCGTCCTTCTGCCCTGCCTTCAGCCAGTCCTTTTGCTCGTCCTTCAGCCAGTCCGTCTTTCATGCCTCTGTGGTAGCGGGCTTCCAAGAAGCCTTCCTGGTCTGTGACAGACATCCAGAATTTATCGTAGGCATAGAGCTGTTCCTCATTCATTGCCGACTTCTCCACGAGGCTCAAGGCCTTGCGGGTATCCTCGTTCTCAAGCAGCTCTGCTGGTGGCTCATTTGTTTTACGGTTGATCTCTGTCAGGAAGCGCAACCAGAGCACTGCCATCTTTTTCTCCGCAATGCTATCCGGCTTAAACTTAGGCAATTCGACGAACACGAATCGCAGTCCCTCGATGATGCGGTCCGAGTGGGCCACGTTGACGATGGCGTAGTCATGGTAGAACTCATCGGGACCGCTCTCGAAGCCGATGTCATTGATGAGGTTCAAGCAATACACGGGGTGGATGAGGTTGTAGCCCTCACCGTCCTTCAACTGCTTCACCACAGCCTTTGACGCATTCAGCAGTACACGGTTCTGGAAATACTGGTTCCAGTACATCTGCATCTCCACGATGAACTGGCGCCCTTGTTGGTCTGTGCAGCGCACGTCTACAACACTGTCTTTCTTGCCGGGGTTCTCGGGCACCATCTCCGATGGCAGATACTCCACCGTAGTGATCTGTCCGTCAGGATCCAATGGCAACAGGGCATTAAGCAGACTCATTACCAAGTCCTTATGTTCGCCGAACACAAGCTTGAAGGTCAAATCAGCCTTTGGGTCCAAATACTTTCCTGCCATCGTCTCTGCTCCTTTTCCTTTTGGATTGTTGTCTTTGAAATGTTCCATAGTTATTTAAATATAGGTATCACGGGTGCAAAGTTAAGAATAAATCCCGAAACTCGCAAATGTTTCAGGATATTTTTCTTTTATTCCCTTGGTGGATTAAGAAATATTTCTTCACTTTGGGACTTGGGAGGAATGGTCTAAGTATTGTGTTCGTGCCTGCTGCTTCCTTTAGCCTTTCCTTTAGCCTTCGGTCTCGAAGTAGTTCTCCAACTCCGTCCTGGCGCTGCCGTCTGTGTTTGGCAGGTCTTTAACGACACATCCTTTTTCCAATAAGGTGATGCGGGTGGATATGTCGACGGTGTGCTGCAGGTTGTGCGACGAGATCAGGATGGTGGCTCCCGTCTCACGGTTGTAGTTGGTGAGCACGTGCTTGAGGATGTTCTGCGACGAGGGGTCGAGGAAGTTGAATGGCTCATCGAGGATGACTAACTGCGGGCGATTGAAGAGGGCGGCGATGATACCAACCTTCTGGCGGTTGCCTGCCGAGAGGTTGCGGATGAGCTTCTTCTGTCCGAATACTTCGCCTGAGGCAAATCGCTCGTACTGCTTGAGTCGCCCGTCGACCTCTTCCTGAGTGATGTTGCTAATCTTGCCCAGAAAGGCGAAATACTCCTCAGGTGTGAGGAAATCGATAAGGAAACTGTCGTCGATATACGCTCCCGTCTTGTCTTTCCATGCTTCAGACTCGGCAGGGTTGATTGCTACAGTCTCCTCCCCGGAAGAGGAGAATTGAAGAACGACTTTTCCTTCGTCGGGCTTCAGCAGGTCGAGGAGCATACGGAAGAGGGTGGTCTTACCTGCTCCGTTGTTGCCTACGAGGCCAAGGATATCACCATCGTTGATGGTCAGTGAAGGGATATCACAGGCAATGGTCTCGCCAAAGCGTTTCTCTAAGGAGTCTATTCTAATCATAGTTCTATGGAGTTGTTCTTTTTTTCTAAGGAGAGAGGGAGAAGAGGATTTTTTTACTCCTTTACTCCTTAACTCCTTAGACAACGATTATCTCCTCAGACGATACCTCGGCCGTGGCAGTTCTTGAACTTCTTACCAGAGCCACAGGGACAGGGATCATTGCGGCCAGGCAGCTTGTCCTTGATGACAGGTGTGCGAGGCTGCTGGGCGCGGGTATCCTGCTGGGCTGCAGCCTGCTGATTGCGGTCAACGAGCTGCTCCTCGCCAATCTGCTGCTTCGACTCGGTGTACTGCTGGCGCTGGGTGCGCTGCTCAGGGGCAGCCTCCTGCACCTGCTGCTGCATCTCAGGAATCTGGACGCGGGTGAGAATCGAACAGATGCGGTTGTACATCTCGTTGATCATTGCATCCCACACCTTTGCCGACTCAAGCTTGAAGATGAGCAGCGGGTCTTTCTGCTCGTAAGAGGCATTCTGCACAGAGTGCTTCAGCTCGTCGAGCTGGCGTAGGTTCTCCTTCCATGAGTCGTCGATGATATGCAGAAGGATGCTCTTCTCGAACTCCTTGACCACCGACTTCGAGTCGGTGTCGTAGGCCTCCTTGAGGTTACAGGGGATGTTGTACATCCGTCGGCCATCAGTCAGCGGCACCATGATTCTTTCATACATATGTCCCTGGGCCTCATACACCTGCTTGATGATGGGCTGGGCAACGGTCTGTACACGCTCCGTACGGCGGTTGAAGTTCTCGATGACAGCCTGGAAGGCATTCTCCGTGAGCTGTTCACGGGGTTGGTTGACATATTCTTCGCTCGTGAAAGGCACCTCCATCGACAACACATGCAGGAATTCTTCTTTGCAGCCTTGATAGTCTGCAGAATTCTCGATAATATTTACCACACGGTCCCAGATGATGTTTGCGATATCCATGCCGATACGCTCGCCCATCAGGGCATGACGGCGCTTCTCGTAGATGACGGTACGCTGCTTGTTCATCACGTCGTCGTATTCAATCAGTCGCTTACGGATACCGAAGTTGTTCTCCTCAACTTTCTTCTGAGCGCGCTCGATGCTCTTCGAGATCATGGGCGACTCAATCATTTCCCCATCCTTGAAGCCAAGCTTATCCATGACAGAGGCGATACGCTCTGAGGCGAACAGACGCATCAGCTTGTCTTCGAGCGAGACAAAGAACACGGAGCTTCCCGGGTCACCCTGACGACCGGCACGACCACGCAGCTGACGGTCTACACGGCGGCTCTCATGACGCTCTGTACCAATGATGGCCAGACCGCCGGCAGCCTTCACTTCTGGCGAAAGTTTGATATCGGTACCACGGCCAGCCATGTTCGTGGCGATGGTTACGGCACCCTTGCCATTGGTAGACTGTCCGGCGAGGGCCACGATGTCGGCCTCTTTCTGGTGCAGTTTGGCATTCAGTACCTGGTGGGGGATACCCTCGCGTTTGCCGGTCTCGGGATTGACATACATATCCAGCATACGACTGAGCAACTCTGAGATCTCCACCGAAGTGGTACCGATCAGCGTCGGGCGGCCTTGATTGCGCATCTTCACAATCTCTTCGATGACGGCACGGTATTTCTCACGGGCCGTCTTATAGACACGGTCGTCCTGGTCGTTGCGGATGACGGGACGGTTGGTGGGAATCTCCACCACATCGAGCTTATAGATGTCCCAGAACTCACCGGCTTCTGTCGAGGCTGTACCAGTCATACCTGCCAGCTTATGATACATGCGGAAGTAGTTCTGCAGGGTGATGGTGGCAAAAGTCTGGGTAGCTGCCTCAACCTTCACATGCTCCTTGGCCTCCACAGCCTGGTGGAGTCCGTCGCTCCAGCGACGGCCTTCCATGATGCGGCCTGTCTGCTCGTCGACAATCTTCACCTCACCGTCGATGACCACGTACTCGTCGTCCTTATTAAACATGCAGTAGGCCTTCAGCAGTTGTTGCAGGGTATGCACACGCTCAGACTGAACGGCATAATGGTTCAACATCTCGTCTTTCTTGTCGAGACGCTCCTGGTCGCTGAGGCTTGTCTCTGCTTCCAGGGCAGAGAGCTGCGATGTGATATCGGGGAGCACGAAGAGCTCAGCATCGTTTACCTGCTTGGCTAACCAGCCGGTGCCTTTGTCTGTCAGGTCGCAGGAGTTCAGCTTCTCGTCTACTACGAAATACAGAGGCTCGATACACTCTGGCATGCGGCGGTTGTTGTTCTCCATATAGATCTCCTCGGTCTTGAGCATGCCGGCCTTGATACCCTCTTCAGAGAGGTATTTGATCAGAGGCTTGTTCTTAGGCAAGGCTTTATGTGAACGATAGAGTGACAGGAAACCAGCATCGAGCTTCTCCTGACCCTCTTTCTTGTTGCCGGCTTCGATGAGTCTGTTTCCCTCGGTGATGAGGGTCTTTGCATCTGCCAGATACTGAGTGGCCAACTGGCGCTGTACGCCAACGAGGCGCTCTACCAGGGGCTGGTATTCCTCAAACATCTGGTCGTCACCTTTGGGCACAGGACCAGAGATAATAAGAGGTGTACGTGCATCGTCGATCAACACAGAGTCGACCTCGTCGACAATGGCATAGTTGTGTGAGCGCTGCACGAGGTCGGCAGGCGAGATGGCCATATTGTCACGCAGGTAGTCGAAACCAAACTCATTGTTCGTTCCGAAGGTGATATCTGCCTGGTAGGCACGACGGCGGGCCTCAGAATTCGGCTGGTGCTTGTCGATGCAGTCCACGCTCAGGCCATGGAACATGTAGAGCGGGCCCATCCATTCGGAGTCACGCTTGGCCAGGTAGTCGTTCACTGTCACTACATGGACTCCATTGCCTGTCAGGGCATTCAAGAACACAGGAAGTGTAGCAACGAGGGTCTTACCCTCACCAGTGGCCATCTCGGCGATCTTTCCCTGATGGAGCACGACGCCGCCGAAGAGCTGAACGTCGTAGTGGATCATCTCCCATTTCAGGTCGTTGCCGCCCGCAGTCCAGTGATTATGGTAAATGGCCTTGTCACCGTCGATGGTGATGAAGTCCTTACGGGGATCAGCTGCCAACTCACGGTCGAAGTCTGTGGCAGTGACGATGGTCTCCTCGTTCTGGGCAAACCGCCTGGCTGTCTCCTTAACGATGGCGAACACTTCAGGCATCACCTCGTCGAGAGCTTTCTCGTAGATGTCGAGAATCTCCTTCTCTATCTTGTCTATCTGTGCAAAGATGTCTGCACGCTCATCGATGGGCGTGTCTTCAATCTTTGCCTTCAACTCTGCGATACGGGCTTTCTGCTCCGTGGCAGTGGCCTGTACCTGTTCGCGAATCTCCTTTGAACGCTGACGTAGCGCGTCGTTATCCAGTTGCTCAATCTTCGGCGAGACGGCTTTCACCTTCTCTACCAATGGTTGGATAAGCTTCATGTCGCGGGTGGACTTGTCGCCAAACAGCGACTTCAAGAACTTGTTGAAATTCATCTATTTATTTACGATTTACTAATTTACTATTTATAATATATTAAAAAACGGGTGCAAAGATACGAATTTATTTCCGTATTTTTGCTTACCTTTTCACTTTTTTACTATTTTACCTTTAAAAAAGTGGCTCTGAGTTACAGGCGTTCGGGGCTCTGATGCGGATGGCTCTTGCTATCGTTGGAGCAATGCAATCCGTTGTCACTGGCTTTTTCACCAGTTCTGGCTGGATAGAAGTGCCATACAGGATGATCGGAAAGGGAATGGCAGATGCCTGAGACAGTCTGTCTTCGCCTGTGTCCTCATTCTGTAGATGCCATCCAGGATTCACTTCTATCAAGATGTCTCCGCTGTGCTGGGGATGGAACCCGTTTCTGACCTTCGCAATCTGGCTGTTGTTTTCACCTAACAGCTGTAGGGCGGAGTATACATTCTTCACGCCCTCCATCTGCAAAAGGAACTCGCGGGTTCTTTGATAGAAATCTGTCAGGCTGATACGCTTCTGCTCCAGCAACTTACGGTTGATGTATAACTGATTATCGCTATAAGTTTCGATGTATCTTCCGTTACCCCAGATAGCTCCGAAATACATATTCAACAGTCCTGCCGCACGGTTGATGTAGAAGGTGCCGCTGGGGATGCGGTATTTCGCATAGTTGGTATGTTCAGGATCACAGTAACCTGTACTTGTCACAACGAACAATATTTCCTGCTGTCCGATCTTCTTCTCCAGTTGAGTGATGAGCGTTCCGATGCTTTGGTCTAGTCGGAGGTATGTATCCTTTAACTCCTGCTGACAATTTGTCACAGGCTGATGATTGAATGGGCCTGCGTAATAGGTCAGGCAGAGCAGGTCGGTAATACTGTCTGAGCCCATTCTCTTTTGATTGACGTAGGCTAATGCCAAGTCGGTCACATGGGCATTGATAAGACCTGATGTCTGATATTCTTGATACTTCTTGTCTCCCTTGAAAACATGCCTGAAATCAAAAATCTTCTCCTGACCAAGAGGCACCCATCTGAGTCTGTTGATTCCTTCGCCCGGACTTCTTAACTCGTTGAAGCCCATATATGAAACATACTGTCCGTTTGAGTAATACTGCGAAGAGATCCACTGGCCAGTCTGTTCATCCATCCAGAGTGCACCGTCAGCCGCATGACCTGCTGAGAGAATGGCGGCGTCAGAGAAGGGTGCGATGGCATAGACCAGGGCTGCCCCTTCGCTATACACTTTGATTTCGTCGCCAATGGTCGATACCGACAGATGATAAGGTCCGGCAATGCCATTCTGACGGTTGTCCTCTGTGCAATACTGGGGTCTGAGGGTTTCGCGGTCAATCCATCGTTGACTAACGACACTGTGATAATAAGGTACCGTGCCTGTCAATATGGTTGAGATGGCTGAGGCTCTGTCGGGCTGAATCAATGGGTATGAGGCATTCTCGTACACTCTGCCTCGTTCCAGGAGCTTTTTGAAACCGTCAGAGCCGTAGAGTGGGGCATAGGCTTGCAAAAAGTCGCTGCGCAACTGGTCGATAGTGATGTTCACCACCAGTTTCGGCATGGGCCTGGCGGCTTGCTGTGCAGTGCCTTCGGCATTCCATCCTAATACCGCCAGCAACGTGATATAGATATACTTATTTCTCAATTCCAATATTTGAAGTTTGTATCTTTATGTTTACGATAGCTCTTATAAGCAAAGATAGTGCCACAATCATCATGCCCTCTGCATAAACCTGGAAAAGTCGCCCTGTGAAAAAGAGCATAATCATGACTGTCAGAATTATCCACCAATGGTTTCTCCGTCTTTTTAAGACGCCGGGGATAAAGAACAGCGGCAGAGGATTCAACAATAAAAGTTGCAGGTTCAGACTCGTTGTGGGGTGCTGAGAGAAGATCATGACAAACAGTATGCAGCCTGCCAGCCCTTGGATCAGCATCAACAATGCATCCCAGTATTTGAATAGTTTCTTTTGTTTCCATTCTATCAGCGTGATGCCCACCGTAACGACCAACAGGATCCATGCACATTGTAAAGGTGTCAGCGGAAAGTCTTCTTCAATCACCTGAACCCCTGCTGGCAGCGCAATACGTCTTTCTTTTACCAACGGACGATATCTTCCACCTGCATAGACGGAGGCGCGGTCAAAATCGTACATCAGGTTTGCAGGCAAGAATTCTTGTTGTCTCAGACTGGTCTTCTGATCGGCCTTGAGTCCCAGCAGCATGTCATTACCAAAAGCCGCCCAGGGGTGGTTCCTCACACAAGTGTGCACCATCTCACGGTATGTTGGCTGATAACCTTCCCTGTTTGTATATTCAACCTTTCCGGTGATACAGCGTTCAATCAGGTCTCTCGGGCGCATCGAACAGTTGTCATAGAAATAGTTGTAACGGTACACCTTGTTTTCTGGCTTCAGGTTCTCTATCAACGCTTGTTTCAGGGTAAGTTTCTCCTCTGGAGTGAGGTTTAACACTTGTTCTGTGATGCTACTGCCATAACGCTTATACTCCTCCTTAAAAAAGGGGTAGGGGTAGGCGCCTAACTCATAGTCGGTAAGTCCGAACACGAATCTTGCCACGAAATAGGGCTTCTTGAAATCAAACACTCCCCAGTTGAAGGCGATGTCTTCACCTTTGCTAAGATCATGCCAGCGAAGGGCCGTATGACCATACAGGCTGTATATCTCCTCGTGAGGTGAGCAGGTTAGAAGGCTGACTTCCACGGAGTCGAACTGCTCCAGATAACTCGGATTGGAGTCGTTGCGGCCCTTCACCTCCGTTAGGGAGAGAAAACACAAGAACAGGAGGCTAAATCTCCTAAAAAAGCTATTTTTTTGTTTCACGATGCAAAATTAAATGATATTTTTCAGTAAAAAGCGATTTTCTCTTATTTTTTTAATAATTTTGCACCCTGAAATGAAATTCTTAGGAAATAGAAAGATAAATATGAATAAAATCATTGGTTGTCTGGTGCTGTCAGTCCTGACTTCTATGTCTGCTTTTGCACAAAGTGGCACGAACTCTCCTTATAGCCAGTATGGCTTGGGTGATCTGGCTGACGAAGGCGTCGGGTTCAACAAAGGCATGGGTGGCGTCGGGTATGGCTTCAGAAAAGGGAATGAGGTTAATCCATTAAACCCCGCTTCCTATTCGTCTATCGATTCTGTGACGATGATCTTCGATGGAGGTCTCTCCGGACAGATTACAAATTTCAAGGAGGGAGGGCGCAAGCTCAATGCGAAGAGTGGAGGTTTCGACTATATCATGGGCTCTTTGCGGCTTATCCGTCATGTGGGTATTACCTTTGGCGTAATGCCTTATTCGAATGTTGGCTATAACTACACTTCCACCACGACCCTCGATGGTGCTTCAACGACATTGTCAAGTGCTTATTCTGGTGATGGAGGTATCAACCAGCTGTTTGTAGGTGCCGGTGTCCAACCATTCAAGTCGCTCTCTATAGGTTTTAACGCAGCCTATATTTGGGGAGATCTGGAACGCACAGTTAAGACCACTGGCTCGTCAGCTGTCAACACCCTATCCAAGGAGTACACAGCCTCTATCAGCAGTTATAAACTCGACTTCGGCGTACAGTATACTCAGCCAATTGGAACGAAGGATGAGCTCACCCTTGGTGCTGTTTTCAGTCCGGGGCATAAGATTGGTGCCGACCCCAGCTGTCGCATCATTAATGCAAATTCAAGTATCTCCAAGTCTGATACGACTATTTATTCCATTGCGAACGGTCTTGAAATACCTACGTCGATAGGTGTGGGTGTGGCATACGATCGAGACAAGAAACTGCGTGTGGGAGCTGACTTCAAGCTCCAGAAGTGGGGTAGCATCGATTATCCGTCATTCGACAACAATACTTACAGTCTGCGCAGTGGCCTGCTTAAGGACAGCTATAAGGTGAATGTAGGAGCGGAGTGGATTCCGAATCCCCGTAGTACACGTAGTGTCTTCCATCATGTCCGCTATAGGGTGGGAGCAGGATACACTACACCTTATTATAATATAAATGGTCAGGATGGTCCTAAAAGCCTCCAGTTGAGTGTCGGTGTTGGTGTGCCTATCATGAATGCATACAACAATCGTTCCATCCTCAATATCAGTGCTCAATGGCAGCATCGCTCTGCTGATAACCTCATTACAGAGAATACTTTCCGTCTGAATATAGGCATTACCTTCAACGAACGCTGGTTCTCGAAGATGAAGATTGAGTAGAGTGTTTTGTGGAATGAGATATGTTTTTTAGAGGGATGATAAATCAGTATCATGTAAATAGATTATTTCTTGTGGCAAAATCAGCCGCCAGAGTATTCTCTTTCCTCTTTCCCTTTTTCTCTTTCCTCCTATTATCCTGTGAACAAGCCACAGAGCACACGGCTCCTCCCATCTATGATCGTGATTCTGTCTCGATGATGACTTCCTACGGCGTGAACACCCTTATTAGCGACTCTGGTGTCATCAAATATCGCATTGTCACAGAGCGATGGGATGTGAATACTGTCCGTCAGCCATCTCGTTGGACCTTCGAGAAAGGAGTGTTCTTTGAACAGTTTGATGAGAAATTCCATGTTCAGGCTTATGTCCAGGCTGACACAGCCTGGTACTACGACCAGCAGAAACTATGGCATTTGCGAGGGCGTGTCCGTATCCGTAATGTCAACGGCCTCGTCTATACCAGTGAGGAACTCTTCTGGGATGGCATGCGGCA
>OCTX012273453.1_pt1 | contig 10298 bp, 6 predicted proteins | sample 1539691 | NCBI WGS metagenome assembly OCTX01 (sample SAMN02144231, study PRJEB22623) | gut metagenome | biome: sheep rumen | host: Ovis aries | place: New Zealand | reverse complement strand
CGTAAGAAACAGGTTCTGATTTCAAATAAGGCCTGCGAAGCAGGAACTCCACACACAGCCTCAGGCAGAAGCATCATTCCCCGCCCTGTTCTTTGGGATAACCCACTACTTTCTCAAGCGCGTTCAGGATATTTTCATAGCCCGTGCAGCGGCAGAGATGTCCCGCGATTTCTTTGCGCAGCTCCTCCCGCGTATATTTCCGCCCCTTTCCCATAAGCTCGACAGCTGTCATGATCAGGCCCGGCGTGCAGAAACCGCATTGCACGGCCGCCTCATCCACAAATGCCTGCTGGATGGGATTCAGTTCTCCTGTCGGAGACTTGAGCCCCTCTGTTGTCAGGATATGTTTGCCTTCCGCCCACATGGTCAGATAAAGGCAGGCATCCACTGCCACGCCGTCCACCAGCACCGTGCAGGCGCCGCACTCGCCCACGCCGCACCCCTTCTTGACCGAAGTCAGGTTCAGGCGCTCCCTCAGGGTTTCCAGGAGGGATTCCCGTATATCAACCGCCAGTTCTTCCCTGCGGCCATTTACATACATATTGATAATCTGAAGCATATTAATTCACCGCCTTCCCCGTATCCGGGGCTTATACTCACAGGAAACGCCAGGCACTCCCGTCATCTTTCCAGTTCCCCGTATCCGGGACTTAAATCCAGCCGAAGCCGCCGGGTGCTGTGCACGCCATCCGCCTTCCCCCTGTCCGGGAATCCATGTCGTCTCAGCCGGCCGAGGTCTGATCAAGCAGGCTGTTCCCCAGGGATGACAGCATGGCCTCCCTCAGTGCTCTCCGGGCCAGTTCCGCGATCAGCTGCAGGCGGAACTCCTTTGATGCTCTCCAGGAGCTTCTTGGCTGAACCTCCTCCAGCACATGCTCCCCGATCAGTTCATAGATGGAAGGATCCGAAGCGGATCTTCCTCTGAGCAGGTTCTCCGTCTTATAGCAGCGGATCGGAGTCGGAGCCGCGACGCCGTAACCGATCCGGATATCACGGATGATCCTGCTCTCCGGCCCTGCTGCGTTCTGAGTCTGAAGCGCGGCAGGATCCTGCCCGCCGCCATTCTCCGTGCCGGGCCCTTCCCCGGAATCCTCCGGCGCCGGTCCCAGCTTCACCCGGACGCAGCATCCAAGTGTCGCGATCTCCATCGCTTTTCTTTTTCCGTATTTGATATAGCAGCCTGTAAAGCCCAGATAATCCTTCGCTTCTATCAGGATGGCCGTCAGGATCTCGTCACGCCTGCGCACGGTTTTCCCGGGCCCCAGATAGAACTCCGTAACCGGAACCTCCCTCGATCCGTCAGGGCCCTGCAGCACCAGGCGGGCGTTCAGAGTCTGCATCACGGCCGCGGAGTCCGCGCTGGTCGCGCCATTGCAGAGGTTGCCGCCGATGGTTCCCATATTGCGGATCTGGGGACCGCCGACCGTCTCCACGGCCTCCCCCAGGTAAGGAACACAGGAGCGGATCAGCGGATCCTTTGCAAGATCCGAAAAGCAGGTCGCGGGACCGATTACCAGGGTCCCGTCCAAAAGGCGGTCAACACCGTGCAGTTCCGGAATTTCATGGATGCTGACAAGCGTGCCCCCCACGCCTTTTCCGCTTCTCAGGCGCACGAGCACATCCGTCCCGCCGCTGATGACGCTGGCATCCGGATCTGCCTTCAGATGCTGTATCGCGTCCTCAACCGATACAGCCTCAATATATCGTTCTATATCATACATAATCTATCCACCGTCCGCCTTTCTGTTCTGATTGGAGTCACTATTCACGGCCATTTTGAAATCAGGCTGCGGTACGTCGTACCTGCAGGAAAACAGGTTCTGATTTCAAATCTGCTTACAGCTGCGTGCCGCGGCCCGGGACGCAGCGGCATCCTGCATCAGATCAGTCCCTTTTCTCAGATCAGTCCCTTTTCTTTGAAGGCCTCCACAAGTCTCTGGGGCGTCATGGGAAGCTCATTCATCGCCACGCCTGTCGCATTCAGGATCGCGTTGCGGATCGCCGGAGCAACTGAGATCACCGGGGGTTCCCCGAGCGCCTTATTGCCGAAGGGACCCATCGGGTCGTCCAGTTCCAGGAAGATCGTCTCGAGGTCCGGTATATCCATGGCGGTAGGAATCTTGAAATCCAGAAGGTTATCGTTCAGCGGTCTTCCCTTCGCGTCGTAGAGCAGTTCCTCCGACAGCGCATAGCCGATCCCCATGGCCATGCCGCCGTGAACCTGGGCCTGGGCCAGCTGGGGATTAATCAGGCGGCCGGAATCATGCACATTGATAATCCGGTTGATCTTTACCTTGCCCAGAGGCATGTCAACAGTCAGATCCACAAAGCTGCAGCCGGAGGCAAAGGAATTCTCCTTGCAGTGGCTGGTCACCTCCGCCGTGATGTGTTCCGAACGGCTCAGGGAATAGAAAGCCGTCTGCGCCAGATCTTTCATATCCAGGAGCGCCTTCCCCGGCCTGCCCTCGATATTTCCTGTATCACGCAGGATGGAATCTTCCCCGTTGGGCAGGTCCTTCAGGTCGAAAGGCTTGAAATCAACGTCCGGGAACTCTGCCCAGGCTGCCGCCGGATCGATCTTTGTCGATTCATCTTCCGGCAGTTTCTCGCAGATCCGGTTCTGCCAGATCATCAGCTCCTCCGCCGGCCTGTCCAGCATATAGGACGCGTAATCCAGAATCTTCTTCCGGAATTCGATCCCGCACTTCTTGACCGCCTTGCCGGTGACAAAGGTCTGTCTGGACGCGTAGGCACCGGTATCGAAAGGTGAAAGGTCCGTGTCCTGGGTCGAGACGATATATACCCGGTCAGGCGTAATGCCGGTAATCTCGGAGGCCATCTGCGTGAACACCGTATCCGCCCCCTGCCCGATCTCCGTGGCGCTCAGTTCGACCTGCATCGATCCGTCCTGATTCAGGATCATGCGGGCGCTGGAGGTCTCCAGGGAGATGGGATGGACGCCGACCTTGTACATGAATATGGACATGCCCACTCCGTGCCGGACCGGTCCGGTCTGCCCCTCGTAGGCCTTTCTCTTCTCCTCCCAGCCGATGGCTTCTGCGCCCCTTCGCATGCACTCCTTCATGCTGTAACTGTAATAGGTGATGCCGTTGGAAGCGGAAAAGCCCGCGCCGACACAGTTATCCATCCGGAATTTCAGCGGATCAAAGCCGCCGGCTGCGCAGATATCGTCCACCAGGCAGTCCGCGATGAATACCGCCTGCGGAACGCCGTAGGCGCGCATCGCCCCCGCGGTGGCGGAGGAGGTGTAAACCGTCGTCGCGTCCGACCTGCAGCCGTATTCATCGTGATAAAGATCCTTGAAAATGGTCGCGATCGAGGCGGTGATCGCATGCCCGTGGGATGCGTAAGCCCCGCCGTTGGAATATTCATCCATGGTCCGGGCAAGAAGCTTTCCGTCCCTGGTATAAAGGGCCTTCACTTCCCCGCGCACGGCGTGGCGCGTTCTGGTCGACACCATGCACTCTTCCCTGGATATCTCCAGCTCCACCGGCCTTCCGCCGCAGGCGATCGTAAGATAGGCGTTCAGGGGTTCATAGAGGATATCCTGCTTGTTCCCGAAGCCGCCTCCGATATAAGGCTTGATCACCCGGATCTTCCCGACCGGCCATCCGAGGGCCTGGGATATGACACGCCGCATAATATGCGGGATCTGTGTGGAGCTGGTCACCGTCACCTTACCGTTCGTATCCACATAAGCCCAGCTGGTCGCAAGTTCGATATGGCAGTGGGCGATGCGGGCGGTCTTATAGACGCCGGTCTGCTCAAGAAGCTGGTCCGCCCCGTACTTCTGAGCGGCTTTCTCCTTCGCCTGCTCATAATCTATTTCTCCCAGCTCTCCCGAGCGGAAGGAGGTGTGCAGAAGGACATTGTCCTTCCTGAGATTCGGATGAAGCGGCGTCGCGCCGGGAGAGAGTGCCTCATCCACTGTCACGATCGGATCATATTCCTCGTAGGAAATCTTCAGAAGTCTTTCCGCTCTCTCGCAGGCGACATTGTCCGTCGCAACGATCGCGGCAATATCGTCGCCGTACAGGCGGACCCTTTCATTCAGCAGCTTTCTGTCCGCGATGTCCTGATGCGCCGGTTCAACGCTCCATGGATGGCCTGCCGTCGGAAACTCGATGTCCGGAACGTCAAAGCAGGTTACGATCTTCACGACTCCCGGAACCTTCTCCGCCTCAGATGTATCGATTGACAGAACACGGCCGTTCGCGATCGTCGCGTGCACAACCTTTGCCGTAAGGCAGTTCTTCGGCTTCAGGTCGTTCGCATACCTGGCTTCCCCGGTCACTTTGCCCCGGGCATCCACCCTCTTCATGCTTTTTCCGACACTCTCCATAGAGTATGTTCACCTCCTGCCAAAACAAAATACCGGAATGCCGGCTCAGTCTGTCTCATCCACAGCTCTTCTGGCCGCGCAGCCGACAAGATATGTGACAACCGCGCCGCCGATGCAGCGCGCCTTGTCAGAAATCGTAAAACAGTTCTCTTTCTGGGAGGCGCGCGGGTCAATATCCGCGATCTTCATCCCTTTAAATACCTCATAACCTTCCCGGATCAGGCCTCTCAGCACGCCTGTCAGGCTGGCGGTCACCGGCTCAAGGCTCCCGTCTTCCGGATTCTCGACTTCGGCGATCAGCTGGCCTTCCTCAACAAGGTCGGAAATCTGCGCGCGGCAGCGGAAAATTCCCGCCGCCGGGCTGTGCATCACCCTGTCCGCGCCATGCCCCTCGATCAGTCCGGGAATCCCAGTATTCTCCGCAGCCCTGCCTTCTGTGATACAGCGTCCGAGACTGTGCCCGCGCATGGTCTCGATGACCGCGCTGCAGTCCTCCCCCGCCGTAAAACCGGGGCCCAGGGCAATGACCCAGGGCGCCATGTCAATCTTCGTCCCGAGATTCTTCTTAGCCAGAACCGCATCCACCACGGCAGTCAGGAAAAGATGGCGGCCTCCGCCCTCCAGAGTCGTCAGGCCTGTATCCCAGTAACTGTATTTCTCTTCTGTATCTATAATATCCCGGATCACACGGCCTTCCGGATCCGCCATCATGGCGATCCCTTCCGAAAACAGCAGATACTCCGCCTGGTCCAGGTTCTGTGCGAAATGGACCGTGATATCCTCCACGCTGGCACTGCCCTCATAGACGGCCTCGGACAGGGCCACCGTCCTCCGGATCGCGCTCGGCCTGTCCGATTCCAGGATCAGCACCGGGAATCCCGCGTGCCGCAGTGCCTGCACTACGCCTGTTGCTATATCTCCGCCGCCGCGGACAATCACCAGCTGGTCTGTAATCAATCTTCTATCCCTCCCGTCGTCTTCTCTCCGGATTTCAGCTGATATTCGAACCGTTTCAGAAAAACTCAGGCAGATCTCTCTTCAGGTACTGCCCGCGGTTTTCCAGAATCACCCGGCCGTTCTCAGCCACTTTCTCCCCGCGCAGGAATACCGCTTCGATCGTTCCTGTCAGCTCCATCCCCTCAAGAGGGGCGTAATCACATTTTGATACCTGTTCCGATACGGTCACCGTCTTTTTTCCGGCAGGATCAAGGATCACAAGATCCGCGTCAGATCCCTCCGCGAGAACTCCCTTCCGCGGGTAAAGGCCATAGAGCCTTGCGGGATTCTCCGCAAGAACCTCGCACATCTTCTCCTTTGTGATGCGGCCCTTCGCAACCCCCTCGGAATACAGCACAGCAGCCCTGGTCTCCGCGCCGGGCATCCCTCCGGGTATCTTCCGGAAATCCTCGTAGCCCAGTTCCTTCTGCTCCATCGTAAAGGAGCAGTGATCCGTGCTGACTGTCTGGATCTCGCCGTCCGCGATGGCCTTCCAGAGCGCCTCCTGGTCTTCTTTTTTCCGAAGCGGAGGAGCGCAGACGTACTTCGCGCTCTCGAAATGCGGCTTCTCATAGAGGCTGTCATCCATCACAAGGTACTGCGGGCAGGTCTCCGCATAGACCTTCTGGCCCCGCTTCCTGGCAGCCCGGATCTCCTCCAGGCCCTCAAGGCAGGTCAGGTGAACGTCAATCACCGGCTCATCCGCCACCTCCGCAAGGTGGCAGTAGCGGCCGATGGCCTCCGCCTCCGCTGCCGCGGGCCGCGTCAGGTAATGAGAACTGACCCTGCGGATGCGCCCGTCCGAAGCGTATTCTTCCCGAAGGGCATCGATCATCCCGCTGTTCTCGCAGTGGCAGCCGGTCGTCGCGCCGACTTCCTTCAGCCGTTTAAGAACCTTCAGGATCGTGCAGTCATCTACCTGAGTATCATAGGTCATATAGATCTTGAAGGTTGTCACGCCCCTCTCAATCATGTCCCGGATCTCTTCGCTGATCTCCCCGTTCCAGTCCGTGATGGTCTGGTGGAAACCGTAATCACAGCTGCAGCCGGCTTCGGCCTTGCGGAACCAGTTGTCAAGTCCTTCGTTCAGGCTCTCTCCCGGGTAGGCAGTCGCGAAATCGATAATGCTGGTCGTTCCCCCTGCCGCTTCCGCCATCGTCCCTGAGGCGAAATCATCGATTGTAACCGTCCCGGCAACATGCAGGTCAAAATGGGTATGTGCGTCGATAAAGCCGGGAAATACCAGCTTGCCCCCGGCGTCTATAAGCTCGCAGCCTTCCGGCGCTTCAATGTACGGGGCAATTCTGCAGATCTTTTCCCCGTCAGTCAGAAGGTCTGCTTTCAGGCTCTTTTCCGGATACACCAGAATCCCGTTTCTGATCAGTTTCATACGCATCACCTCGCAGGAAGTTTTTCATCTGCAAAGCTGTGACAAGAGGCGCCGAAGCGTTGCGATTCACGGCTGTGATAAAAGGCGCCGAAGCAGATGTTTTCAGCGCACACTGCTGTATTCAGTTTAGCACCTGCGCCGGATCTTTGCAACAAAAGCGCCAAAAGCAGGCTTATCAAATAAGCGTTTTTATGCATTTTATCAGAATTGAATTGCGTGTTCAGACGAATTGTAGTACAATTTTTAATAACAGACTTCGTTTCAGGAAGGAGACATATTTTGCCCATGGCTGCGCTTTCTGCAGACGTGGCTGCAAAATAGTCATCCGGAGTATTGAGTCATGGTACAAAACTATGTTTGGGGAGGAGGAAGCTCATGGAACATATGGAAAAACGGACGCTCCGCCGTCTGATCGATACAGCCATGCACCGGATTCCTGCGGATCTCGTGATTTACAACTGTAAGATAGTAGATGTATATACCGGCAAGGTTTACCCGGGTTCAATCGCGGTCACGGAAGGAATAATCGCCGGATTCGGTGATGACTACAGAGGCCAGCAGGAAGTCGACGCACAGGGCCTGTACGCGGCACCCGGGCTCATCGACGCGCATATTCATATTGAATCAAGCTATACCTCTCCCGAAGAATTCGGCCGCATGGTCGTCCCCTGCGGAACGACGACCGTCATCGCGGATCCTCACGAGATTGTCAATGTGTACGGTCTGGAAGGGTTCAACTATATGATCCGGGCCGCGGAACGCACCGAGCTCAGCGTCCGCTACATGATTCCGAGCTGCGTACCTGCGACACCCTTCGAGGACTCCGGCGCGATCTTAAATGCATTTGACATGCAGTGGCCCATGGCAGACCGCCACGTCCCGGGGCTCGGCGAATTCATGAATGTGCCCGGAATTCTAAGCGGAGATGAAGATGCCTTAAGCAAGCTTCAGGTCGCCCTGAACATGCACAAAGTCATCGACGGCCACAGCCCCGGCTTCAGCGGGGCGGCCCTGAACGCCTATATCTCCGCGGGCGTAAAGACGGATCATGAATGCACCTGTATAGCAGAGATGGAAGAACGGCTGGAGAAGGGCATGTATGTGCAGCTGAGGGACGGAAGCGCCTGCCATGACCTGGAACGTCTGATCCCCGGCATCACTCCCTACAACTACAGGCGCTGCCTTCTGTGCTCGGATGACCGGCAGCCGGAGACCATTTTCAGGGAAGGCCATATCGACAGTCACCTGAGAAAACTGGTGAAGGCAGGCATCGATCCCGTCATGGCAGTCTGCATGGCGACGCTGAACACGGCAGAATGCTACAAGCTCGAAGACAGGGGCGGCCTGGCTCCCGGCAAACGCGCTGACATCGTCCTGTTCAACAATCTGGAAGAATTCCGCGCCTGCAAGGTCTTCATAGAAGGAAATCCTGTGGCGGAGAACGGCCGCTACCTGCTTCCATTTACCAAGACGGATATCTACCCCGTGCGCGGCTCCATGCATGTCAAGGCATTTACGAAAGACGATCTGAAGATGCATCTTAAGAGCAGCCTCGTCAAGGCGATCGAGATCGTTCCGGGAGGTGTCACGACGGAGGAAGCGCATGTTCAGGTGCAGCTGGATCCGGATGGCGACTATATTTACCGCCAGGAAGATGACCTGGCCAAGATCGCGGTTCTGGAGCGTCATCACAACACCGGAAGGATCGGCCTGGGACTGCTGAAAAATTACGGCATCAAGCGCGGCGCCGTCGCTCTTTCCGTGGCGCATGACTCCCACAATATCATCTGTGTCGGTGTGAGCAACGATGAGATGTACGCGGCGATCCATGCCCTGATCGAACAGGAGGGCGGATTCGTTCTTGTGGAAAACGGGGAAGTAATCGCCTCCCTGCCGCTGCCGATCGCCGGCCTCATGAGCGACCTCAGCGGAGAAGAAATTGCCGAGAGGCTGCAGATTCTGCACGATACCGCCTTTGAACGGCTCGGAGTCAATCCGGAGATTGAACCGGTCATGACCCTGTGTTTCATGTCCCTGATCGTCATTCCGAAGCTTAAAGTGACGGGGCGCGGCCTCTTCGATGTAGAGAAGTTCGAATTCACAACTGTTGAAGTATAAACAGCCTCAGAGCCGGAAAACGGGAGCCTTCTCAAAAAGGCTCCCGTTTTTATCCTTCCCTTTCATCAATGTCTCTGACGTCTTCTTCCCCGATCTGATAATAATACGCGTCCCAGGGAGCGGCTTTAATGATTTTCATCGCCCCATGGTCTCCGGCCAGCTTCATCAGCTTCCCGCAGCTGTCCTCCGTCAGGCGGAAGGCTCCGGGATTGGTCGGAATATGCCCCGGCATGCTCTCCATGCAGGCAAAGCTTCTGCCGCTTCCGAGAAACTGCCTCAGAAACAGCCGGATCTCCGCCGGCGGCAGGGCGGGCATATCGGCAGCGAAAAATACAGCCGCGCCGGACCCGGAAGCCATGGCCTTTTCCGTACCCAGCCGGATCGAAGCGGATATTCCCTCCGCGGCATATGCATTCCGGACCGCCTGCAGGCTGACTCTTTGCTTCCCGGATTTCATCTGCTTCTCCAGCTGCCCGGAAAGGCGGCAGACCTCTTCCCATATCTCCTCATACTGCGTGACAACCAGGATCTGAACCTCTCTGCCTGAATCATACAGCCCCGGTCCGTCCGCATCACACTGCTCTGCTCCTTCCGTCCGGGAACTGCAGACATGCGAGGAGTCTCCGGCAGCATCACAAAGCTCCGGCAGCACTGCTTCCAGTATATGATCCAGCGCATGGCGGTAGAGTTTCTTCCCTCCGCGCTCCTCCAGGAGCTTGTTGCCCCCGTATCTTAGGCTGAAACCGGATGCCATCAGAACCAGGCTGATTTTCTTCACATCCTGATCGAATCCGGAAGAGCAGGGATCGCTCTCCACATATCGGATCTTTGCCTTCGGGAACTGATCAGTCAGCGGACGGATATAGAATTCTTCCGCGACCTTCCGCAGCATCTGCTCTGTGACAGCAGCCGAGGCGTCCTCATACCCGATCGCCTTCAGCCGCTCCGGGTCAAAACGCTGGCAGACTGCCCGGACTTTTCTGCCAAGCGCGTGCCTGCCCATTACGACCACGATCTCGTCCGTGTTTTCCGGTACGACAGGTTCGCTTTCCGACGGGATTTTCATCGGCATGCAGTGACTGCCGTCTCCTTCCACAAGGACACAGTCATAGTTCTCACACAGCTTCCGGAAGATTTCCGGCGGCAGCGCTGACAGCTTCCCATCCGGCTGAAGGACCCCGGCCAGATCCGCCTCTCCCTCCTTTTTCCAGAGAAATGCCTGCTCCGTGCCTTTATCTCCCTTCTTCCAGGGAAATGCCTGCTCCGTGCCCTCCTCTCCCTTCTTCCATGGAAATTCCTGCTCCGTGCCCTCCTCATAAAGGACCGTCCTGGTCCATCCGCCGTCCCGGGGGCCCCAGATATGCGTCGTCGCTGCAAGCAGCACCGTTTTCCCCTCACGAAGAAGCCGGACAGCCAGTCTTCGCAGAAAGC
>OCTX012139896.1_pt1 | contig 10298 bp, 5 predicted proteins | sample 1539691 | NCBI WGS metagenome assembly OCTX01 (sample SAMN02144231, study PRJEB22623) | gut metagenome | biome: sheep rumen | host: Ovis aries | place: New Zealand | reverse complement strand
CGGTGTGCCTCGATGATGAGCTTGGGCGCGGCGGCCTCGAATCCCACGCGGCCCTTGATGCCGATGATGGTGTCGCCCACGTTGGCGTCGCGGCCGATGGCGTAGGCAGCGCCTATCTCCTCAATCTTCTGGATGGCCTTCACGCGGTCGTCGAAGTGCTCGCCGTCTACGCCGACAATCTCGCCCTTGCAGAACTCAATCTTGAGCAGACACTCGGGCGCGGGCGCGGTGACGTGTTTCAGGTAGGCCTCCTCGGGCAGTCCCTGCGTGGGGTCGAGCAGCTCGCCGCCGCAGATGCTGGTGCCCCAGATGCCCACGTTGTAGGAGTACTTCAGCTTGGCGAAGTCGGCGTCGAAGCCGTGGTCGTTGAGGTAGTCCACCTCCTCCTTGCGCGTCAGCTTCTTGTCGCGCGTCAGGGTGATAATCTCCACGCCGGGGGCCATGACGAGGAAGGTCATGTCGAAGCGTATCTGGTCGTTGCCGGCGCCGGTAGAGCCGTGGGCGATGGCGTCGGCGCCAATCTCGCGGGCATAGCGGGCGATGGCCAGGGCCTGGAAGATGCGCTCGGAGGAGACGCTGATGGGGTAGCAGTTGTTGCGAAGCACGTTGCCGAAAATCATGTACTTGAGCGACTTCTCGTAGTACTCCTGCGTGACGTCGAGGGTGACATAAGCCTTGGCGCCCAGCCGGTAGGCGTTCTCCTCGTTCTTCTTCAGCTGCTCGGCCGAAAAGCCGCCCGTGTTGGCACAGGCAGCATAAACCTCCCAGCCGTCCTGGCTGAGCTTCATTACTGTGTAACTGGTGTCGAGGCCTCCGCTGAAGGCGACCACTACTTTTTTTCCTTTTTCCATATTGCTTTATGATTCTTCTATTTCGTCAAGATGTTTGATGCGCGATAGCACCTCGTCGGGAATCTTTGCGGGCAGGTGCTCGGTGGGGTCGAAGAGCATGGCTGTGCAGATGCAGAACTTGCGGTTGCGCTCTCGCAGCACGGGGTAGTTGACGCACCCCTCGCAGCCTTTCCAGAAGGCCTCGTCGTCGGTGAGGTCGTCGAAGGTGACGGGCTGGTAACCGAGCGCGGTGTTCATCTTCATCACGGCGGCCCCGCTGGTGAGCGAGAATATCTTGGCGCGGGGCCAGCGTGTGCGTGCCAGCGTGAAGGTCATGTCCTTGATGCGCTTGGCGATGCCCAGGTGGCGGAAGTCGGGGTGCACGATGAGTCCGCTGGTGGTGACATACTGTTTGTTTCCCCACGTCTCGATGTAGCTGAAGCCTGCAAAACGGCGGTCTTTCTTGCTCAGGGCGATGACGGCCTTGGCCTCCTGCATCTTCTTTGTCAGATATTCGTGCGTGCGCTTGGCAATGCCCGTTCCACGCACTTTGGCAGCCTCGGAGATGGTCTCGAGGATGGTGTCCACGTAGACCTCGTGCTCGGGTGCCGCAACAAGTATTTCAATGTCTTCCTGTTCCATTATTATTTATCACTTGTCTCTGTTTCATTTCATGTTGGGCACCACCTTGCTCAGGGCCTCGGTCAGTTCCTGCTTGGAGGTTCCCTCGCGCAACACGATGAAGATGGTGTCGTCTCCGGCTATCGTGCCCAGTATCTGCGGTATGTCGCTGCTGTCAATGTTCCACGCTATGGCGCTGGCATATCCCGGACGGGTCTTGATGACGCCCATGTTTCCCGAGAAGTTGATGCTCAGGAATCCCGGTATCTGCATCATCTCCCTGAGCGACGCTGGTGTACTCACGCGCTTGTACATCGTCTCGTTGGGCAGCACGTAGACATAGCTGCCGCCCATGGTGGCGGCCTTGGCCACTTTCAGCTGCTTCAGGTCGCGGCTCAGCGTGGCCTGCGTCAGCTGGAAGCCCTCTTTCTGTAGGGCGTCGAGCAGCTCTTCCTGGCTGCCCATCTCCTGGCTTGAGATGATGAGCCGGAGAGCCTCCAGCCTACTGTTTTTCTCTTTCATATCAGTATATTTATTCGTAATGCGGCTGCAAAAGTACGAATAATGCGGGAGACGGCCAAATGTTTTTGCATATTTTTTCACTTGCGCCGTAAGATAGTATCCACGCGCCGCCACGGCCCCGCTCTCCGTCTCTCGCAAAAATGAGCACCCGCCAAGCTATTTTTCTTCCAAAATATATGCGCAGTCTGCAAAAAATCATTACCTTTGCATCCGACTAAACAGACTAGACAATCTAGATAATCTAGACGGACTAGACAATCTAGACCTAACACCGCCCATAAAAACCTCGAAACGATGACCAACGAAAACCCTACCCCCCCGACGAAGATGACCATCTGGGGTCTGCTTCGCAACATCCTGCCCTTTGTGCTGCCCTACCGGTGGCTCATCTTCATCACCCTTGCGCTGACGCTCGTGGGGTCGCTCATGGCCCAGGTGAACGCCGTGGTGCTCGACCGCGCCGTCGACGCCATCAACGCCCTGGTGCAGCAGCCCGACGGATTCCAGTGGCCGGCAGCCGTGCGCATACTCACCGTCATCAGCGCCATCCTCCTGGGCAAGGAGGTGGTGGGCGCGCTCGTCACCTTCTTCCAGCGCTACTACGGCGAGCGTATGCGCATCCTCGTCAGCCGCGACCTGTCGCTGCGCGTCGTAGACCGCATCCTGTCGTTCCGCATGGCCTTCTTCAGCAGCGAGGGCAACGAGACGGGAAAGCTGCAGTCGCGCATAGACCGGGGCATCATGAGCCTCAGCTCGACGGTGAACAACTTCTTCATCGAGATACTGCCGCTCTTCACCAGCGCCATACTCGCCCTTGCGCTGATGTTCGCCGCCAATTTCTACGTGGGGCTCGTGGCCCTGTGCATCGTGCCCCTCTACTTCTGGGTGACCTACATCCAGGCGGGGCGCATGAAGGGCGGACGAAGGGGCATCTTCGGCGGGCACCAGGCCGTGAGCCAGGGCATACTGAACATACTGGAGAGCATCACCGTCATCAAGTCGTTCAACCGCGAGCAGATAGAGGCCGACCGCCAGGCCGCCATCCAACGCTCGATGACCGACCTGCAGCTCTCCACCCGCAAGCAGGCATACCTCTTCAACGGCCTGAAGAGCTTCCTCGAGCAGATAGGCACCGTGCTTATCATCATCCTCACGGCCTACCTCGTGCTCATCGACTACCCCGGCATGACGATAGGAAAGATTATGTACCACGTGATGCTCTTCGCCAACGTCAGCGCACCCATACGCCAGCTGCACCGCATCTACGACGACATGAACGACGCGCTCATCTACGCCGAGGGATTCTTCGGCATACTCCATGCCGACGACGAGGTGGAGCCCAGCGGCGGCCACAAGCCCCAGAAGGTGAAGGGCGACTTCGTGATGCAGGGTGTACACTTCACCTACCCCGGCGGCACGAAGGCGCTCACCAACGTCTCGCTGCACATACCGGCAGGGAAGATTACCGCCCTCGTGGGACTCAGCGGCGCGGGAAAGAGCACCATCGTCAATCTGCTCGACAAGTTCTACCGGCCACAAGAGGGCACCGTCATGCTCGACGGCGTGGACCTGCAGCAGTGGGACACGCAGTGGCTGCGCGAAAACGTGGGACTGGTGCTGCAGAAGAACCACATCTTCGACGGCACCATCGAGGAGAACATTCGCTACGGCAACCCGCAGGCCACACACGACGACGTGGTGGAGGCCGCACGAAAGGCATACATCTACGACCAGGTGGCGGCACTGCCACACGCCTTCGACACGCCAGCGCTACAACTGAGCGGCGGACAGCAGCAGCGCATCGCCATAGCGCGAATGTTCCTGAAGAACCCGCCCATCATCTTCCTCGACGAGCCAACGGCAAGCCTCGACGCCATAGCCACAGAGCAGATAAAGGCCAGCATAGACGCCATCAAGCAGGGGCGCACGGTCATCATCATCTCTCACAACATCGGGCAGATTATCGATGCCGACCAAATCTACGTGCTGCAGCAGGGACGCGTGGTGCAGGGAGGAAAGCCCGCCGAGGTCTACGAGCAGGGCGGAGTCTACAAGGACATCTTCGACGCCAGCGCCCGCAGCATGAACATCGACAAGATCGCCAGCACGATAGGCGCATGAGCGAGGCCAAGGGGCGTTATATCGTTATATCGAAGTGTCGTTATATCGAAAATGTCGATATATCGATATATCGAGATAACGACACCTCGATATAACGATATCACGATATAACGAGATAACGACACTTCGATATAACGATATCGCGATATAACGACACTTCCCCGCCTTGCCACCCCGTTCATCAAATAAACTCGCCTAATATTTGGCCGTTTCAGAAATAATGACTACTTTTGCAGCGATGAAACGACTAACTTCCAGCCCCCTCTTTGCGGTGGTGTGCAACCTGCTGCTGGCCTACGTGGTCTACCAGATAGCCCGCTTGGCCTATCTTTTGGACAACTGGGGCTACCTGGCCCAAGGACTGTCGTGGGAACTGTGGAAGGGCGGACTGGTGTTCGACACATCGGCCATCCTCATCACCAACTCGCTGTACATCGTGCTTACGCTGCTGCCCCTGCACTGGAAGGAGCGCTGGACGTGGTGGCAGACGATGTGCAAAGGGCTCTTCGTCGGCGTGAACACCTTAGGACTGTCACTCTGCCTGGCCGACGCCGCCTACTTCCCCTTCACCATGCGCCGCACGACGACCACCGTCTTCCATGAGTTCCAAAACGAGAGCAACCTTTGGAGCATCATCGCCACCGAGACGCTGCGCCACTGGTACTTCGTCATTCTGGCCGTCGTCGTCGCTGTTTGCCTTTGGAAATTCTACAGAAGCCCCCACTTGGGCCGCAGGGGGGGCTTCTACTACTATCTCGAAATGATACTCTCGCTGGCCGTCGTCGCGCCCCTCGCGGTGGCCGGCATACGCGGAGGCTTCACCACTGCCGTCAGGCCCATCACCGTGAGCAACGCCAGCCAGTACGTAGACCGCCCCGTCGACGCGGCCCTCGTGCTCAACACGCCCTTCGCCATCTACCGCACCATCGGAAAGGACGTCTTCACCATTCCTCATTATTTCGACAGCGAGGAGGAGATGGTTGCCGCCTACTCGCCAGAACACAAACCTCCCACCTCCCACCTCTCACCACCCACCTCCAAGAACGTCGTCGTGCTCATCGTGGAGAGCTTCGGCAGGGAATACATCGGGGCCCTGAACCACGACCTGGACAACGGCCAGTACCGGGGCTACACCCCCTGCGTGGACAGCATCATCGGCCTCTCCACCACCTTCCAATGGTCTTTCTGCAACGGCCGCAAGAGCATCGACGGTATGCCCAGCATCCTCAGCGGCATACCCATGTTCGTGGAGCCGTTCTTCCTCACGCCCGCCTCGATGAACGAGGTGAGCGGCATCGCCGACCTCCTGGCTCGACAGGGCTACGAGACGGCCTTCTTCCACGGTGCCCAGCGAGGGTCTATGGGTTTCCAGGCCTTTGCCCGCAAGACCGGATTCCAGCACTACTACGGACGCGAGAACTACGAGGACGACGCGCGCTTCGGCGGCCACGACGACTTCGACGGCCTGTGGGCCATCTGGGACGAGCCGTTCCTGCAATACTACTGCGCCAAGATGTCTGAGATGCGCCAGCCCTTCATGACCGCCGTCTTCACCGCCAGCAGCCACCACCCCTACAAGATTCCCGAGAAGTATGCCGACGTATTCCCCGAGGAGGGCATCGAGATACACAAGTGCATACGCTACACCGACATGGCGCTGGGCCGATTCTTCCAGGAGGCCAGTCGGCAGCCCTGGTTCCACAACACCATCTTCGTGCTGACCAGCGACCACACCAACCAGAGCGACCACGACTACTACCAGACCGACCTGGGCGGATTCTGTTCACCTATTATTATATATGAGCCGTCGGACACCACGCGCACGAAGGGCGAGATACAGCCCAAGATAGCCCAGCAGACCGACATACTGCCCACCGTCATGGGCCTCACCGGATGCCAAGAGCCGTTCGTGGCCTTCGGCATCGACCTGCTCAACACCCCGGCAGAGGACACCTGGGCCGTGAACTACCTCAACGGCACCTACCAGTACGTCAAGCAGGGACACGTGCTGCAGTTCGACGGCACAGCGACACGCGCCGTCTACGCGCTCACGGACTCGCTCATGCAGACCAACCTTGCAGGCCGGCTGCCGCAGCAACAGCAGATGGAGCGCGAACTGAAAGCCATCATCCAGCAATACATGACAAGAATGATAAACGATAAACTGACAACGAAATGAGACTACTGACTACACTCCTGCTCGCCGCGATGACCGTCTTCACGGCCAGCGCACAGACAGAACTGACCAGCGCAGAGGCCAAGAGCCTCTACAAGACCACCTCGAAACGATGGGTAAGCATACACGACCCCTCGGTGGTCTACGAGCCCAACCTGAAGCGCTACTACATCTTCGGCTCACACAAGGCCGGAGCCTACACCACCGACTTCCAGAACTGGACCCAGGCCAACCCCACGTGGAGCCCCGACAACAACGCCACGGCCTTCGTCACCCCGGCGGTGAAGAAGGTGAAGAAGGGCGGCGTGGAGGTCGACTTCCCCCAGTTCAACGCCATGAACTGGTCGGCAAAGAGCGATGCCGCCTACAACATCAACGGCAACATGTGGGCGCCCGACGTCATCTGGAACGAGAAGATGAAGAAGTGGTGCATGTACCTCAGCATCAACGGCGACTCCTGGCACTCCAGCATCGTGCTGCTCACCGCCAACAGCATCACCGGCCCCTACACCTACCAGGGTCCCGTGGTCATCTGCGGCTTCAAGGACTCCCAGCACAGCTACAAGGACACCGACCTGGAGCTGGTCATAGGCACGCAGTCGTCGCTGCCCGCGCGCTACAACGTCGGCAACGGCTGGGGCCGCCGCTGGCCCCACACCATCGACCCCGCCGTCTTCTACGACGAGGAGGGCCTGCTGTGGCTCGTCTATGGCTCATGGAGCGGCGGCATCTGGATGCTCCAGCTCGACGAGGAGACGGGACTGCGCGACTACGACGTCGCCTATCCCTCGACCAACGGCAACAGCGACGGCGTGACCAGCGACCCCTACTACGGCACGAAGATTGGCGGAGGCTTCTACGTCTCGGGCGAGGGTCCCTACATCGAGCACATCGGCAACCACTACTATCTCTTCGTCTCCTACGGCTTCTTCGATCCCGACGGCGGCTACGAGATGCGCGTCTTCCGCTCGGAGAAGCCCAACGGGCCCTACAAGGACGCGCTCAACCGCTCGGCCATCTTCACCGCCTACGCGATGAACTACGGCGCAGGCACCGACACGCGGGGAGAGAAAATCATGGGAGCCTACAACGACTGGGGCTTCATGACCGTCGGCGAGTGCGCACAGGGCCATAACAGCATCATCGCCGCCGAGGACGGGCGCACCTACCTCGTCTACCACACCAAATACAACAACGGCACGGCAGGCCACCAGGTGAAGACCCACCAGGTGTTCCTCAACAAGAACGGATGGCTCGTGGCCGCCCCCTTCGAGTACAACGGCGAGCAGACGACCGATGCCGACGTGGCCTCCAAGGAGCTGGTGGCCGACGAGGAGATACCCGGCACCTACCAGCTGCTCATACACAAGTACAAGATGGACTACAAAAACATGGAGGAGGTGACGCCCGTCAATATCACGCTCCACGACGACGGTACCATCACGGGAGCCTACAACGGCACCTGGACCCGCGACGAGGGCACGAGCTACATCGCCGTGAAGCTGGCCGCCACCGTCTACAACGGCGTCATCATCAACGAGCAGATGGACAGCCGCAGCATACAGGCCACCGCCATCACCGCCACGGCAAACAACGGCGTCAACATCTGGGCATACAAGATGCAGCCCAAGTACGCCCTGGCCTGGCAGCTGAACACACAGACGGTGCCGCTGACGAACAACGCCGCCTTCTCGCGCGACACCTATCTATACAACATGGTCGAGGACGGCAGCAACGTGGCGCTGACCTGGACCAGCAGCCACCCCGACATCATTTCCAACTACGGCAAGTACAACCCCTACGGCGTGGAGGAGAACACGAAGGTGACGCTCACCGCCCGCCTCGACGTGCCGGGCTACTTCTGGGAGCAGGCCTACACCGTGACGGCCTACTCCGAGGCGAACGCCGAGCAGCGCTACGACTGGAAGACGGGCATGGTGGCCCACTACGGTTTCGACGACGACGACCTGGCAAACACCTTCGACAGCGAGCAGAAAGCCACGCTGGCCCGCCGCAACACCACGAAGCAGCCCGCCCTTGAGGACGGCGACCCCATGCGCATAGGCCAGGTGGTACACCTGAGCGCCGGCGCCGTGAACAAGGAGAGCTACGTGAAGATGGACAACCCCCTGCTGGGCGACTCGCTGCCCGAGGGCGCCACCATCTCCTTCTGGGTGAAGCGCAGCGACAACAACCTGTGGGACGCCCTCTTCGCCTTCGTCGACGGCAGCGCCAAGCTCTTCATGACAGGCAACTGCTACACGGGCTTCAACGACAACGCCGGCAAGTGGCTCGACATCAACCAGCCCGACACGCGCGAGACCGACAACATCGCCGTAGGCCAGTGGCACCTGGTCACCGTGGTCTTCTCCCGCAAGGCCACCAGCACCACGGGCGGCATCGCCGTCTACATTGACGGAGCCGCCACGAAGAGCGACCGCTACAACGGCGAGGTAGACGGAACGGCCGTCACCACCCGCGCCGCCTTCGACTACAACGCCGTGGTCGACCACCTCGCCAAGAGCAAGGAGTTCTACCTGGGCCGCGGCTCCTTCTGGGGCTCTCCCGACGCCTGCTTCGACGACGTCATCGTCTACAACCGTCCGCTGAACCTCTCGCAGATTATGTCGCTGCGCAACATGCAGAACCGCGTCTTCGACTTCCGCAGCCTCGCCCCCGCCGGTCTTCCCGGCGACGTCAATGGCGACGGCATCGTCGACGTGGCCGACATCTCGGCCATCATCAGCGCCATGGCCGGCGAGACCGACACGCTCACATCGGGCAACCCCGACGTCAATGGCGACGGCAGCATAGACGTGGCCGACATCTCCACCGTCATCTCCATCATGGCGTCCTGAGGCTCGGCTCAGCCTCCCTCACCGCCCCCCGACTCGCCTCGAGTCCCTTCTCTCCCTCGCGGCCCCTCTCTCCCTCGTGTCGAAATATCGTTATATCGACATATCGATATCTCGATATAACGATATTTCGACACTTCGATATAACGACACTTCGATATAACGACATTTCCCCATCCCCTATGAAACAGGCAGGTTTATTATTCACCATTCTTTATTTATTATTCGGCCCGGCTGGCCCTGCTGCGGCACAGCGCTTCGTGACCCAGCGCGACGGCCGGCTGTGGATAGACGACACGGAGTATCGCTACGTGGGAGCCAACCTCTGGTATGGCGCCATCCTGGGCAGCGAGGGCCAGGGCGGCGACCGCCAACGGCTCTGCCGCGAGCTTGACGACCTTCACGCCATGGGCATCGACAACCTGCGCATCGTGGTGGGCTCCGACGGCACGGGCGACGAGCGCTACCGCGCAGCACCGACGCTGCAGCGACGCCCCGGAGAGTACAACGACACGCTGCTGGCCGGCCTGGACTATCTGCTCCAGGAGATGGGCCGCCGACAGATGAAGGCCGTGCTCTACCTGAACAACTCGTGGGCCTGGAGCGGCGGCTACACCTTCTACCTCGTACATGCCGGCTGCGCCACGCCGCCCGACCAGAACGACGACGGCTACCCCGCCTACACGGCCTACGCGGCGCAGTTCTCCAAGAACAGGGCCGCCCAGCAGCTCTTCCTCAACCACGTGCGCCACATCGTGAGCCGCACCAACCGCTACACGCGCCAGCGCTATGCCGACGACCCCACCATCATGGCGTGGCAGATAGGCAACGAGCCGCGCGCCTTCTGCGACACGCTGAAGGACGAGTTCGCCACGTGGCTTGCCGAGACGTCGGCCCTCATTCGCAGCCTCGACCCCAACCACCTCGTCTCCACGGGCAGCGAGGGCATCTGGGGCTGCGACGGCGACGAGGCCCTGCACCGCCGCATCTGCGAAGACCCGAACATCGACTACGTCACCGCCCACATCTGGCCCGCCAACTGGGGATGGGCCAAGGCCGACTCGCTGGCCGAGACGCTGCCCGACGCCTGCCGCAAGACCACCGACTACATCGCCCGCCACACCGCCCTGTGCCGCGAGATAGGCAAACCCCTGGTCATCGAGGAGTTTGGCT
>OCTX012135858.1_pt1 | contig 10303 bp, 15 predicted proteins | sample 1539691 | NCBI WGS metagenome assembly OCTX01 (sample SAMN02144231, study PRJEB22623) | gut metagenome | biome: sheep rumen | host: Ovis aries | place: New Zealand | reverse complement strand
TTTCAAATATTGAGTTATCAAAAGTTATATACACATATTCTAAATCAAGTTCATAAGTAAGTGAAATACAATTTGCTTTTTGTAGTTCAATAAGTTTAAGTAAAGTTTTTTCTCTGTTCTTACCCACATTCTCAAGATTTAACTGAATATGATGTTGTTTATCAGGTTTAAAAATAATTGTGTGATTATCAACTATTTTAAATAGTCTATTGCCATGTTGATTACTTTCACCTACAGAATATATTGGGAGTGTTCGTTTTTCAACAAATTCTTCCTTAGAAATATTTAATTTACAACGATTTATGAAGTTTTTTCTTCCACCAAATATAACCTTTTGTGTATTATCATCTTTATTTTTATTGTAAATCTCTTTACTTTTGTAAATACAGGAGTTTTTAAGGTGAGATTTACAGCCATCTATATTATTGAAATTAGACTGAAAGGCAGTTAGCTCTTTAGTAGAATATTTAGGATTTTCAACTACTCGATTATAAGTAAATCTAAGAGCCTTATTAAAATCTTCTCTTATATGAAAAATATATCCAAGACTAAGCTCATCAGTAGAGTACTTAATTTTCATCGTGATTGGATTTTCGTTCTTCTTTTTCACTTTCTTCTAACTCCTTTCTTATCTTATTTAGTTTTCTTCTATGAGAATATGACTTCATTGTGAAGTAGTGCACTATAGAGATTAAGTCATCAGCTAGTTCTTGCTCATAGGTTTTGTTTTCTATTTTATCATTTAGAACAAGAATTGTACAGCCGAAATATTTGAACATTTTCTCAAATTCCTCAAAGCCAAATCTCATTAGTCTATCTCTGTTCTCAATGACTATCATCTGAACTTCGCCTTTAACAACCATTTGACATAGTTTATCAAAACCTTTTCTATCGAAGTTCATTCCAGATTTGACATCTTCAATTTATTCATCGAGTACAATTCCACGAGCTACACAAGAATCATAAATTCTTTGTGTTTGCTCTTTTAGTTGATTCTTCTGTGAACCTGTAGATACTCTTGAATAAGAAATGATTTTCTTATTAGCCTTTTCTTTCTTTAGACCAATGAAAGCATATACAGAATCATCGTCATACTCATATCTACCATTCTTTTTAACTGTTACTTTGATTGTTCCATCTTTGACATATCTACATAGTGTTTGTCGGCAACAACCTAAAATTTGTAATACATCTTTGCATTTCATATTTTAATTCTCCTTTATCATACTTATTAAGATTATTGGCTAGATAATCTTTTCTATATAATTAAATATGATTTTTAGCAGAAAATATATACAAAATGCTAAAAATGTTTATATTTTTACATATTTTTTAACAAATTATGCTTAATATTTACCGCTTGGAGTGAGTGATATAGTGGCAGATTTGCATTTGCCTATCTTGTGTCTATGGTTTATCAATTTAATTCGTTTCAACTTTGGCAGTTTCACAAAAGTATCTGAAACTTCATAACCAATAGAACTTGTAGTTTTATAACTATTTTTAGGTCGTTTCTTTGTTTTGTACTTAGGGAATCCGATATTAGGTTGTGAAAAGAATTTAGAAAAAGCAGACTTCAAATCCATTTGTGTATTACATAATGCTATAGAATCTACTTCTTTTAACCACGCATTCTCGGTTTTATACTTAGCAGGAGTAGTTATTTTGCCTTTACCATTTTCTTTGTAGTATTCTATATTGTCATGCAAAGCCTGATTCCAATACCAACGACAACAACCAAAAGTCTTAGCAATAAGCTCTTTTTGTTCTTCTGTAGGAAATATCCTCATCTTATACGCTCTAAACATTTATTCACCACCTTTCTGTGCGATTCCTCCCAACCCTATGCTGTCGCTTAGAGGGTGGGGAATCCTCGCTGACTATTGTTGAAATGTAATCAGTTCTCTCAGACCTGAAGAAGAAATATAATCGACTTTTTCAAAATTCAAAATCATTCGATTTATTTTTTCAGTTAAATGCTCTTCAACACCCTCATGCAATTGTGGTGCTGTTAAGGTATCTATTCGTCCAACAATATCGACGAATAATGTGTTCTTATCTTCTTTTATATATAATTCCATACCAACCCCCTCTTTATAAAACTTCACACTGTCCCTTTTCCAGATGGTAGAATCGAATGCCATACCAATCTGACAATTCGTGCCAGGTTTTAAAACATTCTGCCTGTTTATATCCTCGTTTTTCAAATTCTTTCTGACGACGATTCCACTCTTTTAAGATACAGTTAGCTGCCTCAGATTCTGTTTCACCGAGAGCAACCCATTCATAGTTTTCACTATCCATCAATGCAACAACCATTAGTAATCACCTCTCACAGGATTATTAACGAGAACAACGACATTAAAATTTAGACGATAAATTCTCTCTGTATCCTTCAGAACATTAAAAGATTCCAGTTTTTCTACTCGAAGACCATAGTCCAGCAATCGTTGACTTATATTATCATAGACAGATTCCTGTAATTTACCACGAACAGTAGCTTCACTGGCATAGTTATCATCATCGAAAAGGAATTGATAATCTACCATTCCATCTTCTTTAAAATATTTTGATTTTCTAAGTTCACCTACGAGAGCACCGATATTTTCTTCAGCAACATTCAAACCTTTGTAGGATTTAATTCTATCAAAATATCTACTACTGAATTTCATCTGAGTATCAGCATGAATTGTAACTGCAGAACCAGCAACAAGATATGCCTCACTAGAAAAGAAAAATGGTACTCTTATCTTATTATCAATAACACAATTATCTCTGGCTTCGGTAGTCAGATAAATAATATAATCATCCAACGTATCGTCGGAAATCCTATCAATAAGGTCATCGGCATCTTTATTAAATAGTTCAAGAACATTATCGAGACTTTTAAAGTTTACAATATTTGAGATTTCATCATCTCTTTTCTGTTTTTCAGCATATACTTTTAATCCAGTTTTAATTTTATTTATATCCATAGATACTTATCTCCTTTATCTATTAGTTTTAATACATCATGATGGTCATATCACGTCCATCTCCTGGAAAATCAATAACCAAATTTATTATATAATCCATAAATGTTTCATCTTTACCCTCATGTAACTGTAAATTTTTAATTTGCACATGAGTATATTTCATATTTTTAAGTTTTTCAATCAGACAATCAACAACACTATCGATTCCTTTATCTACATAGTCTGCAATACCTCTAAGATTAGCATCGACAATGGACATAAGAAGATAACTATATTTGTGAGTATCTGCATCACCAATAAAATAATGATTATCCTTCAGATAATTATTGACCTCATCGGAAGAATTGTCACCAAGACCACAGTCATCGTTAGTTTCCGAATTTAAAAACTTACGTATTTCTAAATACAACACTGTCGATGCTGATATATTCACATTATCATTAACTGATATCTTTGCAAAATTACTAAACAAAAATGGCACATACATCTTACCCTCATCATAATTCCTAGAATCCTCAGCCAAATGTCTGATATGTTCATGAATTGTTTCTTCATCCACCGTTGATATGAGCGTCTTAGCATTTTTAATGAGAATATCGAATGCCTTTTTAACACAATCTTCATCAACAAATTTAACAACTTTAGGGTTAATGCTATTTGTCATAATTTTTATTTCTCCTTTAATCTGACTAATTAGCCCAATAACCTTTCAGTAATTCATCATATTTCTGTTTCATCAGTTCCATTTCATTGTCCGAAAGTTCAATGTCTTCACAATCCTTGTCATCAGAATTAGTCAAAAACCAACGATAACCTTCAATACGACCATCTCGGTGAATGGAACAGAGTCGCTGATTGAGAATAGAACCGAAATATTCTTTATAAATGATTTCATCCTTATCTGCCTGATGAAGAACCAATCCAAGAACATTGAAAATTTTTTCATCCATAGGAGTCAATTCATAATCAGAACTATTCAAATTAAAAACATCACTTTTATGGTACATTATTAATCCCCTCCTTAGATTGATTCAACTTCTATTTCTTTTCCCAAAGAATTATTTATAGAAATATCTTCTACAGCAGGACCAATCAACTGGTCATTATATACTAACTTATATTCTTCGGTGAAACTCAAATCACATTTTTCACAACAAACACGATACCACTCAAAGTCTTGAGATACTCCTGTTGAAACACCACTGTGATTGGTTGTATAAACTAATTTAGAACCACAGAATGGACAAATACCTTGTTCACTATACAATACTTTCTTTTTCATAATTATATTCTCTCTCCTTTAACGATAAATCATTTTCTTTTTAAATATATTTCTCGATATTTTAGACCTGTCAACTTCTTCGACAAGATAATATTTTATTTATTTTGCATTTCTCCTGATTTTATGTTCAGAAACGAGAATACTTAACTCATCGATGATGGCAACATAACCGAATATCAATCCGACAGTTAGATGCCAATCAAGAAGTCTTTCACTGATTATTTTTACTAACGGAAAAAGGAAAACCATAAATCCTGTCAGTTTGTTAAAGACAGTATGTCTGGATTCAAGTTCTTTGTCTCTCATGGCTACGAAGACATAGCAGAGAAATCGTATAAACACTCCAACAAATAAAAAAGGAATTAGATGTCTTTCCCTAAGAGAGCCAAATAAATCAAACTTAAACATGATTACTGCATAGAATATCAAGTCCGATACAGTATCAAATTTTGCCCCAAATTCACTTGTTATTTCAAATTTTCTGGCAATAAATCCATCAAGACTGTCTGTTAATCCGCAGAGCAAATATAAAAAGATAAATAATGACGGGAACCTATAATCTACTTTTAAAAATAATAACAAAAGAGAACCAATAATTCTCAATAATGTAAAAATATTTGCTAAATTTTTTCTAATCCTCATATAAATAACCACTGAATTCTTTCTTTTTTCCATCGATGTATATTTCTATACTGAAATCGACACCCTGTATTTCCAATTGTTCTCCATCATCATCTAGCATCACAAATACTGCTTCACAATTGGAAAAGTCTGGGTCTTTTGGTAAATCCATTTCATCACCATCAACATCGGTAACAAAGAAACTGAAACTACCATAGATATGATAGATATCTTTTTCTTCACCTTTGTTATAATCTCCACCAAAATCGGCATCCTGAACATCACAGATAAAATCATCACAATTTACATAATCGAAAAATATCTGTTTCGGTTCTTTTTCTGCTTTGAATTTTAAATCATAGTATGCCTTATATTCCATTGCTATTTGCCTTTCTTTTCATTATCTATTGACCCTTTAAGGACAATTTCATTTTTAGTACCAAACACACCTTTTAGATTATTTGTAACTGCAAGAGCAATTAACCAATCATCGTCGTCTTCAAAATCCTCAAAATCCTCATAATCATTCATAAATGCGATATCGTCTTCTATCATCTTATTGACTCTTCGTTCTCTTGACATAAAAATACTCCAACTTAATTATATGTGTAATTCATTCCTCCAACAGGATAATCACTGCCATATACAATTGTTCCATCTGAATTCCTCAAATATGGCTGATTAGAATAACTCATAAAATAAACTACTCTACTTTTAACTTCTTCTATTTCAAGCATAGTTGCTTCACCAGCAAGTGTTCCACTTCCACCGATTAATTCTTCCCAGGTATATCCTTCCGAAGCATATCCTGCAACACCTCCGATATTGAATGAAATAAGTTTTTCCTTTTTCAATGCAAAGGCTGGTGCAATACTATAATTGATAAGTCCATAGTTTCCAGAATTGATTAATCCAGTACTTTTCACATAATATACATTGTATTCATTGTCTGTATAAGGTGAACGCAACCAATAAGTATTTTTCGTACCACTGGTAGCAGAATTTGAATTCATATTATAACCAATTCTTGAAGAATCTGCAGTGGAATAACTTGTTCCATTTGCGAATTTGGAATAAGTATTCGGTCCTTCTACATCACCGATAAAATCATAGGTAAATGTAAGTGTGTCTGTATAATTTCCTGCTTCCGTAGGATTATCTAACAGTGAGAAAGAAATCGATTTATTTCCACTGGATTGAATATTAGACCAAGATGTTTCTGACATTGAATATCTTAACTGTGATGTTCCATTTGACAGTTTATAGTTAGAATCAGAACTTACAGACATATTCAAAGTACCTGCATCGACAGTATAATTAACTAAACTTGATGAATTGACATCCATAGAAGATGGAATGGTTAATGTTCCTGAAGCAGCACCAATTGAATATGCACCCTCATTATTTCTTAGAGAAACTGAAGGGTTTGAAATTTCTTTCTGTGATAATAGGAATAGTCTATCATAAGTTATTGCATCGTGATTGCTGTTATAGACATCACTATAGTGCGTTTCTCTTCGACCGATGGCATCCTGTAAGACAGTTGGGAAACAACTGAAAAGACTATTTCCACTATTATAATCAGTAGCAGCCATCAAAGGTAATAGATTACCTGTTGCATTTGTGGCATAGTTTGTACCTGTTTGTGTAAGATTATCAGAACCATTTAACATTGCTCTTATTCTCGATGCTCCCCAACCACCGACATTATTACCATAATCTATAGAATTTGTCGATTGAAGAGGATTCCACTGAAGATGCTGGAAGTTGGCATTGTTTGTCAACAATTCTCGATAGAGCATCGAAGGTCCATCACCATAATAATTAACAGTAAATGAACTATTTGCAAGAGTACTATTAAGATTCAACTCAACAGAGTGTGTACATCCTTCTTCGATACACTGTTCATATACATATGGGTCTGAATTATTATATGAAATAATCGTAGGCCATGAATCATTATGGATACAACGATGACGATTCCCAGATGCTGTGAATCCAGTAGGTGAATGAACACCGACCTGAGTCGAATAATCTTTTCCAAGAGCAGGACCAAAAGTAAGTCCCATTACATCACCATTTTCATCGATGTCTTCTTCGATACCGTATAACTGTACTGCATATCTTACATTTCCACTGGTATTTCCATAGACCCATTTGGCATAGAGAGTAGTATCTCCAGATAAACCTGCTCCAGCAATCGCTTTATTATCAAAATATTCATCAGTATACCAACCTGCCAGAGCATAGTTTGTTTTTCTTGTTATAGGCAATGGGTCTGGTATTTGATATGTCATCACGGAAGAAATACTCGAACCACCATCGACATTATAACTTAAATTATAATAGAATGAAGCAGGAACAACATAATAAGTTGTGTTTATCGTTGGAGATGTCATATTAAACATATATCTCGTTGAATTTGTTGCTGTTGTACCTGTTCCAGAAGTTGGAATTCTTACTTCCTGTGTATGGAAACTATCTCTTGTCGTTGAGATTGAAATCGATGCTCCACTAAACATGTAATAATAACAATAATTCGTAAGTGTAGGAGACCAAAATTGAGGTGGAGATACCAATTGAACAGCATCATAAAACAGTGCCATGAAACAATAATCATCCATCGTCGGATGGTTTGCCTTTTGTGCTGTCTTATAATCCAAGAGTGCTTCTATATTTCCATCGCAAGCAATCGCACCATTACCAGTAAAAGTAAATCTTGAACTTCTTGTAATACTGCTACTTGTTGCAAAATGAGAATTTCCTGTTCCTCGGAAATGTACATAATATTTTCCATTACTTAATACAGCAGTTATTACTGTATTTATGTTATAGGTGTACCAATTTACATTATTTGTAGAATATTCAACAGTACCATTCCAGTATTGTGTTGAACCACTAGGAGGTCCCAATTTTACAGTAAAACTTGAATTTGAAGAAAATGTTATCGAGGAATCTCCATCGTCAGTAACAACCAACTCATAGTCAATTCCATCGAGTGTAACAATCATCCACTCCTGTGTACGGAATGCCTGTTTTGCTTCTACATACCAAACTTCATCTTCAAGATATGCATCAAAAAGATTTGTATCCGAAACGATTACATTTTCAATATTTCCAACAAGATTCAATTCTTCAAGAATATCTTCTAGTGCATGAATTGAATCACCTGGAATCGACATTACTATTTCACCATAGGTAAATTCAACAGTATAATAAGAGAAACTCTCAGTTTCAACTTCAACATCGGTGTTCAAATCTTCAAAATCAATATTTTCACTGACCGAAGTTTCAAGAGTTTCAACATTTAAATCATCATCGATGTGATAGACATCAACATTTAATATATCATTTAGTTTTTCCACGAGAGAAAATTTAACCGAAACATTACCTTTAGGTTGAATCTCATTTCCTTCCGAATCGAAGACCTTAATATCATAGGTATAGGAAATGGCAACCTTTTTATCTTCTGCACGATTTTCGGAAACAACATCATTTATTTGTTGAACTGTTTCATTATCGATTTCCCGATTAAGTACTTCTTGCAGTTTTTCTTCTGCAGTAATCTCTTCCTGTTCTTCTACTAATTCATCTTCCGATGTTTCTACCAGTTCAGGAATATAATCTTCAACAAGATTGTATTCTTCGACAAATTCTTCATCTTTCAATTCAACCTTGACAACAGAAAGAATTGCCCCTTCAGGAAAAACTCCTTCTCCTGCAGAGACGCTTATTAAAACATTATCAATCTGAACAGATTCATTGAATGATACATTCTCAATAACTGTTTCTTCTACAGGGTCTTCGATAATTTCATCATCAACAATTTCCTCATCGGAAATATCCTCAAATTCAATAGGCACCTCTTCTGAATCACCATTAACAATATCTTCGGTAGAAACTGAATCCTCGATTGAAATATCTTCTTCTGTAGATACGTCTTCTTCAACTTCAACAATAGTTTCATCCAAAGATTCTTCTGAAACAATTGAATCACTGGTATGTTCAGAAATATCAATATCTGAATTAATATCATCAGACTTTACAGTTAATCCGTCAGATATTACCAAAAATAAAATCACAACTAATACAGTTGCTACTCTTTTAAAATTTTTCACCTTTTTTCCTCCTTAAACTATGTTCAAAATATGCTCTAGGTAAAACTTAAATTGAGTATATCAAACAAAAATTTAAGAAGAAACAAATATTCAATTAATGCTTAAATTTTTTATCTTCTTTTGATATTTCAAAAATAATTTTTTTTAAATTTTAAATAATTTATCGGTATCAATATCGACACCAAAATCGTATTCAAATTCCGATTGGACTGTTTTGACAATATATTCATCTAAAATTTTTGCCAACGATTCATCAGAAATATCCCCATCAACATCAATACTGTAATAACCAAGTGAATCGAGACCACTGCTGATGGCATCTCTATTCTTTTTTACAAGTTCCAAAAGATATTTTTCATTGAATTTCATAATAAATATTCTCCTTTAATTAAATAGATTAGTTATAAATGAATTTAAAACAGTCAAAACAATGTTAACCCAGATGGCTGAACGCAGACCTTTTATATCTGCACCATTGGTTAATTTAAAAGCCATGTACAGAACAATTCCATTGACGACAAAATAATACAGTCCAAGGGTTAAAATCGTAATTGGAATTGAAAGAAACTGTAAAACAGGTCTTACAGTAGAGTTTAAAAATCCGATGATTACTGCAAGAATAATCACCGATTTTAATCCACCACGGAAATTGATTGACCTTGAAAAATTATCAATAATCAGCAAAGAAAGTGCTGTTATTAATGTTGAAACTAAAAATTCTCGCATAGTTAAAACCTCCTAAAAGATTCCATCTGCTTATATAATTAAATATGTCTTACTTATATTCAAAATACTCTTTGCCAGGTTCACGAATCTCATATACATAATCTGCACCATTAAGTTCATAACCAAATTTACCAATATAGTCCCAGTCAAGACTTCCTGTATCTAAACCTCTTTGATGATTATCATTAGCTTTATTTAACCAAGCAGTCTTTATAAATTTATTTCCTCGAGAGAAATCTACGACAACAACAATCTGTTCACCATCTTTTCTTTCTGGAAGTCTAATTACTGCTTTTCTTATTGCACCATATTGAGTATCTTTATATTTTAAAGTTTCTGCCTCAATTTCAACAACTTCACCGCTACGAAGAGCATCTTCATTTATTTCAGACAGACTATACTCACGATTATCTTTCTTTTCATAATCCTGAACATGTTTTGCTAAAACAATTTCTCCTGTTGAAGAAATCAATTTTGCGACAATATCATCAAATAGACGATGCCAACAATATCCTTTATTAAAAATACAGTCGTAATCTCCTCTTTCTGTTTGATGTTTTGTACCTCTTGTATTATAATTA
>OCTX011920854.1_pt1 | contig 10303 bp, 11 predicted proteins | sample 1539691 | NCBI WGS metagenome assembly OCTX01 (sample SAMN02144231, study PRJEB22623) | gut metagenome | biome: sheep rumen | host: Ovis aries | place: New Zealand | reverse complement strand
TCTCGCACCTCATCCACATCACAACCAAACTTCTCCGCAACGGCGCGTGCAACCTCATCCACGCTCCGCCATTCCCGCCGCACCTCATCAAGAATCGTCTGCGCGTTCCGCATCACAGTACAACCGCCCGAACGCGGACACCACAGTACGCTTTCATCGTTCTTATGGCGAATATATGTATTCCTTGTGGAGCGGACTTTCATGGCTTGTATCAAGTTCGTCACGGACAAATGTCCGTGACGAACTTTTTGCTTCTTTATTTACTTCAGGGGGCCACACATACATCTAGCATTAGCAGAATTACACCGCGTAACAAACACGGTCTTCTCCTGGCATCCAGCGACGAACGACTGCTTGGCTTCGCTCTTCGCGACTATTTCTGGTTTCTTGTAAGCCATTTCTGGCTCCTTTCTGAGGCTTCTGCCTCGTTGTTTGTTTTATTACTTCCTCCGTATCCGACACCCGCCGGGCGGAATTGGTAAATCGTTCTGCCTTTTCTTACATCTCTTTTCTAAATCCCTAAAAGTAGGCCGTTTGTCAAGGTCAAACATCCGACGATATGTCTCGCGTAAGCCCATTTGCGCCCAACCGCAATCATCCTTGCCACTTCCTCGCAATGCTACCAATTTCTCATAAAGAGTAACCTCATCCTTAATCGCTTCTTTTAGTACATCACTTGTCAAGCCAAGAATTGAACATGCTTTCTTAAAGTTAGCATCATGTGTCAAAGCAATAGCCTCATCACGATCCTCTTCGTCAGACTCCGATTTTACTTCCTCATATTCGGAATCGCCCTCACCCTCAACAACATCGGACAATAAAATTGCTCGCATATACAATTCTGAGACATCCGCCACTTCTCCAATCTTCTCTTTTACACATTCATAAATCTCAGTTTTAAAACGTTTATTCGTGATAAAATCAAAAGAGTATTCAAACTTTTTATGCTTACGGAAGAAATCTTTGAGAGATTTCACTTTCTTAATTATTTCAGTCTCGAATGACGGAATAGTCTTGGGCGAAGCAAAAATTAATTGCGCTTTCTTAACTCCAAGACTCCAATACAATACCATCGCCGTTGAAAACATCTTTGTGATTATTTTGTGCGCTGTAAAATCGATCGCATTCTCAATCACAGATGACTTTGGCGGCGTATAATGCAATCCTTTTCCATGAAATGCAATCTCTGTCGCTATATACTCTGGAACATCTGTGCCAAACCTTACACCAAGCACATCACATTCCACTTGGCGAAACATGCAATCCACAACTGCTCCTACATTCTTCGTCTGCTTACGTTTCAATATGCCCAATTTATCTTGAGCTTCTTTTACAAGTAATTCAATTTCATAATGCCTTTTATTACGCGCTTTTTCTCCCGACACTTTCTTCCAACTGGTTGAATATTTCCAGTTTGCTTGCACTATCTGACAACATTTCACATGCTTTAGCCAAGATGCAACTAACGACTCGCCCATTTCAAGTGTCATTACGTAGCCTCCTATCACAATTTTTATCGCTGAAGTTCCACATTAACTCATTTCATATACTTCATAAAATTCCCTCCCATCACTGCGTCCGAATATCCGGCTGTGCGGACAGCAGCGAGTTCTTTGCGGTAGAAGTGCTCAAGTGACTTGGCGACATCTTCATCCGACCAATCATAGAATCCACCTTGGATTGGCAGATCCGTGCCGAACATGACCTGTGACTCCACCCCTGCGGCGACAAGTTCATGGTAATGCTCAGACAGCATAAATGCCGTGTCCGTAAAGAGATTTGAACACTCCTTCAAACACTCGATCATTTCCTTGTACGGGCGGCAATGCGCGAATTCGATCCGCAGTTTCGGATGGCGTTTCGCGAACGGCAGAATCTCGTGCGGATAACAGCCGATGTCTTCGCCGGAATGAAACTGTACAGGAACATCGCGCTCCTCCAGAACGGATAGAATGCGGTCGAGATCCTTCGGGCGTTCCTTCACCCACGGCGTTTCAAGCTCGTGAATCTTCACGCCCTCGAAAAGCCCATCGTCAAGAATCTTGAAGTCGGGATCGGCATCGTAGAACGGACCTGTCACCCAGTAGAACGGGTGTGCGCCAGGGCCGAACGCGGCCTGCGTTTCGCGAGCCTCGCGTTCGACCTCGGCAATCGTGGCGTGACGCTGGCTGGAGATGGACGAGAAGATGAACTCGTCCACCCCGCAGCGCTTCAGCACGTCCGCCACGACCTTCGGCTCGTAGTAGAAATCGCTACGGTCGAAGGCCTCGGCGTTCGTCATGCGGTAATAGCGCCCGACATGAATGTGTGCATCGCAGATCATGTACAACTTATCTTGCGCATTATCGGCTTATGGACCGCGTCTCGATCGTAATCCCGCGCTTGTCCATCCATTTGCACACCTTTACGAGAATCCAAATCGGAATCCAAAAGGGTGACGTGATGATCAGGAATAGAATCCAGATCAGCTTAAACATGAACTTTAGTACTTTCATTCTTTTTACCTACTTTCTTTCTTCTGTTAGACCTCTACGGACACTTTAAATCATCTGCAAATTGTCTTGCGTATCAGCCTACCGCTCGTTTCATAAAGCGCAGTGTAACGCGAGCGTGAGCCATCTGTGTAGGTAATGACAACCTTGTCGTCGCCGCTCATGTAGGCACTTTCAACTGGCCCTCCAAGTGGGATCGACCTGACGAGGAATCCACTGTCTTTAAACACTTTGACCGTGTTGCCGTTTGCCGAGCAATACATTGTTTGACTTTCCTTTCTTGCTTTGCCCTTGTTTCGTTTGCGGCAAAAGAAAGAGGGCGCAATCCTCTGCCGCAGTTCTGGTGAGGCCCTGGAAAGCCCTGTGAGAAGCCACGGAAGAAGATACGCCCAGCGGGCGCATTCTCCACGTCGCAGGCTCTCACAGTAAAATTTTCCAGGTTTCACCAGAGCCAAAACGATGCGTCGAACGCAAAGTCTTGAATTGTCTGGCGCATATTATAGCAAATTTTCGCCGCCTTGTGGGCGGTCATTTGCAAAATCGCCAACCGCATCGCGACCTTGTGTCTTCTGCCGTGGCAAGGACAGCCCTTACCTCTATTGCATACTGCAAGGTACGCTCTGAAATCTTATGCGGGAATCAGTAAATTCGTGTATGGGGATCGTTGTACTGCGTTGCGTTTGCTTCGTCCAACTCCTTCTGCCATTCGCGTTTTCGTCTATCACTACGGACTTTCTTTAATTCCTCGCGGGTCAACGGTCCGCGAAACGCGACATCCCCGCCGTTGCCATTCGAAAGCCCGTCAAAATGACTTATGCATTTGCGAATACGGTTGTCTTCATCAAGGTTCGCGAAGTTGAGATATGCATCGCCCTCAAGAACATAGTTCAACTTGTTTTTTCGATATCCAGCCGCAGTCAAGTTATTCAAGACGCAGCTTTTCATGCGCACGATTGTGTCTGACGGGCCCGAAATGTCCGCGTCGAGCCGACCTGGGCCGATTATGCGGTATTCGCCCGGTTCAAGCGATATCGGCTTCGCGAACGAAACGGTCTTTCCGTTCAAGCGGATTACGACGCCGTCAACCGTGTTTGTCCTCGTCACTATACGGTAGCCCTTGCGTCCAGAAACGGGATTTTCGTACGGCACATACTCCTTTTCGACGCTGACAATCGGTTCGCGCGAGCGAATCAGCCACCACTGCAACTCCTCGCCCACATACCGTTTGTACAGCAAGGCAGCAAAGGCTGCCGACAATCCCGTCAAAAGCAGTACGGCCAGCGTCGTCCACGACCGACGCACCAAGTTTCGTCTCTGGATAGACTTGACGAGGGCGGCTACGGACTGGTAGCGACGATCTGGAATGGATGATGTCGCACGCTCGATGATTCGCACCCATGCTTTCGGCGGCTTGCCGCCGAAGCACCTGTCGGCCAATACGCCGAGAGCGTGGATGTCGGATGCTACTGACGCCTCGCCGCGCTCCATCTGCTCCGGCGCGCCATAGCCGGGCGTGCCAACGCCGCCAACTGTAATATCCGATGTCGAACGTTCGATGTCCGATGTCGCAACATCCTTTGCAAGGCCAAGGTCGGCGAGAACGGGAACGGCGGACGCGACATATCCCCCAACCGAAGGTTGTCCGTGAAACGGATGCCCTAGCAGGGGTGAGCGCGTCCCTCCCATGCGCCAGAGAATATTGGAAGGCTTTATGTCGCGATGGACGATTCCGCGGGCATGAAGTTCGGCAACGGCGTCGCAAACCTGTCGCAGAAAACGCGCAACTTCCCTATCTCCAGTCGGCAGATCGCCTGGTTCAAGGAGTTCCATCACTAGATAGGCATATCCATTCGCCTCACCATATTCGAAGAACTGCGGGAACGAAGCCGACTTCAACTCCGAAAGCAGTCTCGCTTCGCGCAAGAAGCGTTCTCTTGCGCGCGGCTCGTCGCGGACAAGCACCTTTACGGCGGCGGGGGTTCCAAGAGAAACATGCACCGCGCGATACACTTCGCCGCTCCCGCCTTTGCCGATGAATGCCGTAACGCGCCAGTTGCCGAACACAGTACCCTCAAGAAACGACGCGCCTGTCGGCATTCGTTCATGGGCGGAAAGGATTCCTTCTATCTCGTCCACGCCAAGACTCATATATTGTCCGCCGCTTCAAGCTCCGCCACAATCTTCTGCAGCCGCGACATCATACGGTTTTTGATCTGATCGACGGCGTTGCGCTCGATCCCAAACGCGGCGGCGACATTTTCAGGCTTCTCGCCGTTCACCGCCACGCGCAGGAACACCTGACGTGTGCGCGAATGAATCGACTCGTCGTTCATCAGTTGCCGGAGCGCGATTTCAACGAGCGTTGCGCGCCAGGATCGTTCATCGTCGCCTTGGATTACGCCTTGCGGCACGCTCGGCGATCGCGCCCTACCGTCGGACGACACGTCTTCACGCAGCTTTTCTGAGATTTCCGCCTGTCGCTGTTCCTTGTGGAGCTGCCGGAGCGCCTTGTTGCGGAGGATGCCGGTCAGGTAGTTGTGGAAATATCCTTTTTCTTCCGGCACATAGCGGTAAGACGGCAACGCCGCACAGACGGCGATAAGCGTTTCTTGTATCACGTCATCGGCATCAAGTGACGGAAAACGTTCACGCATGAACGCTTCCATCATGGGACGATAGCGTGTAACGAACTCTGACCAGCGCGCATGTTGCGAATCATTCGCAAGGTCTCGCAGGAGAGTCGTCGATGTCGTAGGTATGTTTGCCATGGATAATCGCTCTGTCTTTTGCCAACGCCTCACCTGCGGCGCGGACGGCGTTGTGGACGCAATTTTCGCAACTGCAAAGAACCTTGCCCGTGCCGATACCCTTCAGATCACGGCAGATGGTCGCGCCGCAGAGTTCCTTGAAGCGCGGCATGATCGCGCGGGATGCGGTCATCGCCGAGCCTTTCTCCGCGAGGAGCGATGAAACCATGGTTGCGCCAAGCTCGGCGAGAGGACGCATGATGAATTCACGCTCGTGCGCGCGAGGATGGGGCAATATTAGACCAGGCTCGTCCAGGCGCAGGCCGTTGAAATCGATAAGATCTATGTCGATGGTCCGCGGCCCGTTCTTAACCATCCGCACACGACCCAGGGCGTCCTCTATCGCGTGCATCCGGCGAGAGAAGTCGTGCACCTCAAGCTCCGTGTCGAAGATCGCGAGCCGGTTCAAGAACTTCATTCCGGCGAACTCCGGCGGAACATCGACGGGCTCCGTCTCTTCGACGGGGCCCGCCTTGAAAAGGCGCGTTCCGGGCATGGCCGAAAGCGCGTCCATGGCGCGCGCGAGATATTCCGACCTCGGCTCTATGTTCGAACCGAGCGAAACTATCGCACGCGCCGCCATTGTCACCTGCCGACGTTCAGGACCTTGAAGCCGATCTTCTCAAGCGCCGCGCGGTCGAGGCAGTTGCGCGTGTCGAACACGAGCGCGGGTTTGCGCATAGAATCGAATATACGCTTCCAGTCGAGTGTCGTATAGAGCTTCCAATCGGTCATGAGCAGAACCGCATCCGCCCCCTTCGCGGCCTCGTAGGGATCATCCTCGAAAGCGAGATGCGAGCCGTCGCCGACAATGTCGGCGAGGTCCTTCTTCGCGTTGGGGATCGCCTTGGGGTCGGTTATCACGATTCGCGTGCGCTCCTCATTGAGCAGGCGCGCAACCGTCCCCGACGGCGTTTCGCGCGTATCGCCCGTATCGGCTTTGAACGCAAAACCGAAAAGCGCCACGCGCTTGTTGGCGAGCGTGTTGAACATCGCCGCGAGAAGCCGCGAGACGATGCGCTCCTGCTGGTGTTCGTTCATCGCGATGACGCCCTGCCAGTACTGGGCCGCAGTGTGAAGCCCGAACGACTCGCAGAGATAGACGAGGTTTAAAACGTCCTTCTTGAAGCAGCTGCCGCCGAAACCCGGGCCAGCCTTTAGGAACTTCGGTCCTATGCGGTGATCGGCGCCCATGACGCGGGCGACCTCCTCCACATCGGCACCGGTCGCTTCGCAGAGTCCGGCGATAGCGTTTATGGACGACACACGCTGGGCGAGAAACGCGTTCGCAGCGAGCTTGGTGAGCTCGGCCGACCATACATTGGTGGTGAGAATCTTCTCGCGGGGAACCCATGTCGCGTATATATCGACGACTTCGCGGATCGCCGCGAGACCCGCCTCGTCCTGAGGGCCGCCGATGAGCACGCGATCGGGTTCGAGGAGGTCTTTGATGGCGGTTCCCTCGGCAAGGAACTCGGGGTTTGAGAGAACTGTGAATCTGTGAGACGACGCGTCGGCGTTGAGAATCGCCTCCATCGAGGCGGCGGTTCGCACAGGCAGGGTGGATTTCTCGACGACGATCTTGTCGCCGTTCGCGAACTTCTTTATCTCGCGCGCGGTGGCCTCCCAGTACTGGAGGTCGCTCGCACAGCCTGCACCGCGGCCGAACGTCTTGGTGGGCGTGTTCACGCCGACGAAGACTATGTCGCACTCCTTCACCGCACCCTCGATGTCGGTCGAGAAGAAGAGGTTCTTTCCGCGAACCTCTCTTACGACGTCCACAAGGCCCGGCTCGTAGATTGGAAGAGCGTAGTCGGCGGAGTCCCAGGCGGCGATGCGGTCTTTGTTGATGTCGACCACGACGACCTTGCGGTCTGGGTTCATCTTGGCGATGACAGCCATCGTAGGGCCGCCGATGTAGCCCGCGCCTATGCATACAATGTTCTTGTTCACGGCAGAATCCTTCCGTTTGACCGGTTACTTGATTACGGAGAATATGGCGTTCACGAGGTCATCATAAGTCTCGAACGCGCTCAAGTCGGGATTGGCCTTCTTTATCTCGTCCGTAGAGCGGAAGAGGAAGCCGGCCTTCGACCCGCGTATCATCCCGAGGTCGTTAAAGCTGTCGCCGGCGGCGATTGTGTCGAAGCCGCAGCTCTGAAGCGCCTTGACCGTCGTGAGCTTCGACTGGGGGCAGCGCATCTTGTATCCTGTTATCTTTCCTTCAGGCGAGACGAGCAGCGAGTTGCAGAAGAGAGTAGGCCAGTTGAGCTTCTTCATGAGCGGCCGCCCGAACTGATCGAACGTGTCGGAGAGTATGAGAACCTGGGTCTTCTCGCGAAGACGGTCGAGGAACTCTTCCGCGCCGATGAGCGGCTGGATGGACGCGATGACGTCGGTTATCTCCTTGAGTCCGAAACCATATTTGTCGAGAAGGTCGATTCGATAGTGCATGAGCTTGTCGTAATCGGGTTCGTCGCGCGTCGTGCGGCGGAACTCGGGTATGCCGACCTTCTCCGCGAAGGCGATCCATATCTCTGGCACAAGAACGCCCTCGAGATCGAGACAGGTTATAAACATGTTATTCATTCTCCATTCCTTGTTCTAGATCAGTGACGGAAGCTGCGCTGGCCGGTGAAGACCATCGCAACGCCCGCGTCGTTGCAGCAGTCGATCACATCCCAGTCGCGTATCGCGCCGCCCGGCTGGACGATCGACGTTATACCTTCGCGTATGCCGACCTCGGCGCCGTCCCTGAACGGGAAGAACGCGTCGGAGACCATCGCGCATCCGGGCAGTCCGCCCTTCTCGGCCCTCGTCTGCTCCATGATCTCGGCCTGCTTCTTAGCACCGTCCTCTTCGCCGAACGCGAGGCGGAGGTCGTTGTATGGCTTTTGATACTTCTCCCAGGCGATCCAGTCGGCATGCTTTGTGTAGGCCTTGTCGCGCGCGATCTCGGCCACGCCGACGCGATCCTGCTCGCCGGTTCCTATACCGACGGTCACGCCGTCCTTGACGTAGAGCACCGAATTGGAAGTGACGCCCGCTTCGACGAGCCAGCCGAAGACGAGGTCTTCATACTCCTTCGCCGTAGGCTGGCGCGCGATCTTGTGCTCCTCATAGCGCACTTCGCCGGTCGCCTTGTCGGTGATCTTGCGGTTGCAGTAGGCGGGCATGAAGTCCTCGGGCCTGCGGGCGTTCGCGCTGAATGAGGTCTGGGCGACGATGCCGCCGTCTATGAGCGACTTGAAGTCAATCACGTGCTTGGCGACGAAATCGGTGAGGCGCGACATGTTGCGGATCCTGAACACGCGCAGATTCTTCTTTGTCGCGAAAAGATCCATCACGCCGGGCTTGAAGTCGGGCGCGACGACGACCTCTGCGTAGTTCTCCACGATGAGCTTGGCCGTTTCGACATCGCACTCGCGATTGAGGGCGATCGCGCCGCCGAACGCAGCGAGGCGGTCGGCCTTGTTCGCGCGGAAGTATGCCTCGGCGAGCGTGGAGCCGGTCGCAACGCCGCACGGGTTGTTGTGCTTGACGATCACCGCGGCAGGCTTGTCCATCAGATATCTGAGGATGTTGAGGGCGTTGTCGGTATCGGTGACGTTCGTCTTGCCCGGGTGCTTGCCCGACTGGAGAAGTTCAGGCACAGAAGCGAGATACTGCCCCGCCTGGAGCATCTCCACATCGCCAAGCACCATATTGCCGTTGACGAGACGGTAGAGCGCGGCCTCCTGCCCAGGGTTCTCGCCGTAGCGCAGACCCTTCTCCTCGCCGCCGATGTTCCACGTGACCTTCTCATAATGGAACGTCTGACGGTTCGCGCCGTCGATGAACGAGATCTCCATAGCGGGCGCGAAATGGTCCGCCTCGATGGTGCGATATGCTTCTTTAAGGTCTTTCATTGCGAGTTCTCCCTTCTCTTCGGCGCGTCAGCCCTGGACCTTCTCGTAGGTGGCGTCGACCTCTTCCCACGTGCGCGAGGTGAAGAACTTCGAAATCGCGGTATCGTACTCCGCGGTGTGGGAGAACGCCTTCTTCATCAGCTTGAAACGCGTGTCGAGGCCGATCGTTCCTCCGTGGTCGGCGAGCTCGGTCGCTATGCTGGCGTAGTCGCCAGGGTCGGTGACTGAAGCAACACGCAGGTAGTTCTTCGCGCTCGCGCGCACCATGCAGGGTCCGCCGATATCGATGTTGGTGCGCGCCATCTCGGGCGTGACGCCCTCCTTCGCGACCGTCGCCTGGAACGGATAGAGGTTGACGACGACCATATCGATCGGCTGCGCCGAGAGGCGCTTGAGATCGGCCTGGTGAGCGTCGTTATATGTCTCGGAGAGAAGCCCGAGGTATATCTTGAAGTCAAGTGTCTTCACAAGCCCGCCCTGCATCTCGGGCTGGCCCGTGTAGTCCGAAACGGCGACAAGCGTCTTGCCGGCGTCCGCCCCGAGAATCTCCTTCACCTTGGTGTAGGTCCCGCCGGTGGAGTATATCTTCACGCCTGGGCAGGCCTTGACGAGCGCGGGCACGAACGTTTCCAGCCCGGTCTTGTCGCTTACGCTCATGAGGACATTCTTGACGGCGACGCGCCCGTCGATCTTCGATACGATGTTGAGTGACATGTTCATCTCCTTTGTGATTTACTTAAATCAAACTGCAAGCCCGTTCTGCTGGGCCACGAGCCCTGCCGCGCCGTACATCCGGCGCAGTTTGGGCTTTTCGATCTTTCCTGTCGGGTTGCGCGGAACATCGGCGAAGATGATCTTGCGCGGACGCTTGTAGCGCGGAAGCCCCAAGCAAAAATCGTTCACCTCCGCCTCGGTGAGCGACGCGCCCTCCTTGACGGACACTATCGCCGCGGCGATTTCGCCGAGGCGCGCGTCGGGCAGACCGATCACGGCGACGTCCTTCACGGCTGGGTTGGAGCGCAGGAAGTCTTCGATCTGCACTGGATAGAGGTTCTCGCCACCGGTGATGATGACGTCCTTCGCACGGTCCACCAGA
>OCTX012206485.1_pt1 | contig 10306 bp, 8 predicted proteins | sample 1539691 | NCBI WGS metagenome assembly OCTX01 (sample SAMN02144231, study PRJEB22623) | gut metagenome | biome: sheep rumen | host: Ovis aries | place: New Zealand | reverse complement strand
AGAGTATATTGATGGATTTGCTACGCTTAGAAGTGTTGATAATTATCCTTATGAATCTAAGTGGGTTTGTGGCTCTGCTTATACAGATGGTGAATATAGGTTGATAGCTAGCTATGATAAAAATGCTATTAGAAATGAAGTAGCAAAGAAGAAGTCAATATTTAGTTTTTTCGGATCTAAAAAAGTTGATGAAATAAGAGAACCGGAGTTAGAATCTTTGTATTTATATACGCCTGTAAGATTTTTTTCAACTAAGCATTTTACTATTAATACGGCTTTAGGTACTACATTAGAATGGAATAATATGAATCCTAATATGAATTTTGTTATAATTGATGATATAGATAACTTTCTGGAATCTGGTTATGGTTATTCTTTAGCTGATAAAGATGCTTATTGTGATATAACTCATGAGCCATTACCAATATCTAAAAATAGTATTACGGTTTTTACACTTGCTACTTATAATAAGATTAAAGATGATAAAGAATTAATGGAAAGAATATTTGCTACTAGTAAGAAGATTAGAATAGTTAAAGGAGATCTTGTTACAGGTATTAATATGATCTTAGTAGAGGAGGGAAAGCTGCCTTTTAGATTTGGAGAAGATGCTAAGTATGAGTATCCAACATCTATAAAGAAAAAAATAGAGAAATCTCTGCAAAAAATATGTTCTGATTATAATTTGGAATATGATAGGTCACACGGTGCACCTAACCCTCATTTTTCATTTTATATAAATCAACATTCTGGAGGAGATCTTGATAAATGGAATAATTTTGATAAAGATGGAAAGATTCATTCGATTATGGACGTTGTTAAGAAAGTAATTAGGTTATTAAATGAAAGAATGGGTAAAATAGTCTTAAATGAGAATGATTATAATAGAGAGTGGAATTTTACGAGGTTTTCTGGGGATTTGCATCATAAGATTCAAATAGGATTAATAGATCCTTTGATACTAAAATCAGTATTAGATGAAATAAATTCTTTAACTAAAGCTGAAATAGAAGAAAATAGAAGAAATTACTTTCTAGATAGAAAAAAAATAACACCAGAGATTAGTGAATTATTTAAAGATACGGTAAGGTTAGTTAGAGAACATGAAAAAGAGTTAGCAACATTTCTTTCACCTAGTGAAATTCAACAAGATGTAATAGACTTCTTTTTGGCTCCTACGGTAGAAGAACAAGTTAAAGCAGCTAGTAAAATAAAAGCGTATTATAGTGAGTTTACTCTTAAGTAAAGTTTAGTGATTTGCAATAAACGAGAAAATATTTTATAATTTATTCGTATAGGTGATGAATATGAAGATTAATTCTGTAATGTTGGAAACTATAGCAAATAGAGAAAGCCAATATCCAACAGATAATAAAAAAGAGTTTTTATTAGTTGGTAGAAGTAATGTTGGTAAAAGTAGTTTTATTAATACTTGTATAAATAGAAAAAATATGGCACATACTAGTGCTACACCAGGTAAGACACAAACTTTGAATTTTTATTTGATTAATGATGAGTTTTATTTTGTTGATGTACCAGGTTATGGATATGCAGCTACTTCTAAAGAAGTACAAAAGAAATTTGGTATGATGATAGAAGAGTATTTAAAAAATAGAGATAACTTACAAAGAGTTTTTTTACTAGTAGATAGTAGACATAAGATTATGGAAGATGACTTGTTAATGTTTAACTTTATTAAGTATCATAATTTAGATGTTACTATAGTAGCTACTAAGTGTGATAAATTAAAACAAAGTGATAGAGCTAAATTAGATAGTAAGTTTAATGAAGCTTTTGAATTAGCTAATAATGATAATATTGTTTATTTTTCTAGTGTAACTAAGGAAGGTAAAGATATGGTTCATAAAATCATTGACGAATGTCTAGATACTAAATAGTATCTTTTTTATTTTGTTAAAATATATTATAATGGTATTGTAAAGTAGGTGAATTAATGAATAATAAAGGATTTACCTTAATAGAGTTATTAGCAGTTGTTACAATAATCTCTATATTAACAGTAATTGCTGTTCCTTCAGCTTTTACTTTTCAAGAGAATATGAAAAAGAAAATGTTTTGTTCGAAGGTAGAAACTATTGAAAGAGCAGCGAGATTATATGGTAATGATGTTAAAGAAACTATAAAAGGCGATAAAATAATTGAAAGAAAGTGTTCTGTTATTACGCATAGTAATTCAGAAGCTTGCCAATATATAACAATTAATACTTTATTAGCTAAAGGATATTTAAAGAAAGAAGCTAATGCTTTAGTAAAAGATGATAAGAATAAACCAATATATGATGAGTTTTATGATCCTAGAACTTTTGCTAGTATGAAGGATAATTATGTGGTTGTATATGTCGAAAATGAAAGAGCTTATGCAAGATTTGTATATAGTAATATAGCAGATTCTGAATTTTGTAATAAAGAAGATGCTGAAAAGAAAGCTATAGATTCTTCAAAAACTTATGGATATTATTATGAAGAAGATCATGCTTCAGATGTTCCACATGGAAAGGTGAGTATTTGGTAATGAAAAAAGGTTTTACTTTGGTAGAATTGTTGGGGGTAATTACTATATTAGCAATACTTATGGTTATGGCTACTCCAGCAGTTTTGTCTATTTCGAGAAAGAATAGATATAATATGTATTGTAAAAAAGTTAAGACGGTTGTTAAGGCAGCTCAATTATATGGAGAAGATCGGTTTAGTTATTTGGATAATACTATAACTGGGCAAATAAGTGAAAACTTAGTAGATGGGAATACTTCTTGCGCTGTAGGTGGAGAAACAATAGAATATTGTCAATTAACTACAATAGCTAATTTAGCAGATAAAGGATTCTTAAAATTAGAAAAAGTTGGAAAGAGTTCTGCTGAAACAGAATTTTTAGATCCTAGAGATTTTAAAAGTATGCTTACTAATCAAGTTATGGTATATATTGTTAATAAAAGAGTTAATGCTCAATTTATTTTCAATTCTAAAGAAGATGCTGATAAATGTACAGAGTCGGTAGAAGTTGGGGGAGCTAGGTATAAGTCATACTACTATAAAGAGGGAGGAAGTATTAAAACAGGTTAATAATTTACTTCTTTTCTTTTTTTTGATAAAATAGTTGAACTTGGAGGGGTTACTATGAAAAGGACAGTATGTTTAATAGGAAGACCAAATGTAGGTAAGAGTACTATCTTTAATAAGTTAATTAAAGAAAATAAAGCTATTATAATGGATGAACCAGGAGTTACTAGAGATAGAATATATGGAACTGTAAATTATAAAGATTATTCTTTTTTGTTAATTGATACTGGTGGTATAGATTATGGAAATGGTAATTTTAATAAGGATATAATATTACAAGCAGAGATAGCTATTGAAGAAAGTGATATAATTCTATTTGTAGTAGATGGTAGAGAAGATCTAACTAGTGATGATTTTAGAGTAAGAGATATGCTTATAAAGACTGATAAAAAAGTTATAGTACTATTAAATAAATTAGATAATTATAAGATGCAAGAAGAAAGAGTTTATTATTACTATGAATTAGGTTTTGAACATGTAATACCTTTTTCTGCTTTACATAGTTTAGGTTTTTCCGAAATGATGAATACTATAATAGATGGATTAACTCCTTTAGTAGAGGAAGAAGAAGATTTATTAAAGTTTTCTATAATTGGTAGACCAAATGTAGGTAAAAGTAGTTTGATAAATGCTATATTAAATCAGGAGAGATCTATTGTATCTAATGTTGCTGGAACTACTAGAGATGCTATTGATACAAGGTTTAAATATAATGGAGAAGAATATGTAGTAATAGATACGGCTGGTATGCGTAAAAAAGGTAGAATATTTGAATCAGTAGAAAAATATTCGCTAATTAGAAGTTTAAAAGCTATAGAAAGAAGTAATGTTTGTGTTCTTGTTATAGATGCTTCGGAAGGTATTATTGAACATGATAAACATATAGCTTCTTATGCTATAGAAGCTGGCAAAGGTTTAGTGTTAGTTGTAAATAAATGGGATGTAATAGAGAACAAAGATGCTGAGATGAAGAAATGGAAAGAACTAATCGCAGCTGAATTTCAATTTATGACTTATGTTAATGTAGTTTTCTTATCGGCTAAGACTAAGAAAAGACTACATACTTTAATGCCAGAAATAATTAATGCTTATAATAATAATAGAAAAGAAATAAAGACTTCTTTATTAAATAATGTTATTAATGATGCTACTAATTTACATGAAGCACCTGGTTATAAGGGTAAAAGGTTAAAAATTTATTTTTGCTCTCAAACTGGAGCTTGTCCGCCAAAGTTTACTTTTAGATGTAATAATAAAGGATTAGTTCATTTTAGTTATGAAAGGTATTTAGAAAATTCTATTAGAAAAAACTTTGATTTTAGTGGAACACCTATTATATTACAGTTTAAGAATAGAAATGGTGATGAAGATAGTGAATAACTATCTTTTTTTGTGATATAATTAAAAATAGGTGGTAGTATGATAGAGACTAGTGCTTTTGATGCTCCTTTTTTTGGTGCACATAGTTTAAGTATAGGACAATTAAAAGATTTTAATAAACCTGTTTTTGCTTTGTTACTTAATGGTAAGTTTAGTGGAAAAAATCAAAAAGGAGAATTTATAATAAGATATAATGATGATGAACATGTTATTTCCTATTTAGAAAGGGTTTTAGATGAGGAAAATATACTATCTTTTGATAGGAAATACTATTTACAAAATAAAGAAGCAATAGATGAACAATTATTTAGAATTCTATCTACTACTAAAAGTGATCATATAATATTAGCAGATGATTTTATTCGAGAAGATTTTATTAGAGCAATTAGCAAAAATTCTAATATAAAAGCAATATATCTTAGTAGTAATGATGGAAAATATACTTTAACTAAAGAAATATATGATATTATAGTTGATTCTTCTATAGAAACTATTTATTCTGCAGATGCAGCTCCAGAAATAAGGGATATTTTTAATGGTAAGATTTATTGTAATGATAGTAGATGCTTAATATATAATTATACTTATTCCTCTTTATCAAAGTGTGATCGATTTCTAATTGATACGCCTTTATCTGATGAAGAAATAATAAACTTAAAATATTTGAAAAAAGGTTGCGAAGTAGAATTTGTAGGCGTTACCGATTATGATAATGTTTTGAAAGTAATAAATTATTTGGAAGAAAACAGGGATATTAAGATAAATATTAAACTAAGACCTATTAAAGGACGTAGTTATAAAAATGATTTTAATGCTTTTATAGACAAACATCCAGAATTAATAGATAAAAATATAACTGTTATTATGCCAAATAATGATGAAAAACATGATTCTAAATATCTTATTAAAGATTATTATAATTATGAGAAAAGATTATATGATTTAATAAAAGATGCATATGATTTAAGTCCATTTGAAAAATATTTATTTGCTTATAGTGTTGTAACAAGATATAAACAATATAAAGAAAATCCAGAAGATACTTGGGCAGCTCGAGATTTATATAGAATTTTAGATGGCGAATATATGGTTTGTGTCGGTTATGCGGAGATGCTTAGAGATTTACTTGATAAATTAGGAATTGAAAGTGATCTTATCACTCTAGGCGTGGTAAATGAATTTAGTAAAGTCTCTTTGGATGCGGAAGTTACACCTGAAGGAATGGAGGTTGGCCGTGAAGAACATATGAGACTTATGGTACATCTTGTTGATCCTAAATATGGTATAGACGGAATATTTTATGCTGATCCTACTTGGGATAACGTTATGGAGATTAATACTTATAATTATTCTTTAATGACTCAAGAGGAGTTTCTTAGAATTTATCGATCAAGTTTCTATTCTAGAGAAAAGATTGGAGAAGTATTCTTCTCTAAAACTATTGATGAGTTTTATACTAAAGCGAACTTTTGGATGACTAGTAATATTAAAAAAATAGATAAAGAATATAGTGCAGCAACTAAAAAAGAATACACTCATGCCATTAGTGAATTGTTTTTAGAATATATAGAAAAATTAAAAGAATTTGATGAAAATGAGTATAATAATGTCATTTTATTATTTGGTAATTTAAAAAATGCCAAATTTGTGCCTTCTAATATGAAGTATTTTGAAAAAAGAGAAATGGAATACTTAAAGAGTCATTATAATCCGGAATTAGAGAATACTTTATATCGTATAAGGCTTGTTGTAGATTCTTTTAATGATGGTAAAAATAAATATTTGAAAGACAAAGTTAATATTCAAAAAGATTTTATAAAGAGTTTTATAGAGTATTTAAAATATTTAGATTATAAGAAATATGATTATTTCTATAATAAATATAAAGATGTCTACGAATATAACTTTATTCCTGATGATTATTTTATATCTAGTGCTATGTTTGATTTTGGTGAATATGTAGTTAATAATATGAATCATGAAGTTTCTGGTGAAAAGTATAAAGCTGCTCTTATGGAATTATATAGTAAGTGTTATGGGGTACCAGATGACAAGTTAGAAGAAGAAGTAAATAAAGTTATGTATATTAATAAAGCTAGGCAAGAACCACGTTTTCCAGTAAGATATAAAATAACTGAAGATGATAAAGTACCTATTTCAGATCATCTTAATAAGTTTGATATAGATAATATGAATATTAGTATGTAGTAAGTTGCTATAACTATAAATTATAACAGCATTAGTGTAAGATAATTAATGTGAATTGGTAGTGATTAGTTAGTTATGAAAGGTATTTAATAAATTCTATAAGAAAAAATTTTGATTTTGGCAGAATACCCATTATATTTCTATTTAAAAATTGCAGATGTAAAGACTATGTAGAAGATGACGAATAATCATCTTTTTATATGTTATACTTATAATAGGTGAATTCTATGAGAGATGTTAACATATTTGATTCGGATAAAACAAAACCAAATTCTTTAACTATTGAAGAATTGTTGTCTAATTTAAAAAATTATCATTTTAGCGGCATACAAGTTGATCCTATTGCAACAATAAATAATAATACTAGATGGCATTTTACTGATGCAGCACATCCTATTGTTGTTGGCGATTTTTTATCTGGTAATTATTTGGGATTTGACGGCAAGTATTTTGAATCTAATAAAGATAAAGTATTTGCAGCAGTTACGGAAATATGTCGTAATGTAGACCAGAAGATTTTTAGTTTGGAAGATCCTTTTATAACAAAGGAAATTATTAAAGCACTAAGTGAAAATACGCATATTAATGAATTGATACTTGGTTCTTATGATCAACCGTATTCATTAACAAAAGAAGACTATGAAATATTAAAAGTTTCTAGTATTGATTCAATAAAAACTTATCAAGTTGATGAAGAGATTAGTGAAGTGTTTGATTCTAAAATTTGTTATAATGTAGAACGAAAACTTGTCTTAGATTCATCTTATGAAGATTTATGTGGAAGTACATATCTTAAGATAGATAGAAGTTTATCTGATGAAGAAATTAAAAATATTAAATTTTTAAATGATAATGCAAAAATAGAATTTAAATCAAATGATTTTGATAATATTTTTAAAGTTATTAAAAGATTGAAGGAATTAGGAAAAGGAAATAGTATTTTAGTTGATGTTAAAGATTATGATAGTTATGATTTTAAAAATGAATTTAATGAATATATTTTTAGTCATTTAGAAGTATTAGATTATGATATTGAAATTGGGGTAGGAGATTCAGAAGATTATTCTATTAAAGATTATGTAAAATATGAAAAACGTTTAATAGAGATGATAAGACCGGCATTGAATTTGAGCCCATTAGAAAAATTTCTATTTGCATACAATGTTACTAAAAATTTTAAAGAATATAAAGAAAATCCCGATGATAAATCTGAATCTAGAGATTTATATAAAGTCATGGATGGAGAGTATATGGTATGTGTAGGATACGTAACTTTACTCGAAGATTTATTAAGTAAATTAGGCATTAAGTCGTCTCATTATTCCGTAAATGTTGATATAACTTTAGAAAAGGAGCCTGATGATGCTTTAGTTATTCCAGATGATGTAGAGTATGCAACTGCTGGACATGCTCGTTTGTTGATTCATTTAATAGATCCTAAATATGATATTGATGGAGTATTTATTTCTGATCCTACTTTTGATAATGAAATGGATAACGATAGTTATGTTCATGCATTAATGACTCCGGATGAATACAATGGTTTAAGAATATATAATTGTTTGAGTTTTTTAGGTGTTCAAGAGATGTTGTTTGTTCATTCTTTAGAAGAATTTTATGAAAAAGCTAATATATGGATGAGAAAAGAAGAGAGTGAGATAATAGAAAGTGCCAATACAGATTTGTTGGAAAAAGTAAAAGATTTTAAGGAAAGTTTACTGGAATTTATGAAAACTTTAGAGACATTAGATAAAGAAAGTTATGAATGGTTTAGTACTGTTTATTATAATTTGGCTAGTATGGATACAGCAGCTAGTAATATTGGACGATTCATTGATAGAATGAGACCAATTGTCAATAAGTTAAATAACCAAGAATTAGAATCAAAATTTTTTAATGTCACGGATATTTATGGTGATATTGAATATTTACAGAATACCATTTTTAAAGCGAATAAAACATCTACTCAAAAATTTATGGAAAAAATGTTAGAGTTTTTTAAAAGTATTGATAAACAAAAATATAAAGAATTAAGTGAAAAGTATAAAGAACTAGAAGATTTCGAATTTGAATTAGAATTAAGTAATGAATATGTTCAGGAATTTATGTTAGAAGTCGGTGAGTATATTATTAATCATGTTAATAATATGATTTCTGGGGAAGTACTTATGTCTGCAATTAGAGAAATGTATGATAAAACTGGTGAATTTACACCAGAAGAATTAGATGAAAAAATGGCTAGTATATTAGAATATAATAAAGAAAGACAAGCAGCATGTTTTCCGATTAGATATCAAATTTCAGATGATGGAACGAGAATACCTGTGATGAATGAAAATAATAAATTTGATATTGAAAATGGTTTAAGTATTTAAGATGGCACTAGCCATTCTTTTTTTATTTTATATAGTTGGAAATGTTGACAAAAAAGGTAAAAAGATTTATCATTTAGTTAATTCGATGAGAGAAGATATGATTATTAAGATTATCTCTTTAAGAGAGTTAGTGGTTGGTGAGAACTAATAGAGTACTTAATAGTTACTCCTTCTTGAGAGGTATAATAATACCCGGCCAATTAAGCCGTTATATATAATTAAGTAATAATAAGGATGGTACCGCATTATTTGCTCCTGCAAGTAATGTGGTTTTTTATTATTAAAGGAAGTGATGCTTATGGATATTGAGACCGAAGGGACAACATTGCATACTATTGAAGAGTTTAATAATAAGTATTCTGAGTTGAGAGCAAAGTTATTTGAACTTAGATTGTCAAAAGTTCGTGGTGACAAAGATAAAGAGAATCTTGAAAAGCAGATTGAATCTGTGCGTAAAGAGTTTGCTAGATTACTCATAGATGCTAGGGAAAAAGGAATAGTTATTAATGAAAAAAAAGAGATAAATGGAGGAGAAAGAAAAAAATGATAAATTTTAAAGAAGATGAAAAATTAAATAAGTTAAATCATAGTTGTGCGCATTTACTTGCACAAGCAGTAAAGCATTTATATCCAGATGCTAAATTTTGGGTAGGCCCTGTAGTAGAAGAAGGTTTCTATTATGATATAGATTTAGGGGATGCTAAAATTACTGAAGAAGATTTAGCTAAAATAGAAAAAGAAATGAAAAAATGTGCTAAAGATGCTAAGAATATTATTAGAAAAGAAATTAGTAAAGAAGAAGCACTAGAAATGTTTAAAGATGATCCATATAAGATGGATTTAATATCTAGGATGGATGAAGAAGAAAATGTTATTTCTTGCTATACGCAAGGGGATTTTACTGATCTTTGTCGAGGTCCTCATGTAGAGAATACTAAATTATGTAAGAATTTTAAATTAACTAAGTTTAGTGGAGCTTATTGGAAGGGAGATGCCAATAATAAGATGCTTCAACGTATCTATGGTGTTTGTTTTCCTACTGAAGAAGAGTTAGAAGATTATTTAAAAGAATTAGAGGAAAGAGCAAGTCGTGATCATAGAAAAATAGGTAAAGACTTAGGAATATTTATGATGAGTGATTTAGTAGGTAGAGGTCTTCCTATGTATCTACCTAATGGATTTACAATGTGGAATATACTAGAAACTTATATTAGGGATAAAGAAATTAAAAGAGGATATTTACATGTACAAACTCCACCACTTGG
>OCTX012256360.1_pt1 | contig 10308 bp, 15 predicted proteins | sample 1539691 | NCBI WGS metagenome assembly OCTX01 (sample SAMN02144231, study PRJEB22623) | gut metagenome | biome: sheep rumen | host: Ovis aries | place: New Zealand | reverse complement strand
CAGACTTACGATTCCCATCAGGGTTATAAATGTTATGGCGCCAGACAAAGCCCTTTTTTTATCCATGTTCTACTCCACTAATTCCGATTTAGCTACGAATACTCCAGAGATAGAAGTCAATCTTTTTGACCTCACTCATCCAAACATAGCTTGGCAATGTCTTGTCAAACTCTGCTATACAATCTCTCCCGTTCTCTGTTTGAAGAAATCCTCGATACCAAATAATCATCTCGTTATAAAGGTCAACAGCGCATTTGAGCTGATCTTCTTTTGTTTTCCCTTTTACACATAAACAGAGGTTTTGAACTACGTAGCGATCCCAGATGGGCATATCTGCATTGATTGTAGCAAGCATTTTGCTAGAGAATGAAGCTTCAATATTCCCCGTTTTTTCATATAATGACCTAATAATGAACTCGAAAGTAGGCTCACTATCTTTCACTGATTCAAACAAATCATAGTATGCTTTTCTCCATTCAGCGTTTCTACGAACTCTATAAAACCCGTTAAATGCGCGCTGGAAATCTGGATCTGCGGAAACATCTGTCTTCCGCACCAATTTCATGATTATCTGATATTTATCGAAACCCATGCTTTCCGCAATACGAGTTTCAATGATTTTTTTTGCATCAATATATATCATTTTTTCCAATCCATTACTTTTGATTTATATGCAATAACTTTATCATAAAAACTATTATTATAAAAGATTCGTCATCGCATCATTGTCCTCAAATACCCTTTTACATACTCTAAATCCATCATTTGACGGAGGTGTGACTTATGGATTATCCAAGAAAAGATGTATTGCTATATCGGGCCTATGTTTCCAGCGAGCCCCGTTTTTTCACGATAAAAGACCTGCAGGAAATGACCGGTTGGAGCGAAGGAACAGTACAAAAGTTGTTCAATGATCCGAAGTTTCCATCTGCCAATTATGGCAAAACTAAGGTCATTGAAGCGCATGCATTGATTCAGTTCTTTGCCGAACGCCATGAGAAAGAAAAGGAACGTTACTGGTGGTAGACCCAATGGAGGTGATCTTAAATGATTTACGCAAGTGAACCAAAAGACAACAGTTATTTCACCCGGGTGTATATTTCAAGCGAAGCCCGTTTCTACACAATTGAAAATATACAGGAGATGACCGGCTGGAGCAAAAAAACAGTGCAGAAGCTATTTAATGATCCGAGGTTTCCGGCATCAGATTATGGCAGAATCAAGGTCGTTGAGGCACATGCCCTGATTGACTATTTTTCGAAACGCCACGAGAAAGACAGAGAGCGTTACTGGCAGCCCAGCTACGTACACAACGGTGTTCCCCGCCGATGATGTATGGGATCCTCTCAAACAGGATCCCTTTTTACTCATCGCGCACAGATATCTGTGCGCATGTTCTGACTGATCTCATCCATCAGTCCATTAGCTTTGAAGCTGTACATCTCGCCTGTACCGCCGGCTATGATGCAGTGATCAAGCAGCGGTATGTCCAGGTATTTCCCTGCCGTCGCGAGCTTCTGCGTCACTGTTTTGTCCTCTTCACTGGGCTCCGGACAGCCGCTTGGGTGCACATGAAAGCATATGAATGACCCGGCATTTGACAGTATCGCCGACTTGAAAACTTCACGACCATTGACCATAGAAGCGTTCAGTGTTCCTATGCTGCAGACGTTCATGTTGATGATCTGCCCATTGCTTTTCAGGTTCAGGATCCCGAACACTTCACGGTCATAGGTCGAAAATTCCTTGGCGATGACTTCCATCACATCCTGTGGCGTGCTGACAGGCGTTTCGCTGTACAGGGACGGTTCTCTGACCATCCTGATGTTCACGACCCGTATCTCATTCGGATTTCCCATCACCCTGCTCATTGGTCAGTACCACCTCCATCTGCAACGAATAGACTGTACCTTCCGGAATCTCATCAATCAGTTTCTTCAGCTCTTCCGGACTGTTAACCTCAATCGTCTCACACATTTTACACGCCCTCCTTTCTGGGCTTTTCATCGCTCCCGTCACAAAGATACGAAATCTCTCTATGTGCTTTGATAGCATCCTGCAGGTCTAAAATCCCGCTGATATCATCGTCCAGACCGTTATCACGGGCAGCTCTCATATCGATAGCAAGGATCTTCTTGTGTGTGTCAAATCCCTTGTCGCTGAGTCTGGTAAGTGTCTTCAGCTTTGCTTTGTTGATTGCCATTTGTATCCTCCTTCTTCCTTATGTCATCGATTATTTCGATCAGACAGTATCCGCAGAACCTGGCCTCATGATTTCTGTAGATACAGTTTTCCGGGCATAGTCTCATTGCTTTTATCCTGCCTTTGCTCATGAATAGGTGCCCGGTTCCATCATCTCGAAGCCGTAATCCGTGAATGCGTACCAGTAGGTATGGTCGAACTTGTCATCGTTGAATACATCCCTCACGATGATGCCTTTCTCGGCGAGCTTCTTCAGTGATCTGCGGGCCATATCCACCGACATGAACGGCAGCGCGACAGTGATCATTCTCTGTGAGATGCGTGTCCATACTCTTCCGTTGCGTTCTATGGATTCCAGATCTCTGTCCAGAAGTTCCCATAAATAAGTGGCGATCACGGACTCCCTCAGGCCGTAATCTCTGGCGATATCCTTATTAAAATCGATTGTATTTACCATTTTCTTTTCCTCCATATGATGAGGGGAGACGGTCATCCGCCTCCCTGTCCTGTTTTATTCCACTATTTCTTCACTATCGTCATCTTCGTCTGCCCTCGCAGCTTTTCTGCGTCTGAACAGAACATAGATAACTTCAGCTGCCAGGAGCATCAGAGCAACGGCCAGCAGGATATGAGCGTTGTCACCGGTCTTCGGAGAATGCTCGATCGGCGTTCCCGGAGTGACAACCTTGATCGTCTGACCCTTATCCTTCAAATCCTTATGCTCAGCGACAATAGTCTTCGGAGTCTTTGTTACGTCATCGCCCTTCTTATAGCCATCCAGTCTGTAGGCTGTTTCAAAGGCAACAAGTTCCTTTCCTGCAAGTCCTTTGGTGTTGACCTCGAAGGTGACCTTCACCTTGCCGTTTTTAAGAAGTGGCTTGAACGGTTTACTGGTGACAGTAATAGGTTTGCCGTGCTCGACCAGTGGATCTCCGGTGTCTTTGACCATCAGTTCGCCTGTGAATACATACCACTTAGACGTATCCAGCGCCTTGTAGGCAATGGTATCGACCAGTATCGTTTTATCTCCCTCAACAACTGCTTTATCACCGTTCTTCGCAGTCAGAGTCGTTCCGATCTCAGGTTTCTGCACAGGTGTCTGCGCATAGTCTTCCTTCGGCTCCAGCGTTCCCGGCTCGTCCGGATTCTCCGGATTCGGATAGGTCACGTTCTCGCATCTCGCTGTGTTCCAGTAGCCGTCATGATCATCCGTTTTGTTCTTCTGATAGACGATATTGGTGTCATGTCCCTTCTCATCCAGTGAGTCGGAGTCCTTGGCCGCTGCTGCCAGGTATTCCTTTGCTTCATCCTTTACCTTGGCGGTATAGGTGATCGTGGCCTTCTCTTTCGGATTCAGGGTGATGTTTGCAACGAACTTGTCCTTGCCCTGATTATTCCAGATCCCTTTACCGGTAAATACGGCGCTCTTCAGCTCCGGTACTGTGAAATAATCGACGCCTTCCATGAAGGTATCGGTCACATCCATGGTCAGAGCGATGTTTCCGGTGTTCTCGATATGGACCTCATATTCGACCTCATCCTGCGCGAAGAAACCGTACTTATCACCCTTGGACGGCGCCTTGGTCGTTCTGATTTTGTACATCTCGTACGCAGGATTCAGCTTTTCCCAGGTGACCGTCTGGCCTTCATCTTCCAGATCTTCGTGCTTCGCAGTGATATGACCTTCCGCGTCATAGACTGCCTCAAAGACAACAGTGTCCTTGCCGTACATCAGGCTGCCGTCAAAGCTGAATTCGACCTTTACCTTGCCGTTTGAGAAATGTGCTGTAAATTCCTGTTCGGCAGTGATCTCCTTACCGGCGGCGTCTTTGATGACCTCACCGGTCTTCTTGTCTACAAGACATCCCTTAGCGACATATTTCTGCCCTCTGACGAGGTTTTTGTACTCAATGGTATCAATGAGCGTGATCTGCTTATCCGGCGTGATATTGGCGTTTTCGCCGTTAACAGCGGCAGTCGTTCCGATCTCCGGCACATCGTCTGTAATGGTCTCCAGATCCACGAATCCGTTCTGTGACTTCTGGTCCACGGTGAAGTAGAACTTCTGCAGGATATATCCCTCGTTCGCTTCACATGGCATCTCCTCCAGGATATAGGAATCGTACGGGAGCGCACCGAACTTGTTGTTCATCTCAGCAGTGCTGCCGAACTCCCCGGTGCCGAACCATACGCCCTGCAGGATCTGCTGCGCTCTCTTCTCAATGTCAGCGGATTTGATGCTCTCTGTCTCAAGCAGATCATCGAACGGGTTCTGGACTCTCGCGGTATCCGCATCCTCATCCTCGTCCAGATCGCCTGCGGCTCTTCTGTCCTTGGTTGAGAAGAAGCCGTTCTTATCCGTTACAACCACGTGGCTCTCTCCGTTGGTCACGCTGATGATTTTGAACGGCACAAAGCTGAAGCGTTTGGAGTCGCCATCGCCGATCTTGGTTCCCTGCACGTCAGAGCGGTACACATAGTTATCGAATGTCAAAGGCGCTTCGTTGTTTCCATCATCATAGGAATAGATGGTGCCGTCCTCTCTGACCTCAAACATATGCTCCGTCTTGTCGGTTCTCTGGTAGGTGTCATTGGTCTTGGACTCACGGATGGTGTAGGTTCCGTACGGCAGATCATCACTGAGCGTCTCCGCTGTGTAGGCCTTCTTGTCAGCGTTCCAGTGGACCGTGATCTTGCCTACATCTTCGCCGGACTTCACTCTTTTGATGGTTCCTGCTTCAAAGAGCTCTGCCTTGGACTGCAACTCCTTCCAGTTGACCTTATCGGTCTTGTTGTCCAGATCCTTTCTGACGACCACATCACGTCCGGAGACGTTCTTGATGGTCATGACGATGCCGTTAAGGTTCGCTCCGCCAAGGGCTTCGGACTTCTTCAGTTCCTTATCACGCTTGATGATCTGTACGCCGCCTCTTTCCACGGCTTCTCTGACCTTATCCGCAGTCAGATCGATCATTTCACCGTCTGTACGGATACGGAAAGCTCTGGACCACTTCTCATTGAGAAGATATCCTTCGCTTGGCTTTGTTTCCTTCACGAGATAGGATCCGTACGGCAGGACCTTCTGCGCGGATGTCGCAATGCCTTCTGCGTTCGTTGTGATCACAAGGGCTGCGCCGTCAACAGCGATCTCCTTGCCGTTCACCATGACGGATTCCTTGGATTTGTTGTAGATGGTGAACTCCGCGCCTTCCAGCGTGGCGTCGCCCTGCGCGTAGGCTTCGTCCAGGTCATTGTCGATCTTGGAAAGCTTCACGCCGCCGCGGATGATTGTTTCATCTCCCTTGATGGACTCATTGTAGGTCTTCACATGGAGATTGTCCGTGCCGTCCTCTGTGATGTGGACGACCAGCTTCTCGTTATTGAGCAGATACCCTGTGGAAGGCGTTACTTCCTGGATGACATAGGTCCCCAGCGGATAGCAGATCTTTCCGTCCTTGTCCTTATAGAAGGCGGAACTGGTCTTGCCGTCTGCCTTGACCGGAGACTGTCCGCTGATCTTTCCGTTAGCATCCGTTACAAGATGCCATGTGGCGGTTGCGTTTCCGCTTGCTTCAGCAGCTGCTGCGGTGCTGTACTGACCGTCGTAGTAGCTGAATTTGAATATGGCTCCCGCAAGCGTTGCGTCACCTTCACCATGGTCGTGTGGATAACCTGCCGGATTCTTTGTCAGAAGCAGGTTTACAAGGTCTGTAATCGGCTCCTCCTTTGCTGTGAAGGTCGTGGTCTCATCGGATTCCACGTTTACGGTGTAGGTCGACGTGTCCTTGGCGTATCCGGTCGGCGCTGTCGTTTCCTTGACCGTGTAGGTTCCTTCCGGCACATCGATGGTGTTGCTGGTTCCATCTTCTTTGACCGTCAGTGTTCCAACGGACTTTCCGGAAGAGTCATAGACGGTGTAGACCGCGCCTTTGATGCTGTAACAGGCGTTGCCGTCCGTGATGCTGGTGCGGTTGCTTGCCTTCTTCATGTTGATGTGACCCGGCGCTTCCAGATACCCGACGATCATGTCCTGTACGCCGGACATATAGCAGATGAAGACCTTGAAGCTGTCGGGAACCGCGTCATCCTTGGCGGAATCAGGTGACCACATGGCATCGCCCAGTCTCTTTGCCTTTGTCCAGACATCTCCCAGGTCTGACGCATGAGTCCCGCCCCAGGTCGCCATATCGGACGGCCGTCCGGCATAGATATATGACAGCGCCATATGGGCGATACCCCAGTCCTTGCTGAAGTTTCCGGTGTAATAGGTCTCCTTGACGTTTTTCACGTTGTTGTCGTAACCGGGATAGGACGGCGAGTAGTAGACGACATTTCGCAAGGCGTTCCATTTGCCTGTGTCGTTGTCATCTGTGATGACCTTATCTACGGTCACGGTACCGGTTCCAGGTGACGCCTTGGACGGCTGCACGCAATAGGAATATCGGGTGCCCAGATCATCATCCAGATCACACTTTCTGGAGTTGCTGTATCCGCCGTTACCGGACCCGTATGTGATCTGTCCGCCGTCCCATACGTTGTATTTACTGCCCTTCTTGCCTGTGAAGGCAGCATAGGATGGATCCGTGATCAGCGGCACAACCAGACTGAAGACCATGAGGACGGCGACGCCTATGGTCAGGATCCGTTTCGTTTTGTTGTTTCTTACGTAATCTGTCATTGGTTCCTCCTCTCTCAGATCATTACTGCCAGAATGATGAACGGCAGGGTCAGGACTCCGATGGCTCCGGTCAGGACCCAGGCGATCCTTGATGCCGCTTCCTCTGACAGTGCTACATAGATGCCGTCATCGCATCTGCAGATGATGGTTTCTTCGTTTTCTCTTTTCTCTTTCATGTGTCCCCTTTCCGGCAAACAAAAAACGCCGGATCTCTCCGACGTTCGCGTTGCCTGTATTGAATTGTCTTAGTTATATATTCTCTTTTTCAGTAAGTACTGGTTGTTTAAACAGGTTGGGTTATAGGGAAGGATCAGGAATCCGTGCTCCCACTGTGATTCGCCTACCTTGCATCATCCCTGTTCTTCTGCTTTGCTCTGTGCCTGCTATAGTATTCCATGGCTGCTGCCACATAGTCCTCACGTTTTGCAGGCGGCAGTTCCGGTGGAAACAGACCTTTGAACCGCTCGCCCCGGAGCACGATTTTCTCCTTCTGATTCGGTTTTTCCTCCAGCATGATCTCCTCTATAGCATCCGCAGTGAGCTCATCCTTGTCCAACAGCTTTCTCATACGGATGGTCTGGGCATGAGACGGCGTGCACTGCTCCATGTCGATGCAGTCCGCAAGGATTTCCTGCAGATCCTTTGGCAGATAGGAAATCTCAACAGCAGGCCTCATAGCGATCTTCTTTTCATCGACCAAAGTCAGAAGCTCCGGGATCAGCTCTGTGAGGCGGATAAATCGCCGCACTTGCTCACGACTTTCGCCAACCTCTTTCCCGATAACGTCTCTCGCCTCTACGAACTTCCGCACCACTGGAGCGGAAGTTAAATCTGTCCTCTTTCCCTGCCTCTTCATCGCCTCAAGCCGCATCTTATACGCAAAGGCCTTCTCACTTGGGAGCACAGTGTTTCTGTGGATATTGGACTCCACCATGAAAATGGTCGCCTCATCGCGGTCCATATCCACGACTTCACAGCGCAGGGTGCTGATTCCGTTTATCATGCACGCACGCATCCTGCGGTGTCCTGACAGAAGCTCATACCGACCATCTTCCTTCTTCCGGACGGTCGCCGGTGTAATAACTCCGTTTTCTTTCACAGATTCTACAAGCGCCATCATCTCCTCGTCATCTCGGACCTTATATGGATGATCCGGGAACGGGTCAATCTGGTCCAATGGGATCTCATGGATCCGTTTCAGTCTCGCATCGTCCCGCTCTTCCTGTGAGGAAAACAGATCATCGAGTGACGGCAGCTTTATTGTGCTTTCTTTCTCTCTCGGCATCCTTCATCACCTCCTTCGTCAGTTTCTCATATGCCAGCGCCGGACGGGAGTTTGCGTCATAGGAAAAGATACTTTTGCCTTCCTTTGCCGCTTCTGCTGCCTTCACAGCGACCGGAATCTGAGCATCGAAGATCCTGATCGACATCCCGTAGTTGGTGCGGATGGTACTGATGACTTCCTTGGCCAGATTCGTCCTGCCGTCCACCAGTGTCATAACGATACCGCCGATCTTCAGATGCTCATTCGTATGCGTCCTGACCATATTGATACTGCGCAGAAGCTGCGTCATGCCCTTTGCCGGCAGATACTGCGTCTGTACCGGAATGATCACGCTGTCTGCTGCCGTCAGTGCATTGATCGTGATCATACCAAGAGACGGAGAACAATCCAGCAGTATATAGTCGTAGTCCTTCTTCACATCCCGTAACAGCAGTGAAAGCAGTTTCTCCCTGCTCATGGCGTTCACCAGCTGGCTCTCCATGGATGACAGATCCAGATTGGAAGGCAGTACATCCATGCCTTCCTCATGATGCAGGATGGTGTCTTTTACACTGGGCATACTGTCCTGTGTTGCAAGATACATCAGGCTACCAAGAGACCGATCTAGTTCGTCTGCCTGATATCCAAGCGACTGCGTCAGATCTCCCTGCGGATCGCAGTCTACAAGCAAAACACGTCTGCCTGCTCTTACCAGCCCAGCGCCCAGGTTCACAGCGGTGGTGGTCTTTCCGACCCCACCTTTCTGATTACATATTGCGATTGTCTTACATTCACTCATACAGTCCTCCTAATTTAGCCGGTTATTCTGCTCCTTGGTATTTTCCTTGAGCAGGTTCTCCATAGAATACCAACCTATTTGATCTGTTTCAAAAAAAGCATCCCGAAAATAAAACATCGTGTCTCCCCAATGCTCAATAATAATATTCAGGAATGTTAATTCATCCGCTGCCGCATTCATTCCGTGGCTGAGAAACAACACTTTTAACATGGAAATAAGAGCTTTTGGATCTGCCTCATCAAAACGCTTTACAATAGATAACGCTGATTCTTTATTCACATTCTCAAGAATAATAACCATGTTTTCTGCTGCACGAATTGCCTGCCAGACGCCTACTAATGCGGCCAGCTCTTCCACCTTCATGAAATAGCCATCGTCTTCTCGGTCCATGTTATTCCGATCGTTCTCAGACCTCTCCGCATTTTCATCTTCACATTTTGATATTAGTGCCTCAACCAGCCCTTCAAAGACTTCTGCCAACTCATCTGACATTTCAACAGCAATAACCCTACCGTCCATTATCACTTCCGATTCTTCCTTCTTGTTGACTCCTCCTGCAATAACTTTCATTGTTTCTTTTGTAGTTGCCATAACACTTCCTTTCTCCTTATTAGGTGTTCCGAAATAACAAAAGCTCCGCATTTGCATGCAGAGCAATGTATTTCGGCATCCAGGGAAAAGGATTTTAATCGACAAACTTCACTAAAAGCTCATCAATAGGATCGGTATATCTTCCTTCCTGGATCAGCTGGTTCTTCAGTTCTACCAGAGCCAGTACGATGACCCTAACCTCGTCATATGTGAATCGGTATTTCGTCTTTGACATAACTGCACCTCCTTTATCCAATCCCTTTTCTGCAGTATACATAACAAAAACGCGATCCACAATTATGCGAACCGCGCTATCATTTCAAAAACACATAAAAACGTTGTATTCACCGGATACGAGGTGTTGTATTCACCGAACTCGCCTACCTTAAAAAAGTCCTCATAGGTCAGTATTTTGTCGCTTTTCCTCATCTTATATAATTCTCGAAATTCGTTGAAATTTCAACGGTTAATTGCTTTTTCTTTTTTGTATTAATGCCACGGTCTCGACATGTGTCGGAACGATAGAAAAAATACTAATCGACAATGTTGTAAGTATGTTATTAATACTTTTTTCAATAATCCTTGCCAACACTTTAGTATCTTAAGAGTAATTATCCCATTTTCTTCAATAGGGTGCAATATAAAAGCCCGAAGGACAATGCATCTTTCGGGCCATCAACTCCCAAAGGTTTTAAGATATTCTCACTACCACAGATACGTCTGTTTCGTCATGTATCTGCTTTCGTCTTCCATCTTTTCCCTTAGGAAAGTTGA
>OCTX012216392.1_pt1 | contig 10310 bp, 5 predicted proteins | sample 1539691 | NCBI WGS metagenome assembly OCTX01 (sample SAMN02144231, study PRJEB22623) | gut metagenome | biome: sheep rumen | host: Ovis aries | place: New Zealand | reverse complement strand
TCGGTCTGTTTTGCCACTTTCCCGGTTTCAATGGTGATGGTCCTTCCATCAGCCAATTGAATGGTCTTTGTAATTACGTTCATCTTGTTTTAAAACATCTAAAAATAAAAAAAATCCCTGCGACCAAAACGCTATGGTCACAAATTCGGCGCAAAGTTACTAACTTTTCACGGAAGTACCAAACTTTTCGCGGAAAATATGGTTAATATCTTCTTTATCAAGTGTAAGAGGCTTACCACTTATCCTTTGTCTGAATGTCGTCAGCCCATCGGTGATCCTTGGGGAAAGGCTGTCCTCCCCAGGCCTTCACCTGAGTCCAAGGCTGTGAGGCATCAGTCCAAAAGGGATGGTCGGCAGGCAGACCAAGTGGCATCAGCGTGAGGGATGTCATATAGAGTGAGCCATTGTTAGTGTACCAGTCGGCTGTTTCTGGTTGTGAGCCACAGAATCCGATGGTCAGAAAGCCGCCCTCATTGAAATTCTGCTGCTGGTCGAACATCCTGTGAAGCACCTTTGTCAAGGCAGCGCGCACCTGTCCGTTGCTGAGGTCTTTCGGCAAGGTCTGATACCACGCCATCAATGCCAGTGGCTGCATGGCAGCCATTCGGTAAGGAGTGGAACGACCGATGACGGGAAATGTGCCTTCCGGCGAGATGAAACGCTCCAGAATGATAGCAAATTTCTGGGCACGCTTCAAGGCACGGTCGTAATACTTCTTGTAGTCAAGACGCGTGTTGGCCTTGGCATCAATCATCGCCTGCAGGGTCTCAAGATACATGGCATGGAAGACATAACTGGAGTAGTAGTCAAAGGCGAAGACTGGGCCGTCGGCATACCAGCCGTCACCAACGTACCACTCTTCTACCTTACGGCATGCCGTATTGACACGGAACTCATCGTAAGCCTTACGGTCAGTAGCCTTTGCCATAAAACTCTCGATGACACTGGAGAAGAGGAACCAGTTGGTGTAAGGCGGATCAATGCGACGCAAGTTCTGGAACTCCTTGATATACCGCTGCTTCGTCACCTCATCGAGAGGCTTCCACAAGACATCGTAAGCCCTCAGAAATGACTCTGCGATATAGGCAGCATCCACCAGATTCTGTCCGGCACGCCCCCAACAGAGGTAGTCAGGACTCTGCGGGTCAACGGCATTCTTATAACTTTGGAGTGCCCACTCACGTAACTGTCGGCGCTGGGCAGTTTCCGGATCATCCGGTCTGTCGGGCAGGGTCAGCCAAGGGGCGATACCTGCCATCAGTCGCCCAAAGGTCTCCATATAGACCACTGAACGGTCACGGTTGTCAAACGAGGGCGAGAATTCTGTCTGCATATTCTTCTGCAGTTCGCCCTTGGCCATATTCTCCAGCACGGGCTGTGCCATCTTATAGGCAAGGGCTGCCCAATATTCACGATCGGTTTGTTGCACTTGTTTCTTCTTGGCCTGCAAGGGCAGGAGCAGCATCAAGGCGGCTGCGATTAGGATTAGTTTCTTCATCGGATGGTGTATTTGATTTTGTTATGAATTTCTTGTGAATCGACAGTCAGCACGACGCGATACATCTGTCGCCCCCATATACCTTGCAGCAAAGGGTCGAGAAGGGCACTGATATCCTCGACTGTAACCGTGAGTTGCTTATCAAACTCTATCTGGTGGTTACCTAATCTCACAAGGTGTCTGACACTTTGCGAGAGATCAGGTTTGACGGGAGTGATGAACATCAGCCGCATCGGCTGGCGATACGCTGTCAGGCTATAGTCCTCGCTGACTGTTATCCCTGACTTTGAGGCTGTTACCGTCCGTTTCCACGACTTGACGCCAGCCAATTCGGGATAGGCTCCGGCTATATCCAGACAGAGCAGACCGTCCTTATGGCTAATCACCTTGGCGGCATATTGCTTGCCGTCTTTCTGGTCGGTGCCATTGATTTGAGGCAGATTGTGATAGCCTGACTGCATCGTCCAGATGCTGTAGCGGTCATTCGAGAATGTCTTGGCTGTATATTCACCGACACCCGGGTCTATCAGCAAGGGATTATTATCGGCATAGACGATGAATGAGCCGACATCATTGTGATTATGGCTTTCGCCATTGTTGCCACCCTTCATAGCCACATACAACGAACCGCGACGGGCAGTCATGATCTGCAAGTCTGGAAGCCAGACATCCTTCAACAATGGTTCGCGCGGCTTTTCTTCGATGAAATCGCGGATATGCCGCAAGAACAGCAGTTCGCGCCCTAACGTTGGAAAGTTGCCGCTCTTATCATAGAGAACAGCAGGATTCTCCAGCACATTCTTCTGGCGACCGAGGTAAGCCCCGAACTCGCGCATCATTTTGTCGCCGATAAACAGTCCGAAGGGATAGACGATATTCACCTGCTGCACCGCCTTGTTCTCATGGGCATCTGCGAAGTTCACACAGTAGTCATTACCGATATAGGTGCGGTAAGCATAGGCAGCCATCCGCTTGATCTTCTCGGATGAGCCGGAGAAATCTGAGAATTTAGAGAAGTCCGAATCACCTGCCAACAGTCTCATCACCTCGAACATCGAGGCTGCCGCCCGGTCCCAATAGCCAGGGCCTTCATCACAGCCGCCGTCCTCGGGATAAGCATCGATGAATGCCTGGGTAGCCTTCTTAATTTGCGCGATAGCCTTGGCCTTGCGCGCCTCATCCTTCTCGCAGATCAACACACAAGCAAGCCAGTTACTGCATATCCAAGGGTTCCAGTTCATCCCTGCCTTCTTCCACCAATAATCCTTGGCGAGTGCAGGTTTCAGGATACGGCGCTCTATCTCGCGGTCTACCCGCTGACAGAGGTCGGGCGAGAAGGCGTCAAACTGCGGTTGAAGCATATACCTTGCCCACACGATCAGACTGGCTGTCTCAGCGTTGAAGAGGTCCACCTCCTGATTTTCCATGAGCGGAATACGCTTACCGTAATGGGCAGGAATACCCCACCACGACTCTTCGCAGAAACTCCCCATTCCATCGATGATGTCATTGGTGAAACGGTTCTTCCCCTCCATGATCTCCGCCATCACGAGAGCAGCCAGTTGGCGGCGTTTCTCAAAGCAAAGGCCTTCATAATTGACACGGTTGCCGTTGATCTTGTTCTCGGCAAAGACCGTCCAAGGCAGCACCGTCCAAGGCTTACCAAGATATTGCTCACCATATTGGATGTAACTCTGACGCATCGGCTCAGGGATGGAGTCGCGCCAGAAGGCATCGTCAGCCTTCGGCAGCAGACTGGCTATAGCCAGACTAATGGTCAGTAGCAGATTCATTTCCCCAGATACCTATAATATTCACACGCAGCGAGCAGGAAAGCACCGACTCCGAAGTTGGCCTGACTGTTGGCATCGACTTTCTGGCCTGGGATGGCACGTTCGCCGATGGGCTGTACATATCCCACTTTGCCGTCCTTCTGCAGGGCTGTCTTAGAAAGATACCTCCAGGCCTTTTCGATAACCGGGCCAAATTCAGCCTTTGAGAGATAACCATTATTGACACCCCATAGCATGCCGTAGCAGAAGAAGGCTGTTCCTGATGTCTCAGGACCTGGTGCCTGCTGCGGATCCATCATCGAACGAGTCCAGTAGCCTTCACGCTGCTGCAATTTCTTCACGCCACGGGCCAGATTCTGATATTTCTCCACGAAGAACGGCTGGCGGACATAGTCCTGCGGCATATCCTGCAGCACCTTGGCCAGACCTGCCAGCACCCATCCGTCGCCACGCGCCCAAAAGTCTTTCTTGCCGTTGGCAGTCTTGTGCTTCGGATAGACATACTTGCCGTCACGGAAGTAGAGCCCCGTCTCCTTGTCGAGCATGATGCTGTCGGAATAGCAGATGTTCTCATAGAGTTTGTCCAGATACTTCTTGTCGCCCGTCAACTTGTACATCTTCGTCATCACGGGCATCACCATATAGAGGGCATCGGCCCACCACCAGTAGTCGTGCACCTTCGAGTCGGCCTCATAGCCCATCACCTCCAAGGCTCTCTGTATTTTGACGTTCGATGGCTGAAGTCTTTGGTTTCCCATTTCCAACTGATAGAGGTCAATATATGTCTGGAAGCAGATCTGCCAGTCGCCGAAGAGCACATAGTCCTGACCCTCGCCGTAGTTCTTATACTTCCACTTGGCTGGGTCAGGCTCCGTAGCCCCCTTCCACTGGTTGTGCTCAGCCCAGCGAATGCTGTAGTCGAGCATCTGCTTGTCATTCAGCAACTTGTACACCTCCATGTTTCCCGTATGATAGGCAGCGTTGTCCCAGAACGAACGCACCTCAGCGGGATTGTTCGTCTGCCAATAGTTATTCACCTTGCAGATGATTGCCTGCACTTTAGCCTGCTCTTTGTTCTGGGCCCGGGCGCCTGCTGTCAGGCCGGCGATTGCCACCAGAAGGGCTGATAATAGTAATTTCCGTTTCATATCGTTATTGTTTTGAAGTTTTCATATAGTCGCCCGGCGTAATGCCGAACTGTTTTTGGAAGCACTTGGAGAAGTATGACGGGCTGGAGAAGCCCACCATATAGCCAACTTCATTGACGAGATGCCCACCCTCGTTGAGCAACTGAGCCGCCCGCTTCAGACGCACAATCTGAATCATTTCGTTGGGTGTCACATCGGCCAGGGTCTTAATCTTCGCAAAGAGGCCGCTACGACTGATGTTCAACCTTTCGGCAAGGAAGTTGACATTCAGGTCAGGATTCGAGAAGTTTTCCTCTATCACCCTGTTCATCCGCATGAGGAACTCATTATCAGTTGCACTACAGGCTATCTCCGTGACAGGCTCCAGAGGCTGTGTCGAGAATTTCTCCATCAACTGGCGACGCAGTTTCAGCATGTTACGGATACAGGCCTCAAGGTATTCCAGCGAGAAGGGCTTTTCGATATAGGCATCGGCCCCTACGTTCATTCCCTGCACTTTCGAGTCGTCATCGGTCTTGGCGGTCAGCATCACAAACGGGATGTGGCTGGTCTGCGGATTCTGACGCACCTGCCGACAGAACTCGGCTCCGTCCATCTTTGGCATCATCCAGTCGCTGATGATGATGCTCACTTCATGCCGACTGAGTTGGCCGAGTCCTTCTATGCCGTCACCAGCCGTCAGGACCTCATACTTGTCCTTGAAACTGTCTGTCAGGAATGCCACCATATCTTCAGAGTCATCCACTATCAGCATCGTCTGTTTATCCGAGTGGATAGCAGCACTGTCTAAATCGGAGTCACAACGCTCCTGACTCTCTGCGTAACCTGTTGGCAGCGTGACGGTGAAAACCGAGCCTTTACCCAATTCCGATGCCACACGGATGGTGCCATGATGCCGGTCCACTATATTCTTTACGATATTCAGGCCGATACCCGTACCAGGCTTATTGTCCTGTGCCTGAAAGAACGGCTCGAAGATACGCTGCCGGTCCTCCTCACGAATACCGGCACCATTGTCGGCCACTACGATACTGAAGTGTTCGCCGTCTGACTGACAACTCAGGCGCACTTCATCCCTCGTATATTTATTAGCGTTCGACAGCAGATTGCTGATCACCTTCGTGAAGGCCTCTCTGTCAACCACCGCCGTCAACTGCCTGTCGGGATAGTCCACCGTAAAGCGCTTGCCGCCTTGCTCAAAAGTAGGGGCAAAGCGTTCTGCGACTGACTTTACTATCTCACAGATGTTCTGCTGGCTTGGATGAATGACGAGGTCCTGCTGTTCCACCTTCCGAAAGTCGAGCAACTGATTGACGAGTTCCAGCAACCGACGGGCATTACGGTCGATGATCGAAAGTGAGGGGCGAAGTGCTGATGTCCCCCCGTCCTTCATCTTCAATTCCTCATTGATTTTCTCCAGCGGCCCGATAATCAGCGAGACAGGTGTCCTTATCTCATGGGCTATCATCGTGAAGAAATTCAGGCGGGCCTCGCGCACCTCTTTCTCTTTCTCAGCGTTCAGCCGTTCCATCTCCCGCTGATGCTCCCGCTCTGCCCGTCGCAGCCGCAGCCGGATATAGTACCAGATGCAGCCTACGATGAGCAGCAAGTAGAACAACTTGGCATACCAACTCCACCAGAATGGCGGATGCACCACAATGCGAAGGGTGGCTTCGTTGGTTGACCATACACCGTCATTATTGGTGGCTTTCACACGGAAGGTATAGGTTCCGGCAGGCAGGTTGGTATAGGTGGCACGGTTCTGGTTGCCCACGTAGTTCCAGTCGCCGTCGAAGCCTTCAAGTTGATAGGCATATTGATTCTTCTCCGGCGAGCAGTAACTCAGCGAGGCGAAGGCCAGCGTCAGCATCTTTGCCTCATCATAGCCGAGATTCAGCACCTCCTGATGCGACATGTCAAGTGGCAGTCCTGCCTCCGTTTCCCGCCGCTGGTTCAGCACTTCCAGCATCGTGACATAGACAGGCGGCATCACACCGTTGGCCTTGATCTGATAGGGATAGAAGGAGTTGAAACCGCTGGTGGAGCCGAAGTAGATTCTCCCGTCGCTGGCCTTCATCCCCGAATTCGGCAGGAACTGCTCGCTGACCAGTCCGTCCTGCAGGGTGAACCGCTGCACGCCCTCATCGGGCACATACTTTACTATACCGCGCTCTGTCGTCAGCCACAAGGCGCCGTGGTCCTCAATGATGCTCATCACATTCTGATTCGGCACATTGAGGGGGATACGCACAAAGCAGTCCTTTCCGCTGTCATATCTGCAGAGACCACCGAAAGTGCCTACCCACAACAGCCCCTGATCATCGACACAGGTACAGTTCACCTGATCATCAGCCAATGACCGTTCGTCCTTGGCCGAGTGCCGATATTGTCTCCATGTGTCCTTATCGGGATGATAGCACCAGATGCCTTCCCCCTGAGTCGACAGCCAGAGCCGGCCTTGCGCATCCTCATCCATGTCAATAGTCATCGCACCGAGGCTGCGTATCCGCCTAAAGTCCTGGTGCTCACGGTCATAGCGGTTCAGACCTCCCATCGTTGCCACCCAGATACGGCCCTTGGAGTCGTTGCATATAGCATAACTGCTGGAGTTGTCGAGCGACCGCAGGCTGTCGGTATGGGTGAATGTCTGCAAGGTGCCTTTTGCCAGGTCGAGCCTCATCACGCCATTGGTATAGGTCCCTATCCACAGTTCTTCTCCATGCAGGCACAGGGCGTGCACATTCTGCTGAGCCAGCGTGCTGCGGTGAGGATAGTCGGCAAAGCGCCGTTCCTGTGGCGAATAGCACATCAGGCCACCGTCGTCGCTGGCGATCCAGACACGTCCTTCGTGATCCTCGCAGAAATGGGAAATCACATTACCCGTCAGTCCGGATTCGTTCGTAAACGCCTCAAAGCGCTTGCCGACGGGTGAAATATAATCGACACCGCCGTAGAAAGTGCCTATCCAGAAGCCGCCTTCGGCATCGGCCATGACGGCGTAGACAAAACGGCTGTCAGAGATGTCACTGCTCACCTCGCGGGTCTGCGGATTGAAACAGACCACTCCCTCGTCACAACCGATGCAGATGCTGCCATCGGCACGCTCCATCAGTGTGTGGATGTGGGTCACTTTCCCCGACAGCGAAGGCGAGAGCACTTGTTCTAACTGCCCGTTGCTGTGCATCAGCAGCAGCCCGCACTCCCAGGTGCCGAGCCACATCTTTCCGTCGCGGGTCTGAAGCATACAGAGGGCATTATAGTCACCTCCGTACGAGAGGCTGACAGGCTCGAACCGATGATGCAGACGATTCAGGCGCTGTACGACGGGACGGCCCCAATTGGTGACTGTCCAGACCTGATTGTCGCGGTCGACGAGCACATGCGCCACTGCCCCACCCGACTCCTTGAAGTCATAGTGCTTCGCTTTTCCTTGAGCCCAGCGGATGACGCCCTGCTCCATCGTCGCCACCCAGAGATTGCCCTCCTTGTCCTTCGACAGATGGGTCACCGTCGAGTGGATATCCATCGGCAACTTCAGGAAATCCTGCGTGTCGAATCGCAGGAAGAAGACCCCCTTTGCCGTTCCGACATACAGGCCGTCGTCATCCGCCAGCAATGCCGAGACATACTGGCTGATGCCCAAGTCGGCCAGGCGGTAAGGCTCCACCCTCACTCCGTCATAGCGGCAGAGCCCGTTGTCAGTGCCGAACCAGATGAAGCCATACTTGTCCTGCACGATATTGCGCACGGTATTGGCCATGAGCCCGTCGTTCATCGTTATGTTCCGACGGCGATGGTCATCACTTCCCCATGAGGGCAACAGGGTCAGCAGAGAGGCGATCAGTAGCGCTATTCGTTTCATTGATAGCGCAAAAGTACAAAAAATATCCGAATATCCGCACTTTCGTCCCAAAAAACTGAATCTCAAAGCCAATTTAAGCCTGACACGCCAAATATTTCCTCCAGGAGCCTCGAATATTCCCACAGTGGGACTGAGATGTTCCCACAGTGGGACTAAAGCATTCCCACTGTGGGACTAAATACCATCCCTGACGCTGAATTCGTAAGGGAACTGCTGGAGTTGTGTCTTAGGCTCCGGCTCGTCCTCCGTCGGCATCGGTATCTGCTGATGCCGTAGCGGTGCCCCCATCACAATGAGGTAGAGGTGGCGGAGCGACTTGCCTTGCGGGACGGTGAAGGTGGTGGCATTGACGTCACCGTAGATCTCTTCACCATCGGGCGTGATGCCTACAAAGCCATAGCGGAGATTGTCGCCCTTGATGCGAAGACTGAAACGACGTGATTTCAAGTTGACCTTGTCGTCGAGCAGGATGGCATTAAAGCCGTACTCTTCAGGATAGTCCTTCGGGCGAAGCCAAGAGTTATGACCTCCCCTGGCTCCTCCTGGAGGGGGACACAGTTCCGTATCAAACGTGCAGGCATACTTCCGCGTCTGCTGGCGGGCATGCTTGAAGTCGAAGTTGACGAGATGCTGATAGCCTCGGAACATCTCATCGCAGAAGGCCGACTGCGACAGACCGTACATACGCTTATAAGTCAGCACAGGGTCTTCGCCGATGCGCCCCTGACGGTAGAGTTCCGCTATCGACTTACGCCCATGAAGGTCGCTCCACCACTGGATGACATAGGGCGAATGATAGATATTCTCCAGATGGAGATAAGCCTTGTGGGTCAGACGCTTGAAAGCCTCGAAGTGATAGTTCTCATCCGTCAGCCAGTCAGGGTTCACCTGCCACAGCATCCACTGCGAAGTCATCTCGAAGAAGCCCGTTCCGCCCCAGGCATCACCCACGGAGTCGGCCGGAATCTGGAGTTGGAAGGAGTGGCCCAGTTCGTGGGCCATGCAGTTCATCTTCGTGTCCTGAATACGGTTGGGGGCCACCCAGAGTGCCCCGATGAAGTTGTCGTAGGTGCCGCCATAGGCCGTACCGTCGAGGGAGTACATCACCATCACCATCATCTTATACTTATCGGCCTTGGAACCAGGCTTGGTGAAGGCCAGGGTATCACGGAAGAAATGATAGAACGACTGGACGCGGTCGCGAAGGTTTTCGAGATTGAACGCCATCGGCTTGCCTTCCAACTGGGGGGGATTGCTGACGTCCTGGCCGAAGCCGCGCTCCCACATCAGGATGAGGTCATCGGTCTCTATGGAACGCTTCAGGCTCCACTTGGAGGTGTCTGCCTTGAGGTCCATCCCCTGCAAGTCCTCTGGGATATAGATTTTCTTCTGGGCGCTCACGGGACCCGTGGCGGCAAGGGCTGCCAGCAAGATGAGAGAGGAAAGTTTCATAGCACAACCTTTTTACCATTGACGATATAGATCCCGTGTCGGCGGAGAGTCGTTACTTTCTGGCCATTCAGGTCATAGACGGCGTCCTGAGCGTGCAGCGTGTCAGCACTGACAGAGGCGATACCCGTCGGGTCGCTATAGACGATACCTGCCAGTTCGGCCGAACGCTTGTTGGCTTCGAGATGGATGCGGAAGACGAAACGGGCCGTAGCCTCTTCCGTCTGGCTCTTCTTATAATGGAGGGCCTGGGAGATGGTGTAACTTCTGCCGTTCTTGCCCTTGCCTGGATACTGCCCCAGGGTGAAGGTGAGCGACGAGGGGGTCAACTCGCTGTAGACATAGCCTGACCCATAATCACTGACTGTGCCACTGGCATTAAACCAGTGGCCATAGCCGTTAGCCGTCGAGCCCCGCTTCACCACTGCACCCGTCGAGGGATTGCATGGGTAGAACATCATCTTGCCCACAGAAGGGCCTGTCGCAGCATAGACCTGCATCTTCGAGGCTATCTCAGAGGTCTTCAGTTGAAAAGCGGTGCTCAGCATGGCTGCCGCCTG
>OCTX011890571.1_pt1 | contig 10310 bp, 6 predicted proteins | sample 1539691 | NCBI WGS metagenome assembly OCTX01 (sample SAMN02144231, study PRJEB22623) | gut metagenome | biome: sheep rumen | host: Ovis aries | place: New Zealand | reverse complement strand
AAGTGATCCTTATTTATATACAAGGACCTTATTTCATTATTACGATATGCGAAGCATTAACTTCGCAAACTTCAAGATGTTCAGGAACAAAGCACAGGTAAAAGGAATATTGAAATGCATTGGCGAACACCCAGAAATATTTGATGTCTATTCACAAGACAGAATCCGATACGTAACTAAATATTTCAATCGCCTTGGTGCAACCAAGCAACTCATCGCACTCCCCTGGGAGTTCTTCTACAATACCGTTGAATCTCTATTAGACGAGATAGCCCAAGTGACCGACTCTGGCAAAGAGACCATCATTGACACTCGTACGGAGAAAGAGAGACAATTGGATAGTGATTGGCAAAACGAACAAGAATAAAAAGAATACATATGAATAGTAAATTTTTCAATAACGTTGACTCGCCGCTTATTAAAAAATTCGCAGGCATAGCAGATAACATGCATGATTTCTATGCATTTCAGGCTGTAGTCGGTTATTTCCGATCTTCAGGTTATTTCAAGTTGCGCAAACATCTTGATAACGTGAAGAAAATACAGATTCTCGTTGGCATCAATATCGATGATATTTTCCGTAAGCACGACAAAAGTCTCTTAATGTTAGGAGGTGAAGACGAGGCAAGAGCCAAATTTACTAAAGACTTCATCAAAGATGTGGTTGATGCCAAATATAGCAAAGAAGTAGAAGAAGGCATTCTGCAACTTTGCGAAGACCTTGCTTCTGGTAAGGTGGAAATGCGTATTGACAAATCGAAGAATCTACATGCAAAGTTCTATCTTTGCCTGCCAGAGAACCACAACGAGAATACAGATGGTTGGGTTATTATGGGTTCTTCAAACATTTCTGATTCTGGTTTAGGCATCATTCAACCTCCACGCTACGAACTCAATGTGGCTATGAAAGACTTTAACGATGTTTCCTACTGTAAAGAAGAGTTTAGGAAACTTTGGGAAGAATCTATCCCACTATCTCCTGAAGATATTGCAAGAATCCGCAAAAAGACCCATCTTGAAGGCTTGCCCACTCCATATGAACTTTATATTAAGGTGCTTATCGATGCCTTTGGTGATCAGGTAGAAGATAACTTCTCCATGAAATTGCCTGAAGGCTATATGGATTTGAAGTATCAGAAGGATGCTGTTATCCAAGGCTTCCAAATGCTGAAGGAATATAACGGTTTCTTCCTAGCCGATGTCGTTGGTACCGGTAAAACCATTGTGGGAACAATGATAGCCAAGCGTTTCATAGAAGAAAACGGTAAAGACACCAACGTTTTGGTGGTCTATCCTCCTGCTTTGAAAGACAACTGGATGGACACTTTTAAAGATTTTGGTATTACCAGATACGCACAATTTGTTAGCAACGGCAGTCTTAATAAAGTTATTGAAGGCGAGGATAATTATAAAAGTCCAGAAGAGTTTGACCTCATCATTGTTGACGAGGCTCATGGTTTCCGTTCTGATGCCGCTGGACGATATGATGAATTGCAGCGAATCTGCAAGTCACCACGTATAAACGAAGGCTTCATTGAGGGAATTCGTAAGAAAGTAATGCTTCTCTCTGCAACACCTCTAAACAATCGGCCAGAGGACTTTTTGAACCTCATTCTTCTATTCCAAGATGCACGCAATCCTACTATAGACGGCGTTGGCAATCTGAATCTGAAGTTTACACCTTGGATTCAGCGTTATAAGCAGGCTATGAAAGACCGTTATAGCGCAACTATTACTGTTAAAGAGCTTACCGATCGAGTAGAGAAAATTTATGAAGAGATGCGTACGGAAATACTCGACAAAATTTTGGTGCGCCGTACCCGTAAAAACCTCATCAACAACAAAGAGTATAAGTCCGACTTGGATAAACAGGGAGTTGTATTCCCTCACATAGAACAGCCTAATGAGTGCATCTATCAAATGGACTCAGAACTTTCTACTTTGTTCTATCACACTATCCACATGTTAACTGACACTAAGTCAGAAGAAAATCCTAATGGCGTAGGTTTGAACTATGCTCGCTACAGAGCCATCGAGTTCCTGACAGGCCCAGCGAAAGAGAAATACAAGCAGGCCCAACATATCACCAATTTGCTCTCAGCCATTTATCGCGTTCACATGGTGAAGCGACTTGAAAGTAGCTTCTCTGCATTCAAGGCCTCGCTCCATACCTTCTTACGTATCACCAACGACATGATTGACATGTTTGAGCTGAATAAGGTTCTCATAGCCCCAGATTACGATGTCAAGGGCATGATGGCTAAAGATATTGAACTCGATGAGATTATAGAGAAGATTGCAAACAAAGGCGTTGACAAAGATGACTTCGTATATCAGTCTTCAGACTTCCTTGATGCATTCCTGCCACTATTAAAAGAGGACAAGGAGAAATTGGAGATGTTATGCGAATCATGGGATAAAGTCAATGCAGATCCTAAGCTAGACCTATTTGTTGAGCTGCTTAATAAAGAATTATTTGAAAAGAAACGAAATGTTGAAGGCAAACTGGTAGTTTTCTCAGAAAGTGTGGACACACTCAAATATCTTGAGGAAGAACTAGAAAAGCGTTTAAAGAGGGATGATATTTTATTTGTTAGCGCAGCAAATCGAAATAAGGTAAAAAAAGATATCAATCAGAATTTTGATGCCAATTTCAGAGGGGAAAAACTCAACACATACAACATCATTCTGACATCAGATGTACTGGCCGAAGGTGTCAACCTGCACCGTTCCAATATTATTGTCAACTACGACTCTCCCTGGAATGCCACTCGCCTGATGCAGCGTATAGGCCGTGTCAATCGTATCGGTTCTGTAGCCAAAGCGGGAATATTCAACTACATGTTCTATCCGTCTCAGGAAGGTGACCAGCAAATCCAACTTTATCAGAATGCGCTGTTGAAACTGCAAGGATTCCATACAGCTCTTGGTGAGGATGCACAGATTTATACCCGTCAGGAGATTCTTCACGATTTCAAGCTGTTCGATGAGAACGTCAGAGACAACATCGACAAGCAATTGGAAATGCTGAGAGAGGTACGTGACCTATATGCTACAGATCCTGATCTTTATAAGAGAATTAAGGAACTGCCCGTCAAGAGTCGAACTGTAAGAAAGGAGGAATACCGGAAAAAGGGTGTTGAACCTCAAACCAGTCTTATTTACATTAGTAAGGGACAAAAGAGCCAGTTCTATAAAGTCACAGCAGACGGTAAACCTGAAAAGTTGGAATTTGTGTCTGCAGCCGAAATCTTAAGAGCTGACAAGAATGAGCCAATAGGCAACTTTGATGCAGTGATGGATATCCACTATCGTCATGTTGACGCAGCATTCCAAGCATACTTGACAGAAGATGAGCAAGACCATGCTGCGCCTACGCTGAAAGCCAGAATCAATGACAATGGGACCAAAGCAATGGCCGCCATTCGTGAGTTGAAGCGTCTTTTCAGAAATGATGAAGTCTATGACAAGGTCCTCTCATTAGAAGTCTATGTTGAAGAGGGTGTATATACCCGTCTGACAAAGAGCATTAACCAGCTCAAGAAACAAATCAACAAGATGACTAAGGATGGTTCAAAGATAACAGACCACAAGCTGGACATTCAACGAGTCATCGAGAGCCTCTATGACACCTATCACATTCCGGAGTCACGCCAAAAGAAAGATCAAGATTTTGGTGACCCCATCATTGTAACATCTGAAACATTTGAATAATTATGGCATACACTAAAGAACAAATACAAGCCCTTTTTCAGTCACAGTTCAACGTAAGTACCTGGACAGACTTTATCATTAACTTCTTCAAGGCTCAGACTCTCATGAGAGTGCCGGAACCTTTGGATATCAATTCTGATGAGGGCACTGGATATTATTGGGGTAAACTATCTACAAAGGACACCTATGAAATTAGCTTCTTCTATCTCAAGATGAATAATTCCATAGATCGCCGTAAAGTGGGGCTGCGACAGCTGATAGAGAAATACATCAAGATTGACTCTGATGCCGGTATTGCCGTCTTCGATGATGGCAATCATTGGCGGCTCTCTTTCATTACTGATATGCGAGGGGAGAAGACATCACCCAAACGATTCACTTTCGTCTTTGGCGACCCAGAGAATCATTATCTCACGCCTGTAACCCGATTCTTGGAATTACAGAAGAAAGGCATTAGCTATACCAATATCCGTGAAGCATTTTCCGTCGAAGCTCTTACCAAGCAGTTCTATAACGACTTGTTTGACTGGTACACCTGGGCTCTAAATCCTTCGTCAGGTGTTTATTTCCCCAATAATCCCAACACTCCAGAGGATGATAGAGACAAATTAGACACCAAGATGATTCGCCTAATTACGCGATTAATGTTTGTGTGGTTCATCAAGCAGAAGGAGCTGGTTCCTGACGATTTGTTTAATCCTGAGCGCCTGAAACACATCCTTATAGACTTTGATCCTCAGAGCATGGACTCGTCAAACTATTATCAGGCTATTTTGCAGAACCTCTTCTTTGCCACCCTCAATCGTCCTATCAAAACTGTTACATACGACAAAGATGGAAATGAGCATGTGGAGCGTCGTTGTTTTGCTACAAACAAGGACAAGCCTGATGTAAAATCAAAATACCGCTATCAAGAATTATTTAAAATCAGTGAGGACAAGATTCTGAGCCTATTTGAGTTTATACCGTTTATCAATGGTGGATTATTTGAATGCTTGGACAAAAACAAAACAAGTGATGGTGTAGAGCATGCATATTTCCACGATGGCTTTAGCCGTAATGACACGATTGTTGCCGGACATTATACCAAGCGTGCTTTTATCCCCAACAAACTCTTTTTCGACCCAAACGATGGCATCATCGAAATTTTCCGCCGTTACAACTTTACCGTTGAGGAGAACTCACCGTCTGAGCAATTGGTGGCCCTCGATCCAGAACTTTTAGGGAAGGTGTTTGAAAACCTGCTGGGCGTATATAACCCAGAAACGCAAGATACTGCACGCAATCAGAGCGGGTCTTTCTATACGCCAAGAGAGATTGTCAACTATATGGTTGACATCAGTCTTAAGAACTATCTTGGTGAAACGGATGAAGTCAAAGCAATATTCGCTGATGACTTTGAGTATGATGAAAAAAAGGAACCGCTATATGAAGAAATAATAAAGAATCTTAAGGCCATCAAGGTACTTGACCCTGCATGTGGTTCAGGCGCGTTCCCCATGGGTATGCTTAATCGTATAGTAGATATTTTGCAAAATCTACATGCAAAAGGAAGCAAATATGACTTGAAACTTGCCATCATGGAAAATTGCATCTTCGGTGGTGACATTCAGACGATTGCAGCTCAGATTACTAAACTTCGTTTCTTCATATCACTGGTTTGCGATTGTGAGAAAAACGATAATCCAGACGACAACTTTGGCATACCCAACTTGCCTAATCTAGAAACACATTTCGTTACATGTAATTCGCTCATTTCATTGAAAAAACCTCAGCAATACTCGCTATTTGAGCAAGATGTAATCGCCCTTAAGAATAAACTAAAGCAAGTTCGTCATGAGCATTTTACTGCTAAAACTACATATCAAAAGACAAAACTACGTAATAGAGATAAGGAGCTAAGAGACGAGTTAGCTGAGATGCTTAAGAGTGATAATGTGATTGCTAGTGATGATGCTACTCAGATGGTCTCATGGAATCCATACGATCAAAATGGAAAATCTTCTTTCTTTGATCCAGAATGGATGTTTGGAATCAAGAATGGCTTTGACATTGTAATTGGTAATCCTCCTTACATTTCGACAAAAGGTGTTAAACCAGATGACAAAAAGAAATATGAAGCTCAATTCGGCTTCTCTGATGACACCTATAATTTGTTTACGCTTAGGGCATTAGGTTGTACCTTTAGAGGAAAAAAGGATAACTATACCGTCAATAGTCTTGTTTCCGAGAATGGTTCTATGGTTTTCATTATTCCTAAAACATTCTGGACAACCCAAACAAAACGCTTCATGCGTGATGTGATACTTGGTAAGCAAATTAAGGTTCTTTACGACACCGCAAATCCATTCGAAGCTGTTATGGTTGATACCTGTATCATTCAAGTTCAAAATAAGAAATGTGATCCTGACCATGAAGTCTTCGTACTTGATGGGCATGAGGACTTGTTTAATCCCATTGCTTTTGCGCCAATTAAGCAGAGTATGTACATTAATGCACAAAATTCTGTAATTTTCAAACCCACTGAGTTAAATTTGAAAATTATGAAATTATATGGCAAGAAAGTGAAAGAACTCTATGATAAATGGTGGGATAAAATAGAAACTTCTAAAAAAATAGCACAAAACAAAGAAGAATTAGAAGCATATCGAGCAAGTTTAAAACCTGGTGATATCGCCCTTCTTGGTTGTTTGACCGAGGGAGGACAAGGACTTGCTACAGCGAACAACGGAAAGTATATCGCAGTTCGTCGTTCTACAAAATGGGCAAAAAACATCATGGAATCACGACCAAAAAAATTAGCTGAAGCTATGAAAAAGAAAAAAGTGCATGTTCCACAGATGGCAAACTTCGCTAGCGAGAAGGATTTTCTTGATTCACTTTCAGAAAAGGAGATCGCAACATTGTTTGATGCTCTAAAAGAACAATATGGGCGAGATATTTTTGGCCAAGGATACATCTATAAGATTATAGATGATAGCGAGTTAGCTGATGTTGAGAAGATGACAAAAGAAGAGATGGAGAACGGCATTGATTCATCAAAGAACTATTATGTTCCTTATGACAAAGGAGATAAGGATGGAAATAGGTGGTATCTTGAAACCCCATTTGCCATTGCATGGTCTAAAGAGAACGTCCAGTTTTTGAAGACTGATCCTAAAGCTCGATACCAGGGGTATTCGTTCTACTTTAGGGAGGGATTGTGCTGGAGTGATATAAATACTACTTTTTTGAAATGTCGCAAAAAGGAAAAAAGTATCCATGATGTTAAAAGTATGAGCATCTTCGGAGTTTCTGATTTAGTTGAAGAAGACTATATCATTACTCTTATCAATTCTACTTTTATTAGCTATTACGTTGATAATTTTGTCAACAATACTCAGACATTCCAAATTAACGATGCGCGACAGTTACCTGTTATTATTCCTCAAAAAGAGGAGAACGAACAGGCTATAAAGTTTGTTACGAAAGCGATTCGGATAAAGAAAGGTGATGTATTTGCAAACGAATCACTTGATACCATTCAAAAAGAAGTTGACTTATATGTTGAAAAGTTGTATCATCTTTAAAGAAGGAGGGATTTTGTTGGAACAATGTACTCAATCCTAAAGCAAGGTTATTGAAGGCGAAATTGAAGCTTGCATCAGTTAATGATGTCGGCTCGATGTCCTTAATGCCAATTATGGCGGAACTATCAAGTAAGTTCATAATAGGACTGCTTAATTCAAATCTAATATTTGATTATTATCGTGAGTTTGTGAATTGTACTGTTAATATCCAAATCAACGATATAAGGCAGATACCGATTGTTATACCCCCAAAAGAACAACTCAAAGTACTTGGATCACTTGTGGATAAAGCTATTAGCATCAAAAAGTCTGCTTTAGAGATAGACTCTGAAACAGACTGTGTTGATGCTAATTTACTACTCGTCGAGAATGAGATAGATAACGCTGTGCTCTCACTATATCGAATATAATTTGAGTACAGCCTTGTCAAGTTCAAATTGCTTGCCGTTAAGTTTTTCTTCTGCAATATCGGCAGAAATTGCAGAAGAAAAAGTGGCTTTCTTAGCTGTAATAGAAGCATTGCTGATTTCTCGGAATATCTCTAATTCACGAGGTGAAGGTATAATTATTGGCAGTTGACGAGCATCATTAATCTGGAAATGAGATGTGTTATTGATAAAGTTATCTACATACAAGCTTATAAACTCTGAATTTATCAGGCTTACATAATACCAGTCAGGTATTCCTGTCATCGTAAAAAGGCTCATGCTTAATACGTCGAACACTCCCTTTGCCTTGATTCGTGCCTTCAAATAGGTAGAGTTAACATCTATCCAACAAAATCCCTCCCTAAAATAGAATTGAGGGTTGCGAACAACTGGCATACCTTCACCTTTTTTGCCAGAATTAGTCTTCAAAAACTGGACACTATTAATAGATTCCTCTTTCCCATCTACCACTAATAGATTTTGTTGGCAATCTTATTTTAGTATATGCAAGATACCTGTATAAAGTCCCTCTTGCAACCTTTATCTTTTTAGCAACAGTTGGTATACTAACGCCTTCGGACAACCTCTTTAATATGAAGTCATGCTTTGCCAAACACTTGGAATTTAGCTGGTTATTCCTTCTTCCACTACCTCGCCCAATTTGTTTTCCTTCTGATTTCAACCTTGCCAAAGCCTCTTTGGTGCGTTGGCTGATAAGGTTGCGCTCTATCTCGGCAGACAAACCGAAGGCAAAGGCAAGGACTTTGCTCTGAATATCATCGCCCAAACGATAGTTGTCTTTGATAGTCCAAACGCGGCACTCCTTAGTCATGCATATATTTAGAATCTCCATAATCATGAAGAGATTCCTTCCCAAACGTGATAATTCACTACAAATTATGATGTCGTCTTTATGGACTTTCTTAAGCAGGCTACCTAATTGCCGCTTGGTATAGTTCTTTGTTCCGCTGATTGTTTCCTCTATCCAATCATCGATCTTCAGCTTGTTACTTTCACAGAATTTGTTGATCTCGAAACGTTGGTTCTCTACAGTTTGCTTGTCACTGCTTACTCTGATATATCCGTAAATCATCTTTAGTAATAATTAAATAAAACGTAAAAATACCAGCAAAATTAGGCGAATTGCAGAAAAAAAATGTACCTTTGTGACAAAAATACTGCTATGCCTATTAACACTGATGGAAATTATTGTATCCAGGGGCTTGCTTATCGCAAAAACAAGTCCTTGGAAAGTATTTGTCTATCAGAAATCGAGTATATCGGCGATGCTGCATTCAGCTACTGTGAGTCTTTAAGAAAAGTTACCATACCTTCGTCTGTTGAGTACATCGGAGTCGCAGCTTTTTGTTCTTCTGCCTTAGAAGAGGTGATATTTGTTGGAACTCCCCACTTTATAGAGCCTTCTCTATTTGTATGTTGTGAGCATCTTAAGCGTATTGTTGTACCAAAAGGTCAGAAAGCGTATTTCTGCAAAACATTGGGTGTTGACAGTAGCGTTATTGTCGAAGCTGATGAAAGCCAGAAGCCTGAAGAAAAAGCTTTTACCAACCCTGTCCCCACAAACAGAAGACAGAGCCGCCTAACCACATTGACTTACAACTTTCACGATTTCAAATGGTATGTTGGTGATAACGTGTCTTTGGATGATTTGTTCAGTGGGCCTACTGTATTGATTGGCAATCCCTCGTACCAGTTCCGAAGAAAAGTACTGTTTGTGTTCATGCATTCAGACATTGCAAATCAGTTGGGGAAAGAAGTGGAATACGAGATACCTGCTAATGCTGTAAAATTCATGCAAAGATATCAAAAGAAATATAGTAATAAATCACCACGTATTTTCCTCTTTGTCTGTGATGACGGAAAAAAATCACAATTCTATGATGAAGTTAAATTAGTGAGAGCAAACAGAAACAGTATAACAATCAAATCATTGTTGAGAATATGAAGATGGATAAAATACTTGATACTCTGAAAGAGGACTATGCCCTGAGAGCAAGCCTGAAACGGAAGCATCTGAAGGTGCAGGATGAACTGGAAGACGAGATTGACGACCTGGAGCAGTCGCTGATCACATCAAAGATCATTCCAGAGTTGCAGGAGTATACCAAGACCCTGTTAAAAGACTTGGAATGCGAAGTCTATCTTGCCGTCAAAAAGGATGCCAACGGAGAGTTGGAGGTCTGCGATGAACTGAATAGCGGATGGGGCACGTCGGTTCAGAATACCATCATACAGAAGCCGACTCCTCAGGTGCAACCTCCCTCTGTGCCTTTAGGCTCCATCCTCATCACACCTCAGAACATCAGCGACGTGAAGGGACGGGATATGCGCATCACCGTGAACGGCAGAGTGTTTCAGGAGCGGAATGCCATCCAAACGTTCATCGAGGCACTGAAATTCATCGGACTGGACGAAGTGGCGAAGGTAGGCATCATGTGTGCCGGATACAATCTCGTGGATACCCGTCAGCGACTTGACGACAACAAGCGGTGGCAGCAGCAAGAAGGCAACAAGTGGGTGTATGTGTACTTCTCGAACGAGACGAAGGCCAACTACCTGATGCAGATTGCGGATGCGC
>OCTX012265243.1_pt1 | contig 10311 bp, 9 predicted proteins | sample 1539691 | NCBI WGS metagenome assembly OCTX01 (sample SAMN02144231, study PRJEB22623) | gut metagenome | biome: sheep rumen | host: Ovis aries | place: New Zealand | reverse complement strand
ATCGGGTATTGTATCAAATTTCCCACTCTGCTCCAGGGAGCCGGTATCATCTTTCCTAGAAAGATGCGAGCTACCCACTTTAACGACCTAGGGGGAGAGATCTATTCGATTACGGCTATTTGGTTCTTTTTTTGACTCACGAATCCTATTATGAAAAAAATAAATGAATCATTCACATGTATTAATTGCAAAAAAGAGATTCCATTAGCATCTAAAACATGTAGGAATCATTGTCCTTATTGCTTTGCATCTTTACATGTAGATTGAGACACTCCATGAGATAGATCATCTACGTGTAAATGAATAATGTATCCAACAGAATATCAATTAAAAAACTCAGATTATAAAATCCTTTTTATTTGTTCAAAATGTGGGAAGAAACATCGAAATAAGAGGGCAGATGATGATGAGATTACAAAACTGCCAGAATTGATTAAATCTTATGAAAAATATTTCTACTAGTTATTTTTGTCTAAAATATACAAAATCTTATCCAAAGCATCACTATTAGTTGATCTTGGTGCATTTTTACGAGTATTTTCGTAATAATCTTGTTCGTTTTTTATCTGTTTTTTTATCCATTCAATTTTTTCTTTTGAATAAGTACTTCGAGAATGAGATCCATTTACTCGGTCAATAAACGAAGTATCTCGCGTTTTACATGTAGATTCTGTATAAGTTCACATCAATTCTCACATTGAGCATAGGCGAATTTGAGCTTCGCATGGAGCATCACTAAATCAATTTGCATGTTTAAATGCTTGTATAAATTGTCAATGTTTTACTTTCTCTCATCGTGGAGCTGTACAATCGGGATATGGCCTACTCGTCTGTTCTATTCATTGACCTTCAGCCCTGACGTTATCAGTTTCTCTATAATCTGTGTATATGTTATTAGGCCTCTCAAAAACAAAATCTCATCAGATTTCATTGCTTTTTACAGTGACAGATCCATCAGAATTTTGCCTAGTACTTCATTTAAATCCGTTATCAGTAGTTTCAGTTGTATTAAGTGAGTTTCGTTGTTCATAAGTATAATTTTTTCTAATTGAGCATCACTGCTGTGTATAAGTTCAAGACAGCTTTCATTTCCAACAAAATCTTCTCTCTATATTACAAATATCTGGGGCATTATCTATTTGTCTATAGGCTAATACACTATCACCATGTTTAATTTTATATCACCAAGGAGTCATACAACTTGCATAAGTATTAATGACCGTAATTCCAGAAGAGTTAGAATTTTTGTTGTTTAAATAGTTATTTCAGCTTGTGCCGAAATTATTACTATATGTAACGGTTTTATCATTATAATCAAAAAATAAGTCATTTCGAGGAGTTAATACCGGTAAAATTCGATTTTTTTCAATAGAAGTGAATGATTTGGCGATGGGTAGGCCATCATCTTCAATGCTATTTACTTCTTCCTCATGATTTCATGTAATGGTAGTATCAACACTAATAGTATCAATTTTATTATTTTCAAGATGCTCACTTCTTTCATCATTTGCTTTAATATCAGTTTCGTCAATGTGAGTACCAATTCTTTCAATAACCAAAGATGAATTATTGCCGGATAAAATTTCTCTTACTGTATATAGATTTTCAGTATCGATATTTTCAGTATTTCATACAGAGATTACTAAAGTTCCAGAATCCTTAGAATTTTGTTCGACTCATAAGTCAGATATAATTTCGCTGATAGAAATCTGATTATCTTTTATCTGTTCAGTATTTTGGTTTACAATTTCTTCATTAAGCGATTCTCATTCTTGAGAGTTGACAAAATCGCCCAGAGAAACAGAATCAGTAAATTCTTTTTCTTCTCATTTTAAATTATCAGGTATCTCATCATCAAAAAGGTAATCCCAAGTACTAGGAGCTCAATGGACATGATCATTCATTACATATTCATTTCATTCATAATCATGAAAAATATAAATCATTGTGCTTTTATTTGTTGTAGTGGCTTCATCTTTAACTGTATTCGTTGGATGAATATTAAAAGCAATAATGCAGCAACAAATCAGAATTACAAAATCTATATAATGCCTAAATCTCATTCAGATTAAATTTTTTTCTTTTTTCTTTTTTATTCTCAATTTATTCATAAATTTTTTTAGCGAGAAATAAAACACAATCCCTGCATAATTATAATCACAAACATTAAAAAATGCAAATTTTTATCGATAATTTTCTCTTGAAATTATTATGATAAAATCCTACAATGAAGTTGTATTTATGTATTAAATAATTGTAATGAAACTATTCTCTCGAAAAATCAGATTAAGTTGTGTTATATATGCGTTATTCAGTGCGTTTTTTTTATGTTTAATGTTATGAAATTTTTCATCTGCATATCAGGAAATTTTGATAGAAAATCGTGGATGACATCCAATCAGAGTAATCAAAGTTGTGCTAGATTGAGAGCACTTTGTAGTTTCATCTGTGGCAAAGGAATGATGAGAGACAATACAGTCTCTTACAAAAAAAGTTTGATGAATATCTTCTATAAATTGAGCATTTTTCTGTCCAAAAGATTATTCAAATTGTGATACAACATTTAGTTATTATGAAAGAATATTTAAATGAGATGGTGCTAGTTATAGTAAATTTTGGCCAGACACAAGTATTAGATGAATATTTGGATTTACAATAGATGGAAGTCCATTATTTGTTCAAAACAAAATCAGCGATGGAGATGTATGATTAGTTAGTAATATAAACTCTAACCGTATACGAGATTTATATTTTTGAATCTCAAATTTCCCTGTACTATTGATAGAATGAGATGATGTAACAGCATGAGCTTCAGCTTATATTGACAGTAAATTGACATGAAAAGGAAACAGAAATTTCATCTGTTCTACCAAGGATGGAAAAACGATATATATGTGATATGTTTGAACCATAGGTGTATGGGATATGGCCAAATACTTAAAGGAACAATTCTGATGCTATAATGCATTATTCCTTGATGCTGGAGCTAGTTCAGCTATGGTCTATTCTGGTAAAGTATTATCACAGTGATCTAGAAAATTAATTACAGATGCTTTTGTAGTTGTAGATAGAGATGCGTATTTAGCATTAGAATGAACACCAAGTGAAACATATACTCCTTATGAACCAGATTATGAGATGTCCAATTCAGATCGAAAACAAGTTGAGAAAACAAACAAGGTAATTGATGCTATTTATGCGAAGTATGGGAAATCAAAATATCAAACTAAATTGATTTCGATATTTAGAAATTTTGTAAGTAAAAATACTACATCAGCAAAGAAAAAGGCGATCTATAACAAAGTTTTAATACATTTATTCACAATAGGAGATTTATAAAAAATCCTGAATTATTCAATTCATTCAGGATTTAATGATAGTTATTTAGAAGTTTTCTTCGCCTTTTTCTCCGTAGTTTTTTTAGGAGTTACACTTGCCTTTCCTCAAAACTCTTTTTTACAATAATGAATCAAATCTTTTAGTGGACGATCAAAGAATCACGAAACAAATAATAATCAAAGAATAAGCAAGACAATTCATCCCAAGAAAAGTCTTAAAGCATAAAGAGCTCGAATCAATAAAATAATACCTACAACCATAGTAATTTTTTCTTCAGTTGTAGATCTAGTCCATCGATTTCAGATGTCATCAGCGGTGTCTTTTACATCATCAGCAACTCTATCAAATTCAGCAGAAACTTTTTTCATGTTTTCGTCGAAAGAAGATTTTGGCATTGTTTATGTTTATGAAAAAGTAAAACTAATTTCATAGTAGAAATTTATATCAGGTAGTCAAGAGAAAATAATTATATAATTATAAAACATTTATCCTAATATTCCTCATTTTTCAAGTTCTGATACTTTTGAAATATCTAGTCATTCCTTAATCTCAATTCTTTGCTTTCATTTCTCTTGTCTAGATTTAGCTATAACGACTTCAGTTGGATCTATTTTTGTATAATTCGATTGGAATTTTTTTGGTACATCCAAAAAATTATCCTTAATTTTTTTAGCAATAAATGCTGGCAAATTTAATTCTGAAACATTAAAAAATGCAATCACCATAAAAATCAAAAAAATAATTATAGCAAGAACGACTCAAACTCATTTTGCGCCAGAATTACTAAATGCGGAGAAGACTCATAAAGCAAAAACAGTTCCAATAGCTAACACAATTAATTGTACAAAACTAATAGAAAATCACATAATAGAAAAAGCCACTCATGCAAAGAATCATTTTTTTATATGTTGCGGAAACATAATTTTCATCGACATTCTATGTAGGAATTAAAGCTCCCCACACCAATTATATTTATTTTTAAAAATTACGCAAATTTTTAAAAGGATTTTTAAGCTCATTCTGGCAGTTTAGTGGCCTTGGCAGACAATGATATTTTAAATTTTACTTTACTGGAGATTATAATAAATATAATTCAATTTATAAACATCCAGAAAGGAATATGATTTATAAAGCTAGTCAAAAATCAGAATGTACTCGAAAGGCTTCTTTCCAAATCTCATAGAACTTGAATTCAATTAGCTCTAAGTGCTATATAAGGACCTATAATAAAGCTTAAAACAGTAATAGGAACAAGTATTATAAAATATAATTTTTCAGTAGAGCTATTAGAACCGAAAGAAACCTGAATTCTTCAACCGATATAAATTAACCAAATCAATCATATAAATAACAACAAGACAAAAGTTAATTGTCACGAAGATAAAAAGCTTGCATATTTTGCATATGAAATTCAGATGAAAACAGAATCAGGTGTCTGCATGAGCCGATTAACTCATTGTTGGATCAGATTTCAAAAAGCGTAGCATGTGATTCATGCTAGATAATTTCAGATGATTATTTTTGCCATTTTGTCTATTCACATTAGAACGGCCCAAAAAGTTATGGCAATATATCAAGCAACAATTATATATCAAATCCAATCCATAATACTTCTATAGAAATAAAATATTGATTTATTATTTCCAATTTGTACTATAATTTTTGTTAAATGATATGCAATATTAGTTTTATGTATCGATAAAATTTACATAAAAAATAGAAATCTGTTCTATTTTTAGTTAGATAAACATTCCTAAAATAATAATCAAATTTTATTAACATTTTCCAGGATTATGTATAGGTTAAAAATAAAAAAGAATGCATTTACATTAGCTGAAACAATCATAGTTTGTACAATATTTGCAATTATGGTTGTTTGAATTATTCTCTGAATAAATAGAGCTTTTTTATTTATGAATAATACAAGAGTCTTAGTTAGAGCCACAAATTTTGCTAGAGAGTGAGTAGAAATGGCATATAATATTAGAGATACAAATCGAAGAAAATGTTCAGGAGATAGAGATAAAACACGATTATACACAGGAGGTCTCAAAGATTGTAAGGACATATGAACATCGGATACCTTTAAAAAATGAATATATTTAATAAAAGAAGCTCCTAGCTGAGATGATACTTATGTATATGCAGAGTATTTGACATGAAATACTGATTTTTATGATAAAATGGATGTTTTTTTTGATAATGATAGTGATAGAAACAGAAGTAAAATAGAATTTACTTGAAGTTATTCATATTATTCTGGAGGGACGATAGCTACATGAAAATTGGAAGATCTATTAGGATGATCAGGGATAGAATTTTATAGGATACTACGCGTATATGGTATTTATTGTAAAAATAATAGTGAACCTAATCAAGTCGTTGATTCTAGCCATTGTAATAATGATTCAGATCCTAAAGAGATGCGTTTTTGTGTAAAGGTATTCTACGAATTTAATGGATGACATCATGCATCAGAACTTTGTAGCATAATGACGAATTTTATGAAATAAAAAATTAAATTGAAATGCAGATTACGGGGATACAGCAGACCACATTAGTTGATTATCCATGAAAAGTAGCAAGTATAGTTTTTACAGCGTGATGCCAGTTTCGCTGCCCATTTTGTTATAATCCACAAGCAGTACTCCCAGAATTAATAGCACGTTATCGTAGTCAGCAAATTCCGGAAGAAGCAATTTTTAACTTTCTGAAACAGAGAGTGGGTTTGATAGACTGAGTAAGTATTTGTGGATGAGAACCTACAGTTCAACCAGATTTGTATGATTTTGCTGAGAAAGTTAAGAAAATGTGATTTTGTGTAAAACTAGACACAAATGGACGTGATTTTGAGATAGTGAAAAAAATGGTAGAAGACTGAATTCTTGATTATGTAGCCGTTGATTTAAAATGACCACTTTCTAATTATGAAAAACGAACTTGAGTTTCAGAATTTTGAGATTTCCTAGAAAATTATAAAGCATTACTTGATTACTTAAAAACTTGAGTAGTAGATTATGAATATCGTTCTACATTAATTAAATGATTCCACGAAAAGGAAGATTTGGAAGAAATGTGAATGTATTTACAGTGAATAAAAGCTCGATATCTACAAAACTATTTACCAGAAGAAACATTGGATCCAAATTTTGTAGGGGAGCCTTTTACGTGAGTAGAGCTTCAAGAATTAAAAAATATTGCTAACAAATATGTTGAATTTTGCTCCGTTAGATGATAGGTATTTTAGTTACTAGTATTCATTTATAGGGAAATTTCACAATAGAGCATTTAATCCATTATTTGCTAATGCTCTCATTTCATCTTCTCCTGGATAGTAATACACAGGAGCAATTTTTTCTACACGTTTTGTAATTTGTTCACATATTCGCTTACTTTTTGCAATTCATCCAGTCAATAATATAGCATCCACATCTCATTCAAGAACTGTCATCATAGATCATATATATTTAGCAACTTGATAACAGAAAGCTTCAATTATAAATTTATGTTTTTCATCTCAAGCAAGAGCCTTAAGCTCAGCTTCATATGCATTATTAGTTCACAAAAATCAAACCATTCATCAATGTCCATTTACTAATTTCATCATTTCTTGTTCCGTGTATTCTCAGCTATAGCACATACGAATTACATCATCTACTGGTAAGGTTCAGCTTCTTTCAGGAGAAAATGGTCATTCTCATCAAAGGGCTTGATTCACATCTACAACCTTTCATTTTTTATGTGCTCAAATAGATACACCTCATCACATATGTACAATAATCAGATTTAAATCTTCATATTTTTTTCATTGTTCTTCTGCAAATTGACGTCAAATGGCTTTTTGATTTAGAGCATGGAAAATAGAAACTCTTTTAAACTTTGGATGTCATGAAACACGAGCAATATCACTTAATTCATCAACAACAACAGGATCCGCAATAAACGCTTTTGCATGTTCAGACTTTTTTGCAAGATCATTCGCAATTAAAGCTCAAAGATTGCTTGCATGTTGTTTAGTTTTTGGAGAGAGTAAATCATCTATCATAGATCCATTTACCTCATAAACTCCAGATGGAATAGGTTTTAAAAGACCTCCTCTTCATACAATCGCATCAAACTCTGCAATTTCATATCATGAATCGCTCAATTTTTTGATAATGATGTCTCTACGAAACGGAAATTGTTCAGTTACAGATTTAAATTCTTTTAATTCTTCAGAAGAATGTTGAATGTTTTCTTTAAAAACTTCCTCTTTCCCATTGAATACAGAAATCTTTGTAGATGTAGATCATGGGTTGATTACGAGAATAGTTAAGTCATCCATTGGAAATATATTTATTAGAGTAAAATAGTTTTCATAAAATGAATTTTACTTTTTTCCTTAATTTCTTCAAGATTCTCTTAAAAAATCTGACTTTTGTTGAATTTTTGAGGTGGATAACTATAATTAAAGTGTACATGGGGGTGAATTTTGGATTTGATGGAAGGATCTCGTGTGTATAGATAGCCACTCCTCGATGATTCCTAGAGGCTAATCATGGATCAAAAAAATAATGCTAATGATAGCGGAAAGTCTCTTCTTGCAAGAGCTGGATTAGTTAAAGCTTACGCTTACTGCTAATTCATTAACCTTCATCTTGACTCCTGCTAGAATGAAGGCCGACCTATAGCAGGAAACTTATAGTTGGATTAACAAAAAGTGGATAAGTTTGATTCTTTTCTTTCACTATCCTATTAATCTAACTTAAAAAACTGGATAAAAAGAAATCTATAGTGGTAGAAGTTTATATGCATGCCTTTTAGACCGGAGTTCAACTCTCCGCACCTCCATAATAATTCAAAATTATTATAAATAAAATACATACCTATTATATCCAACAGATTCATAAAAAGCAGGAAAACAATGAGATTTTTTCGGGAAATTTAGTGTTTTTTGTAAAAAATAATATCAATTATTACATTACATCCAAAAACAATTAATTTATAATTAATTAAAAAATTAATATAAATTAGATATAGAACAATCGACTATAGCGTAGTTATAAATTACCGTTTCTCGATTTTAAAAAATCTCTTGACTTTGTATAGCAGATTCGTATAAAAAAACCATTGCATCAGTTTGTGTTGAAACTAAGCATGACGCGAAAGTGGCGCAAATGATGAAAGATTGAGGTGCGACATCGCCTGGCAATTACATGCCTCAAGCAGAGAAAGGCTGAAGCCACAACTATGTCCTCCTCTACTGTGACACCAATACCACTCAATTCGGGATAGTCCCCAAATGGCTCATAAGCCCAATTGTGGTTATGTCACACGCAGTAGTGCTATCGTGGCCCATCAAATCAGCTTGCCACATCAAAAGTCTCCAAACGTAGCAATTCAGCTACAGGAGCAGTATGCACACTGCATTCCGTGGCGATCTTCTGCCACACCCCCCTGGATGTCAGGGTTTAGGGAGCTACTTGAATCACAAGAGCTCCCTTTTTTCATTGATTACAAAAAAACCATTCAATAAAACTTAACAAGTGATATTGAAGTAATCATTACATATAAGTTATATTAATCACTTACATCAGTATCGATAAACGCAACATAATCGTATTTTGGATATTTCTTTTTCATTTCTTTTTTAATTTCCTTTAATATTTTTTCAGGTTCTTCTTCATCAAAATCAAATATAATATCAAATGAAACGGTTTTAGTAGTTTCATCTACATAAAATCCATGAACCTGCAGAATTTTATCGTGTTTTTTGATAATATTCATCAATTCATTTTTAATTTTACCATATTCTCAGCTATCATTACTCGCATAAATTCAAATTGTCATAACTATTCATAGTTTATTATACACATCCACGATAATCTCTCTAGTTAATCTATGAATCTCTTTGGCAGTCATGTCGTCTCTCACTTGAATGTGAGCGGTTCAGATGACTTTATTTGGTCCATAACTATGTAAAGCCAGATCATAAACTCCTAAAACTCATTCAAAACTCTGAATCTTTGTTCTGATTTTTTTTGTTAATTCTGAATCAGCTCTGATTCCTATCATTTCATTTATTGTATCCTTCAATATTTCATATGCCGCTTTGATAATGAAAATGGAAATGATAACTCATAAATATCCCTCTAATCAAATATTAAAGAAAATGCTGATTAAAGCACCGATTAAAGTGGATAATGAAATAAGAGAGTCATTCAGAGCATCAATTCCACTCGCTACTAAACTTCCAGAATTCAGCTTTTTTCATTGCTTTTTGAAGTATCTTCACAGAATAATTTTCACAAAAATGGCAACTGTTACCACCAATAAAGTAACGATTGTATAATTTGTAGTTACGGGATGAATAATTTTTTCAATGGATTCTTCTAAAGCGACTATTCATGCTATTAGAATGATTACTGAGATTATTACGGATGCAAAATATTCAATTCTACCGTGTCAGAATGGATGTTCCTTGTCTGGTTTTTTGTTTGAAAGTTTGATTCAAATTATCGTGACTAAAGAGGAAATTACATCACTCAAATTGTTTACTGCATCTAAAACTATAGCGATAGAGTTTGCTAAAAATCAAACTATTGATTTAAAAAACACCAAAGCAATATTGGTGAGTATTCCATATAGACTAACTTTGATTATTTGTTTATCTCTGTTCATTATTTTTTATTAAAATCAAAATACATCATTAGAATCCCATTTTTCTTTAATAGATTTAATCTGATTTTTTTCTTGTTCAGATAGATATTTTTGCTTTTTCTTTCAGATTCAATGTTCTCATGATACATTTCATCATAATTCTTGAACTAATGTATACATATCATCCATTAATTCTTTCTGCTCTGAATTGAAATGTGGATGTAAAACTCAGATTCAGATGTGCCCATAAACAGGAATATTATTATTTTCACACCATTTGAATAATTCATCTATATTTTCATGAAGTTCTGGATCTTCAATCTGTGGATATCA
>OCTX012244777.1_pt1 | contig 10312 bp, 5 predicted proteins | sample 1539691 | NCBI WGS metagenome assembly OCTX01 (sample SAMN02144231, study PRJEB22623) | gut metagenome | biome: sheep rumen | host: Ovis aries | place: New Zealand | reverse complement strand
CTTCATACAACTTCTGGATGACAGGCTGGTCCAGCAGGGAGTTCATTTTGGCGATAATGTGCCCTTCCCCGCCTTCTTTTACAATACGGATCTCGTTGTCGATCAGCTCATAAATTTTTTCCCGCAGTCCGATGGGCGCCATCACCAGCTTGTTCCAGACGGGCGCCTTGGAATAACCGGACAGCAGGTTAAAAAACGCGGACGCATCGCTGCCAAACTGGTCGTTGGCCGTCATCAGACCCATGTCGGTGTACAGCTTCGCCGTACTGTCATTGTAGTTACCGGTACCCAGATGTACGTATCGTTTGATTCCGTCCGGTTCCTGCCGCACTACCAGAATGATTTTGGCATGCGTCTTCAGCCCTACCAGACCGTAGATTACATGAGCACCGGCTTTTTCCAGACGGCGGGCCCAAAGGATATTGTTCTCTTCATCAAAACGGGCCTTCAGTTCCACCAGCACCGTGACCTGTTTTCCGTTTTCCGCCGCCCGGGCCAGCGCTGCCACGATGGGCGAATTGCCGCTGACGCGGTACAGCGTCTGTTTAATAGCCAGTACTTTGGGGTCGTTTGCCGCATCGCTGACAAACTTCACCACCGGGTCAAAGCTTTCGTAGGGATGGAACAGCAGGATATCCTTCTCTTTGATCCGTTCAAACAGATTGTCGTACTCCGGCAGATCCTTCGGGCGCTGGGGAACAAACGGCTCGTGGAGCCAGGGCCACATCTTATCCAAAGACACAAATTTGAAGAAACAGGTGGCATCCAGCGGGCCGGAAATTTCATAAATTTCCTCATCTGTAAGATCGAGGTTGTCTTCCAGAAACTTTTTAATACTGTTATTGGCGGTTTTGGCGATCTCCATGCGGCGGGCTGCGCCTCGCTTGCGCTGCCGCAGGGATTTTTCGATTTCCCGCAGCAGGTCGTCGATATCCTCTTCATCCACGTCCAAATCGCTGTCACGGGTCAGACGGAACGGCGCCACGTCCAGAATCTGGCAGCCCCGGAACAGATATTTGCAGTGAATGGTGATCAGTTCCTCCAGATAAATAAACGTACGCTTTTCTTCCACGGGGATTTCAATCAGACGCGGCAGCAGGGACGGAACCTGTACCACGCTCATGCTTTCTTCCCCGTCTACCGTGATCAGTTGCACAGCAAGGTTCAGCGTCTTGTTTCCCAGGAACGGAAATGGCCGGGACGCGTCTACTGCCATCGGCGTCAGTACCGGATACACGACTTCCTGATAATAATTTTCCAGCCATTCTCTGCCTTCGTCGCTGCAGTCTTCGATGCTCTTAATTTCCGGACCGCCTGCTTTTTTCAGATCTTCCAGTACGTCGGCGAGAATTTTGCTTTCCAGCTTCATCTGTTCATGGGCCGCCTGGGAGATCATCCGCAGCTGTTCCCGTACCGTCAGGCCGGACGGATCCTTACTGGTCACACCGTTTTCATACTGGTCCCACAGCCCGGCCACACGCACCATGAAGAATTCATCCAGGTTGGAGGATGTGATGGCAATAAATTTCAGCCGCTCCAGGATCGGCGTTGTTTCCACTTCTGCTTCCCGCAGCACCCTGAGATTGAACTTCAGCCAGCTCAGTTCCCTGTTAAAGAAATACTCCGGCCGCTTCAGGTCTGCTTTCGTCACTTTCTTTTCTCTGGAGATCCCAACCGTCTTATCCGCCACAGGTTCCGGTACCGCAGCGCTCTTAATGCGCTTCTTTACCACTGCTGCAGCTCTTTTTACCGCGGCCGGCACTTTCTTTTCCGCTGCCGCCACGTTGCGTTTTGTTCTTGTCCCGGTCTTTACTTTCGTCTCACTCATAATGATTCCACCCGTTCTAACCGCACTTTAAATCCGTATACCTCTTCCATCATCAGCACTTTGGAAGCAAACGTCCATTCTTCCAGATCCAGATCCGCCTTACTCACGACCTGGATCGTCAGGTCCCTGTTATGCAGATTCACTTTGCACCGCTGGATCTTCTGCATATAACTCCGGTCCAGCGCATCTGCCAGCCGGATGATGGCCGACAGTTTTGCCACGACAGGCACCAGTTCGTTTTTCAGTTCCGGTACCCGTTTATCGTCCCTCTCCAGTACATTGTGGGCGTGATAATAGGACGCCATGGCGATGACCTGCTTATCTTCTTCCGTAAAGCCTAATAGATCGGTGCCCATGATCAGCTGGTAGGAATACAGGGAATGGCTGCGCATGGAAACATACTTTCCGATATCATGCAGGATCGCCGCAGCCCGCAGCAACAGGCGGCAATGATCGTCCAGTCCGTATTTTTTTCCGATCCTGTCAAAGATCACCAGCGCCAGCCGTTCCACCTGGGTCACATGATTGTAATCATATTCATACGTCTCCCCGACATGATGGATCAGGCTCATCTTCTCTTCTTCCAGCATGCGGGTATAATTTTCGTCTTTTTCACGGATGAGCCGCAACAAAATCATCCCGTCCAGGAACGTGTCACTGGTGATGATGATTTCTTTGGCCGACGGGGCCAGGTCCAGCAGTTTTTCATACAGCAGAACCATAGGCAGCACCAGCTCCGCTTCTGTTTCCGTCAGATGGTATGTCTTCAGCAGCTGGGGCAGGTTCAGCTTGCGGACCTTTTCAAAGAACTTACGGAACTCTTCCGTAGTAACACGCTGCACGTTATTCTTGTTGCGGATGCCCATCACCTTCAAGAGCAGTTCCGTTTCCGTTCCGGAAAGCACCAGATATTTTACCGCCTGCCCTTCCAACGCTTTGCGCACCGGCCCCATGGTGCTGGACAGGAACTGCATCAACGCTTTGTTGAAATGCAGGCTGCTGCGCTGGTAGTTATTAAAGCTTTCTTTGATCCGGATGATGCCGATATGGAAATTTTCCTGGAATTTGATCTGTTCATCCTGCACCAGGGATATCCCCAGCCCGCCGGACGAAATATCCAGCAGCATCATGCCTTTTTCACTGGAAATGTGCTGGTCCCGTACGGTTTTACGGATCGCCACATACTTGGTATAGATTTCCATGGGCATTTCCGTAACCGTAACATCCAGTCCGGTACGCAGCCTGATCTGGTCAAGCATGAACACTTTGTTGCTGGCTTCCCGCACCGCCGTGGTAGCCTGCGCCGTATACACATCCGTTCCGTAATCCTGCATCAGCTCTTTAAAGCCCTGCAGCACCTGGCAGATTTCTTCTACCATGGAAAAAGGAATACTTTTCTTTTTGAATGCTTCTTCTCCCAGCCGGATGGGATAATCGCACTGCTCGATCACCTTGACGCGGTTCAGGCTGTGGTATTCCACGATCCGCAGGCGCAGCATTTCTGATCCCAGATGGATGGCCGCCAGTGTGGTATAAGTTTTGCGCTTCATAAATTTTTCTCCATTGTTTTTAATATAGCGTGAATACGAATGAATCAGCGTTTTTTTATGATTGCAAATAGCTGTTAATTAAATTTTCGACATTAGTTAAAAAAATCCTTGTGTAAAGAAACGGATTATGATTTTATTTTTAGAAATTTTGTCATTTCGACGGAATGCGTTATAATAGTAAACAGAAAGCGTTTCCATCCTGCAAAGGAAACAGCGTATCCGTTACGGGAAAAACGCCGGATATATTTCACTGGAGAGACACTATGCAAAGAATCGCAATCATCGATATCGGCTCCAACTCGGCCCGCCTTGTCATCAGCCACATCTATAAAAGCGGCGCTTACAATATGGTCTTTAATCAGAAAGAAACCCTGCGCCTTGCACAAAAGACAGAGGGCGGCCTTCTTTCCAAAGAGGCTTTTGAAAGCACGCTCCAGGTCATGCAGTCTTTTGCTTATATGTGCAAACAGTATAAGACCGATAAAATCATTGCCGTAGCCACGGCCGCCATCCGCAATGCAAAGAACGGCAGCCAGCTGACCGGAGAAGTTTTTGAAAAGACCGGGATCCGGTTACATATCATTTCGGGCAACGCCGAGGCCGCGCTCAGTTATCTCGGGGTCATCAATACCCTGCCTATGAAAGACGGTATCATTTTTGACCTGGGCGGCGGCTCCACCGAACTGATCCTGTTCCGGGACCGCAAGCTGGTGGAATCGGTTTCCATCCCGCTCGGCGCGGTAAACACCACGGAAATCTTCCATATCCGCGACACGATGCCCTCCACGGTGTACAGCGACGTCAATTTCTTTATCTCCACCCGCATGGAAAAATATCCTTGGCTGAAGGATGCCAGCCTGCCGCTGATCGGTGTCGGCGGCACGGCCCGTACCGTGGCCAAGATGATCCAGAAACGGCGGAACTATCCCTCCAGCCGGATCCATAATTACATCTTCAGTGCCCAGAGCTTCCGCGCACTGTTTAAAGAACTGCAGAATACCACATTGGAAGAGCGCAAACAAATCCCCGGTCTGTCAGAAGAACGTGCGGATATTATTCTGGCCGGCGCCTCCATTATCAACTGCCTGCTGATACAGACGCACAGCAAACGGATCATTACATCGGGCTGCGGGCTGCGGGAAGGCCTGTTTTATGATTACTACGCCAAGACCAACAATGTCCCCCTGATCGCCGGGGATATTTTAGAAGAAAGCACGCAAAACGCACTGCGTCTTTTCTCCGTAAATATCGAACACAACCGGCATGTGGCCGCGCTGGCTTTATCCATGTTCGACGGCTGGCATGCGTTGCACGGTCTGGGGAAACAATGCCGGAAACTGTTAAAAACGGCGGCGCTGCTACATGACATAGGTATCACGATCAATTATTACAGCCACGCCCGTCATTCCGCCTACATGATCTTAAATGCCAAAATTTTCGGCCTGACCCATGCGGAACAGATGTTGTGCGCCGTCATCGCCGGCTGGCATAACGGTCTTTCCAAACGCTATTTTAAAAATCATGCGTACCGTCCCCTTCTGACAGAAAAGGACTGGGGAACCGCCGGCAAGCTGGCACTTCTTCTCGCTTTGGCGGAAAGCCTGGACTATTCCGAAAGCAATACCGTAACCGCGATTGTTCCCTTTCTTGACCACGGTTCCGCTATACTGGAAATACATGCCACGGAAACTGCTTCCATTGAGTTACAGCAGTTAAAAACCCACGAAGCATGGTTCAGGGAAACGTTTGGAACTCCTTTAAAAGCCGCTGTGCAGAAAGAAGCCGGCAGATAAGTACTGTATCTTCCTGTCTGGCAAAATCCAAAACGGTACAGTATCACAAAGATGGAATCGCCTTAAACAAAAGAAATCCCGGAAGGTTATCTGAAAATCTTCCGGGAATTTTTTTGTGTTTTACTTCGTCTTCTTAACCGGTTGTACTTCAAACATCCGGTTCCAGGGGAGTTTGAAATCATATTTCTTCACAACACTGCCCATCACAGGTTCAGCAACGCGGGTGATGCTCTCCGAGATTGCTGTTTCAGCAGTTTTCTTCTGCTCCGGCGTAAAACCGGAATTCGGCATGTACTGGGGCCAGATCACATTCTTATATACATCCATGCGGGCATTAGCCTGATAGGCCCAGTCATCCAGGTAGCGGACATTCAGCATGTCCCGCGCCGTGTTTCCATCATAATAAGGAGATTCCATACCCTGCGCCAGGGCAAAGCCCAGACAATTGCCGGATGTGTTCCAGCCGCCGTAAGATGCAATTTTATAAGCAATCCCCCGGCGGAACATTTCCTTCACAAGCGCATTATCCGCCCCGTTTCCATATTTGGAATCGGCAACGATTACGTTCTTGCCTGCGTCCAGATAGGATTCTACTTTATCCAGAAAGATTTTGACAGATTTATCCGGATTCCCTGTATTTTTCGCATCAGAAGCTTCCAGTGTCTTCCCGTTATAAGGCGTGTTCACCGCCAGTATGAAGTCCGCGTTGTCCGCCTTGCGGGCCGGGAAACCGCCGGACGCATAAATATGCTGGCGGGCAGAAATCGCAACCGTATCATCCTCATAGGCCGGAACTGTCTCACCGCCCTTACCGGGGGCAAACTCCGTATACACCAGAGGCGTTGAGAACGTCAGCCTGTTGGCAGCCTGGGTCAGCAATACCAGGCCAAGCTGATCCGCACCGGAAAAGAACCGTATCTTCGATTTCGGCAGCTCATTCACCAGGGAACCCATAAAACGGGCTTCCCGATGCGCCTGGGAAAGAGGACTGGTATCGTCCCTGCCTATCAGAAGATAATTGAAGCTTCCGCTTTCAACACCATGCAGCAATAACTCCGTGGTCTGGATATTGGTCTTCCTGCGGCCGTAAAAATCGGCAATCACATTCCTGGGGATCGTATGCTTCAGTTCCTGCAGTTCTTTACTTTCTTTACGCGACAAACCGAACAGCTCTTCTTTATCCATCAGGGCGCCCTGACGGAACAGCTTCGGTCCCCATTCCTCATAATACACGGGTTCTACAGGTGCCGAGCTGGCCTTCGGCGAGCGCATGATCGTCACAAACACATATACATCGGGGGAATGCATTTTTTTCTTCAGGGACACCAGCCGCTCCACACGGGACTGCAACACCGTCAGGTCCGTATGATGCGTCCGGGAATCCACCAGACCTCCGTAAACCAGTGCATCCGCACTGGCTACGACAGCCACTGCATCTTTCGATTTTTCTTCCAGCCACTCCAGCAGCTTGTCCGGCTGACCATCCCGGTCTGCAGAAGAAAGCAGTTCGTCAGGCGGGACCACGATATCCCATCCGGCGGCTTTCATGGAAGCAACGGAATACTCTTTGCAGACAGGGCGGGTATCCAGGGGTACAAAAACCATTGTCCCTTTGCTTTTCACAACAGACGAAGCTTGCATCGATGCGTCTGCTGCAGATTTATTCATGCCCTCCGCTACTCCTTCCGCACTGACCGGTTCCACTGCCATGACCGAGCTGGCCGTAAGCAACAGACTGCCAAGCAAAAAACCGGTTACTGTCTTTTTCATATACTCACATCCCCACATTATGCAAATTCAGGGAGCGCCGCCTGCACGGGCTCCCTGTCATGTTTTTTATAAAAGCTACGCTCTTACCATGCGTATCTGTAATTATTTGGCGTAGGTCGCCGCTGTGTTGTCCTTCAGCAGTACGTCGTGGGCGCCGCCTTCTACGATAGAGGTTGCGGACACCAGGGTCAGTTTTGCTTTTTCACGCAGCTCCTGCAGATTCAGTGCACCGCAGTTGCACATGGTGCTGCGGATCTTGGCCAGGGTCAGGCTCACGTTATCCTTCAGGCTGCCAGCATAGGGAACGTAGGAATCCACGCCCTCTTCAAAGGACAGCTTCTGGGAGCCGCCCATGTCGTAACGCTGCCAGTTCCTGGCCCGGTTGGAACCTTCGCCCCAGTATTCCTTCATATAGCTGCCATTTACGTTGACCTTGTTGGTGGGGCTTTCGTCGAAGCGGGCGAAATAACGGCCCAGCATCAGGAAGTCTGCGCCCATGGCCAGGGCCAGGGTCATATGGTAATCGTATACGATGCCGCCGTCACTGCAGACGGGAACATAAATACCGGTTTCTTCGAAATACTCATCACGTGCTTTGCACACATCGATCAGAGCGGTAGCCTGCCCGCGGCCGATACCCTTCGTTTCGCGGGTGATGCAGATGGAACCGCCGCCGATGCCGACCTTGACAAAGTCTGCGCCGCAGTCCGCCAGGAAGCGGAAGCCTTCCGCGTCTACCACGTTGCCTGCACCTACTTTTACTTTATCGCCATAATGGTCGCGGATCCATTTCAGGGTGATCTTCTGCCATTCGGAGAAACCTTCGGAAGAGTCAATACAGAGCACGTCCGCGCCCGCTTCCACCAGAGCCGGAACCCGTTCCGCGTAATCGCGGGAGTTGATGCCGGCACCTACTACGTGGCGTTTTTTATCGTCCAGCAGTTCCAGCGGATATTCTTTATGGGATATATAGTCCTTGCGGAATACCATGTATAACAGGCGTCCTTCATCGTCAATGATGGGCAGCGTGTTCAGCTTATTGTCCCAGATGATATCGTTGGCCTGCTGCAGGGTGGTATCCTTTTTGCCTACGATCAGTTTGCTGATGGGAGTCATAAAGTCCCGTACCTTCGTGCCCAGGTCCATACGGCTGACACGGTAGTCACGGCTGGTGATGATGCCTTCCATCTTGCCGTTTACCGTTCCGTCACTGGTAACGGCAACGGTGGAATGACCGGTTTTTTCCTTTAACGCCAGCACGTCTGCCAGGGTGCTGTCCGGCGTGATATTGGAATCGCTGACCACAAAGCCGGCGCGGTGGCTCTTCACATTCCGCACCATCTGCGCTTCGTCTTCGATGGTCTGGGAGCCGTAAATAAAGGAACAGCCGCCTTCCCGGGACAGGGCCACAGCCAGTTTGTCATTGGAAACAGACTGCATGATAGCGGACACCATGGGAATATTTAAGCTGATTGCGGGTTCCTCGCCTTTTTTGAATTTTACCAGCGGCGTTACCAGCGTCACATTATCGGGAATACACTTGGAAGAAGAATACCCCGGTACTAACAGATACTCACTAAACGTATGCGCGGGTTCATCGTAATAAAAAGCCAATCGTAACACCCTCCCTTTCTCAACTTGAAAATTACAGTAACGAAAATATATTAACGAACATTATAAAACATACACGGACGTTAGGCAACCCCTGCCGGAAAATTTTTTAATTTAAACTCTGTCACCGGCACAAGAAACCTCTCCGCCTGACAAAATTCTGCGTAACCCGCTGCATCAGCGTTTCAATGCGCGCCAGGCAATGTCTTTCCGGTAATGGACTTTATCAAAGTGGATCTTATCTGCCGCTTCATAGGCTTTGTTCTTGGCACTCTTAATATCTTTGGCCAGTGCGGTGACGCCTAACACACGCCCGCCGGCGGTGACGACCTGTCCGTCTTTTTCTTTTGTCCCGGCATGGAATACCACCACGTCTTCCAGGTTGCCTGCTTCTTTCAGGCCGGTAATGACTTTGCCGTTTTCATAAGACTGGGGATAACCGCCCGAAGCCATGACCACGCATACGGCAGCCTGATTTTTCCATTTCACCATGGAAGCGTCCAGCGTACCTGTAGCACAGGCCAACATGATCTGGGCCAGATCGCTGTCCAGTAACGGCAATACCACCTGGGTTTCCGGATCGCCGAAACGGCAGTTAAATTCTACCACCTTGACGCTGTCGCCTTTGATCATGAGACCGGCGTACAGGCAACCGGAATAAGGACGGCCTTCCTTGTTTAACGCGGCAATTACAGGTTTCAGAATGGTTTCTTCTGCTTTGATGCGCAGGGCTTCCGTCATCACGGGCGCCGGGGCATAAGCACCCATGCCGCCGGTGTTGGGGCCTTTATCCCCATCATTGACCCGTTTGTGGTCCTGGGACGCGACCATAGGCACTACGATTTTTCCATCGGTGAATGCCAGCAGGGACGCTTCCTCGCCATCCATGAACTCTTCCAGTACCACCCGGGCGCCGGCTTCCCCGAATTTATGGTCCGCCATCATCTCATCAATGGCAGCCATGGCTTCTTCTTTCGTCATCGCTACCACTACGCCCTTGCCGGCAGCCAGCCCGTCCGCCTTCACCACGATCGGCGCGCCCTGTTCTTCTACAAACGCTTTCGCGGAATCAATATCTGTGCAAACCTTAAAGGCAGCCGTAGGGATATGGTATTTCTGCATCAGGTTTTTGGAAAAGGCTTTGGACCCTTCCAGTTCCGCCGCGTTCTGATTCGGCCCGAAAATCGGCAGCCCGCGGGAGCGGAACACATCGGCAATTCCAGCCACCAGCGTGGCCTCCGGCCCTACCACCGTCAGATCGATGCTGTACTCTTCCGCATAATCAGCTGCTTTATCTAAATCATTTAAATCCAACGCAACACATTCACATTTGGGAAGTAACCCGATACCGGGATTGCCCGGCGCTACCCGGATGCTTTCCACCATCGGACTCTGTGCCAGTTTCCATGCCAGTGCATGTTCCCGGCCGCCGCCGCCAATCAGTAAAATATTCATGTTTACGCCTCACAGTTTTAATTTACAAAAGCACATACAAACATCAACAGATGCCATGCACTTTGCAATACGTTTATTTTTCCAGCTGTTTCTGCAGATAGCCGGTAATCATGGCATCGTATTCGGAAGTATGTTTGAATGCTTCCATAGCCAGCGATTTTCTTGTTTTCAGGTCAATGTCGCCGTCTTTTTTCAGCATGTCCATCAACGCATCATACCGTTCCGGATTGGTGATGATCACCACATCCCGGAAATTCTTGGCAGAAGCCCGCACCATGGCCGGACCGCCGATATCGATATTCTCA
>OCTX012279596.1_pt1 | contig 10314 bp, 4 predicted proteins | sample 1539691 | NCBI WGS metagenome assembly OCTX01 (sample SAMN02144231, study PRJEB22623) | gut metagenome | biome: sheep rumen | host: Ovis aries | place: New Zealand | reverse complement strand
TACGCTACAAAACCATTGACAGATGCCTGAGAAACAGGTACAGGCGTTGGACCATCGAAGACTTGGTTGACGCCTGCTCAGACGCCCTATACGAGCTGGAGGGAATACGCAAAGGAATTTCCCTACGTACCGTACAGGCGGACATTCAGATGATGCGGTCGGACAAACTGGGCTACAATGCCCCGATTGAGGTGTACGACCTGAAGTACTACCGCTATGCCGACCCAGACTACTCCATCAACGAAATGCCTCTCACCTACGATGATTTCAGGCTCATCAAAAAAGCCATTGAGCTGCTCGCGCAGGTGAAGGACCAGAACTTGCTGAAGAAGACCGGCACTGTTCTCTCGCTCGTGGAGAAGCGGCTGACCGCGATTCTCAACTACGGATAAAACGAAAACGAAAAAACTTGTAACTCATAAAGAGACGGAAAGACCGGTGACGCAGCTGCGTCACCGGCCTTGATTATTCGAAAAAAGAGTGAGGAATCGGAGTCGAACCACGTTCTCAAGATTTTCAGTCTTGCGCATACACGAAGTCTGCCAAAGTTCCCTTGTTTCCATCAGAAAAAATGAACTTTTTCCTTTTTCGAGTGCAAAGTAACCAAAACAAAACGCAAACTTTATGCGTAGGCAGAAAAAAAATAAATTTTACGAAAAAAATTGATATCCTCAATGATAGACACCAAAGAACAAGGATAAAACCTCAAAAAGACAATAGACGTAGCCAAATTACAAAAAATAATTGTAACTTTGCAAAATAATAAATGAATACAAAAAAAAGAGAAACACAATTCCGAGCCAATATCATCTGCTTTAAATTATCTGAATAGCGGAAGGTATGTGCTACCTTCTTTCCAACGTGACTATGTGTGGAACATGGATCAGATAGAGAATCTGTTCAATTCTATTTATTTAGGCTATCCTTTCGGAACAATGCTCTTCTGGCGCATCAGCCTATCTAACAAAGACACAAACGAACTGGGCAAAGAGTCTTTCTACCATTTTCCCATCAACTATCACGAAATAAAAAGTAATCAAGCTCCAAAGCCATCCCCATTGTTTCCTAACACGGACTATTGGGTTGTACTCGACGGGCAACAGCGTCTGACATCTCTGAACTTAGGATTATTAGGCAGTTTTAGCCAGAGAGCACGATATCAAAGGAAAGACAACCCCGATTGCCCTGAATACAAGCTATACATGCTTGTCTCCAAGGACAGTGATAATCCCTTCAAATTCTTGAAGACAGCAGACACTCGGAATGCTGAATTTTATATAGACGACAAGACAAGAGAAAGATGGCTTCTTGTCAGAACAGTTTTCTATGCTGAGAAAACCAGAGACCTAATTAAGACTTTTGGAATTACAGATGAAGCCGATGAAGACAGGATCTCAGCCTTTAAGTATGCACTTGACAATTTGAAAATCGAGTTTACTGAGATAACTGGCTTTGACTATAATGAAGCAAAAAAAATATTTGTCAGGTCGAAAGGATGGTAAAGCGATGAGGAATGATTGTTGTCTTATTATGTCACCCACCTACGGTGTTCTCACGAGCCCCCGTTTCAGGTCAATCTGCCAGGAGTCATAATAGCGGAGCACCATCTTTCCGTCCTCAAAGCTGATAGGCAGCATGATGATTTTTGATCGAGGCAGGTCAGGATCCATCCACCGGTCGCCAACGTAGATATATGCGGTCGCCTCCGTACCCTTGATTGTGAGGATGCTGCTGGCCTGTGTATCAAACGCGATGCGGTCACCGATATTCTCAAGCGCTGACCACCCAGTGTCGATGCTGGCAGATGTCGCAATCTTGGCCTGGTTCGGATCCCACCCTGTGCATGCGGAGGAAATCATGTAGTAAGTGTCGCCGATATGCACGATGGCGGGTGCCTCACGACGCTGTCCCTCAAACAGCAGCGTCTTGGAGATGGCAGAATGGTAGTCTTCGGAAAGACGGAAAAGACCGAGGTTGGTGTTCTCGTCAGTCGTGGAGATGAAGTAGGCCTGACCGTCGTTGTCCACGAAGATATTGCAGTCGCGCGACTTCGTATCGCATGGCCTTCCCGCCCACACGCACTCATAGGGTCCGGCCACACTGTCGCTCTCAAACACGGCAGCCTCGCTGGCCGAGTAGTCGCGCGCCTCCCAATGGCACCACACCACGAATTTACCCGTCTTCTCGTTGTACATCAGTTTCGGGCGCTCTATCATCCGGCTGCGCCCCAGCTCCTCGTGCGTCACGTGGTTCTTGATGATCTTACCCTCGAATTTCCAGATCTGGAAATCTGTCGTGCTGTAGAGGTTCACATCGGGATTCCAGCTACGTGAACGGTCCTCACCGATGAGGTACCACCGTCCTCCGTGCTCCAGGAAGTTGCCTCCATGAGCCTGAACAATATAGCCATCTGTGTCGGTCCACTCAATTCCATTACGGATGGTGGTCCAATTCTCCTCCTGACCCTGCATTGCCATACTCGCGGCAAACAGGAGAACGGCAGTAATAACGATTTGCTTACCGTGATGTCTCATAATTTTTTATTTTTTAAAAAGATGATTTATTAGTCTCCTGCCGCAATAGCGTTGATGATGGCCACGATGTCGGAGATATCTGTCTTTTTGTCGCCGTTGGTGTCTGCAGTGTCTTTGTAGGTCGAGTCCCCGGCTATGGTGTTAATAACCGCGACAATGTCAGATATATCCACTTTCCCGTCCTGGTTCACATCGTATGGATGTATCGAACAAACTGAGATCCAAAGACTTCAAACTTTTGCAGTTCCTGAAACATATAGAGCATCAGCGACGTGCCAGAAGTATTCAGGTATTCTATGCCCTCTATCTCCGTGAGACTGGTCATATCGGCAAACCAATAGGAGAGCTGGCCCCAAAGGGTTGCGGAGAAATCGTTGTTGAATACCACCCTCTCAATCTGGCCAGCATAGTCTTTCCATGGGCGCAGGTCATCAAAATAAAAGTAGGTGGAACCGTTTTTCTTGGTCGTTTTGGCTCGCCAAACATGAATGCGGCTGTCTATTTTAGCCAGATTTTCGATGGACGAGATCCTACTGTCGGGGGCATAGGAGAAGACCAGCTCATTCTTTTCGTTAAGGACAGCAACGCCATAGTTCGTTTCGGCCGCTTTTGCCTGCAGCATCGTCACGAATGTCAAAAATAATAGAATTATCACTCGGACTGAACACTGGCTTATTCTAATTGCGTAATTCATATTCTGATTAAATTATGTTATTGACACGTTAATAGTTATGATGATTGTAAAAAAACGTAAAGTAAATTTGGCTACTGAAGGCATTTTGTTGGTTTTTATGTCTTAATATTTTGCAAATTTACGATTATTATTTTGCAAATTTACGAAATTGATGGAATAAATCAAAATTTAGCAATGATAAATAAAGTATTTTTCAAAAATGGGAAGATTTTACCTATTGCACTTCCACAAAAACCATGAAAGACAAACTAAAAAAATGTAAAAATCAAGATAATCTACATGCCTTCGAACTCGATTCAAACTCAAAAATCAAAGTAATAGGCCAATCTATTGCAATAATATCGGAAATATTTCGTTATAATTATTATAAAAACGAAAACGGCGGAGGCAACGAGAGCAGAGCGAAGCCTCCCAGACAAGGATAAATACATTGAAAGCCAGAAGATTAGCATACATACTGTTAGTTATGTTCAGCATAAGCGCCATTGCCGGCATCGGCGATAGCGCACTTTTTTCGTCTGCCACACGAATTCGCCAGATTGATGCCCGTCAGGATGCCGAAGCTCCGATAGACACCGTGCCAAAACGTAAAGTCCGCCAAAGTGACTACCCAGACGGCACACGTCCTGAAGACTACCCGTTCGACCTTGCTGACCCGGAGAACCTGAAACCCGAATCGGGAGACTACGACGAGAAGAGCGGCCTGTACCGCATCGGTTCGAAGCTGGGAGACAGCTACTTGAGCGCCCCCTACCTGATGACCCCTCAGGAATATATCCGCTGGACCGAGCGGAACTCCATCAACCAGTATTTCAAGATGCGCAACGACTCCCTTTTCGTTCGTAAAGGCAAGGAGAAGTTCGACTTCACCAACATGCACTTCGACCTCGGCCCGGCAGAGAAGATCTTCGGTCCCGGTGGCGTGCAGCTGAAGACGCAGGGATCAGCCGAGCTGAAATTCGGCTACACCTATAAGTTTACGGACAACCCGTCGTTGTCGGAACGCAACCGTAAGACCACCAGCTTCGATTTCGATGAGAAGGTGAACCTGTCGATGAACGCGAAGATTGGCGACAAGATGGACTTCAACCTGAACTACAACACGGAGGCCACGTTCGACTTCGACTCCAAGAACCTGAAACTCAAGTACGAAGGTAAGGAAGACGAAATCGTAAAACTCATCGAGGCTGGAAACATCACATTCCCTTCGAACAACTCCCTTGTACAAGGATCGTCATCCTTGTTCGGCGTCCGTACCGACTTGCAGTTCGGCAAGCTGAACCTGCAGATGGCGGTCAGCCAGAAGAAGTCGAAGTCGAAGAGCGTATCGTCGAACGGCGGCGCGCAACTCTCAGCCTTCGAGCTCGAAGCCTACGACTACGACGAGAACCGCCACTTTTTCCTCTCCCACTTCTTTCGCAACACCTACAACAAAAACTGCGCCACCCTGCCCAACATCACCTCCGGTATCACGATCAACCGTGTGGAGATATGGGTGACCAACACGACAGGCCAGACGGAGAACACCCGTAACATCGTAGGCTTTGTGGACCTTGGTGAGCACGACCGCATCATGAACCCAATGTGGACGTCGAGCGGCAGCACCCAGCCCAGCAACAGCTCCAACACGCTGTATGCCTCGATGGTGAACAACTATAGCGGCGCACGCATCTCCGACCAGACGAGTACCGTGCTCGACGCCTTCCTCACTGGCGGCGTGGACTACGAGAAAGTAGAGAATGCCCGCCTGCTTCAAAGCAGCGAATACACGCTGAACAGCCACCTTGGCTATGTGTCGCTGAAGTCCACTCTTCAGTCGAACCAGATACTGGCCGTCGCTTACGAATACACCTATGGGGGACAGACCTTTCAGGTAGGTGAATTCTCGGGCGACATCAAAGACAACGACCAGGCCTTGTTCGTGAAACTGCTGAAAAACACCAGCAATTCGCCCCGCATGGGCAACTGGGACCTGATGATGAAGAACATCTACTCGCTGAGTGCCCAGTCCGTACAGAAAGAGAAATTCAAGCTCGACATCAAATACTACAGCGACAACAACGGTACCTACCTGAGCTATCTCCCCGAGGAAGCTTTCAAGAACACCACGCTGCTGAGCATGATGAACCTCGACCGATTGGACGACAACAACAAGAACAATCCCAACGGCAAGTACGACTTCATAGAAGGCTACACCATCCAGGCCTCAAGCGGAAGAATCATCTTCCCCGTGGTAGAGCCTTTCGGCGACTGGCTTCGCAGCAAGATAGGCGACGCACTGGCCGACAAATACTGCTACGACGCCCTATACGACTCGACCAAGGTGGTGGCCAAGCAAATCAGCGAGAAGAACAAGTTCTCATTCACCGGTGAGTTCAAGGCCACGTCAGGCAGCGAGATTGACTTAGGATCCATGAATATCCCGCAGGGGTCGGTGAAAGTGACCGCCGGCGGTGTGGAGCTGAACGAAGGCAGCGACTACACGGTGGACTACACCATGGGCCGTGTGACCATCCTGAACCAAAGCATCATCGATGCCGGAACGAACGTGAGCGTTCAGCTGGAAAGCCAATCGGAGTTCTCTTCCATGAGAAAAACCATGTTGGGACTCAACTGGAGCTACGACTTCACGAAGAACTTCCAGATAGGCGGTACGTTCATGAGAGTTCATGAAAAACCGCTCACATCCAAGGTAGGCATGGGCGAGGAGCCCCTGAACAACACGATATGGGGTCTGAACATGAACTGGAAGACCCAGAGCCAGTGGCTGACCAACCTGATTGACCGCATCCCCCTCGTGAACGTGAGCAAGCCGTCCAGCATCTCCTTCTCCGGAGAGTTTGCACAACTCATAGCCGGCGACCCGACCAACGTGCAGGGAAGTGCCTCCTATCTTGACGACTTCGAGTCCACGAAGAACGCCATCGACGTGAAGACCCCGTCGCAGTGGATGCTGGCATCCACCCCCATCAACCTGGAATACGGCAATCTGACCAACGACGTGCGCTACGGATACAACCGCTCGCTGCTGGCCTGGTACTATATCGACCCGCTGTTCACCCGCCGAAACTCCTCGCTCAACCCCGGCCATATCAAAGGCGACCTCGACCAGCTGTCGAACCACTACGTCCGCGAGGTATTCGTCCGCGAGGTGTACCCCAACCGCGACACCAACCAGGGCGAGAGCAACACCATCCAAGTGCTCAATATGGCTTACTATCCTAATGAGCGTGGCCCCTACAACCTCGACCCCGACCTCGACTCGGAGGGAAAGCTGAACGACCCGAAGAAACGATGGGGCGGCATGATGCGCAAATTGGAGACCAGCGACTTCGAGACCTCCAACGTGCAGTATATCGAATTCTGGATGCTCGACCCGTTCATCTACACCGGCAGCGACAGCCGTTATGGCGGCGACCTCTATTTCAACCTCGGTGACGTGAGTGAGGACGTGCTGAAAGACGGCAAGAAATACTATGAGAGCGGCATGCCCGTGAGCAACGCCGGCAGCTATGCCGAGACCACCTGGGGCCGCGTGCCCAACGAGAAGAGCGTGGTCTACTCCTTCTCCACCGAGAGTGGCGCACGTCAGCGTCAGGACATCGGACTGAACGGTCTGAACAGCACGGAAGAGCGCAGTTACACCGTCTACAGCGACTACCTGAACGCCATCCAGGGCAAGATGTCGGCAGAAGTATACAGCAAGTTCTTCGACGACCCAGCCGGCGACGACTACCACTATTTCCGCGGCAGCGACTTCGACGACGCCCAGACCTCCATCCTCGACCGCTACAAGCACATCAACGGAAGCGAAGGCAACTCGCCCAACTCAAGCGACAGCGGCGAGAGCTACAGCACAGCCTACAAGACGACTCCCGACGTGGAGGACATCAACCAAGACTACACGATGAACGAATACGAGAACTTCTTCCAATATAAGGTGAGCATCCGTCCTGAGGACCTGGCTATCGGGAAGAACTACATCGTGGACGAACGAAAGACCAATGTGAAACTGCGAAACGGCAACAGCGAGGAAGCCACATGGTATCAGTTCCGTATTCCGGTAGACGAATACGAAAAGAAAGTCGGCAGCATCAATGACTTCTCAAGCATCCGCTTCATGCGAATGTACCTGACCGACTTCGAGGAGCCTATCGTACTCCGTTTCGCCTCGCTCGACCTCATACGCGGTGAGTGGCGCAACTACTCCCAGACCCTCTTCACAGGCAACAAGCCCAGCGTGAGCGGCCTGCTGCACACCAGCGCCGTGAACATAGAAGAGAACAACGACAAGACCCCCGTGAACTATGTACTGCCTCCAGGCATCTCACGTGTGCAAGACCCCCAACAGCCACAGCTCACTCAGGAGAACGAGCAGGCCCTGGTGATAGAAGTTGAGAACCTGGCCTCCGGCGACGCCCGTGCCGTCTACAAGACCGCCTCTGTCGACCTTCGCAAGTACAAGCATCTCCAGATGTTCGTCCATGCCAATGCCCTCGAAGGCGACACCCAACTCCAGGACAACCAGATGAGTGTGTTCGTGCGCTTGGGCTCCGACAGCAAAAGCAACTACTACGAATACGAAATTCCTCTCGTGCTGACCCCTCCCGGCCATTACGACACCTATTCAGCAGAGGGCTGCCGCGCCGTATGGCCAGCCGAGAACATGCTCGACATCGACTTTGACCAACTCACCAATGCCAAGCACGAGCGCAACAAGGCGCGTGCCGTGGGCGAAGCCAGCTACACCGACCTCTTCTCCATCTACGACGACTCCAAGCCCAACAACAAAATCAGCGTGATGGGTAATCCGTCGATTGGCGAGATCAAGACCATGATGATTGGTGTGCGCAACAACAGCAAGCAGACCAACAGCGTGGAAGTGTGGGTGAACGAGATGCGCATGAAAGGCTACAACAACGACGGCGGCTGGGCAGCCCAGGGAAACCTGAACGTGCAGCTGGCCGACCTGGCCAGCGTGAACCTGACCGGCCACGTGGAGACCGACGGCTTCGGCGGCCTGGAACAGGGCGTGAAAGAACGGCGTGACGACAACCTCTACGAATGGAGCCTCACCACCCAGTGGGAACTGGGCAAGCTCTTCCCTGAGAAATGGAAGATGAGCCTCCCTGTCTACTATTCCTATTCCTATAAGAAAGTGTCACCGAAATATAATCCGTTCGACACCGACATGCTGCTTGCCGACGCCCTCGACGAGCTGCAGGGAGCCGCACGCGACTCACTCGAGTCCATCACGAGCACGGTGATGAAGAGCCGCAACTTCTCACTCACAAACTGGCGCTCGAGCTACACCGGCCGCGTGCCTATGCCTTGGGACCCCGCCAACTTCACGTTCGGCTATTCCCACAGCAAACGAGACCAGAGCGGCGAGACCATCGTCTACGAGATAAACGAAGAATGGAAGGCTAACCTCTCCTACAACTACTCCCCGAAATACAAGACCTGGGAGCCGTTCAAGAACCTGAAGAGCAAGTCGAAATGGCTGGACATCGTGAAGGCCCAGAACTTGAACTACCTGCCTCAGAGCATCGCGTTCAACACGAACATGACGCGTACCTATTACGAGCTGCAAGAGCGCGACATCGACGCCGGCGTGCAGCTGCCGGTACGCTTCTCCGAGCAGTTCCTGTGGAACCGCGACTTCTCCCTCCGCTGGGACATCTTCAAGTCGCTGAAACTCACCTACACCTCAGCCACCCATGCCGAGATAGAGGAGCCCTACACCGTGATCAACAAGAGCCTCTACCCCAACGAATACGAAGCATGGAAAGACTCCGTGCGCCACAGCATCAAGAACTTCGGACGCCCGCTCACCTATGCCGGCACTTTCACAGGAAGCTACAAGGTGCCGTTCGACAAGATTCCTCTGCTCGACTGGATCAGCGCCGACGGAAGCTACAACTCCACCTATGGATGGGTGAGAGGCACAGAGCTGGAAGACGGCACCTCGCTGGGACATACTGTGACCAGCCAGCGCACCATCAACCTCAACGGAAAGATTGACCTCACCACATTATACAAGAAATGGCCGTTCTTGGCCGAGACAGAGAAGCGGTTCTCCGGCTCATCGCGCAACAAGAACAACCAGAAGAAGAGCACTCAGAAGACCAAGGAGAAAAAAGACGACAAGAAGAAAGAGGGCGAGAGTGCCGACGACAAGGATCCAAAGAAAGGCAAGGATGCTGACAGCAAGAACACCCCTAAGAACGCCAAGAAGAGCAAGTCGTTCTCTAAGAAGGTGACGCTGAACGACTCCACCAGCGTGGAATTGAAGCACGGCCAGAACACGAAACGCATAGAAGTACGCGCCAAGACCGCCGAGGGCAAGGCCTACAACCTGAAATACAAGAAGAAAGACGCCAACACGATCGTGATAAAGAACCGCGACTCCGTGGACGTGACCGTGTTCGTGGTTCCAAAGCCAAAATTGGAGGACAAGAGCTGGTACAAGACCGCCCAGGTGGTGGCCCGCGGCTTGATGATGGTACGCAACGCAAGCCTGTCGTACAAGAACACGTATGCCATGACCCTTCCTGGCTTCAGTACCGAGATTGGCGACGCATTCGGTCAGAAGAAGATCAACGGAGTCCTGTCTCCCGGCTTGGACTTCGCCTTCGGCGCCATCGGCGACAGCTACATCAACAAAGCCGCAGAGCGTGGGTGGCTGATGCAGAACAACTCCAACCTGACCTCTCCCGCCACGACCAACGAAATGGAAGACCTTCAGGTCAGACTGCTTCTCGAGCCGTTCCGCGACTTCAAGATAGACCTCGGCGCCGCTCGCAACGTGACGAAAGCCAAGAGCATCCGGTTCATGTATGCCGACATGCCGATGAGCCAGACCGGAAGTTTCTCTCAGACCACGATCACACTGAAGTCAGCCTTCGGCGGCTTTGGCAACATCAACAACAACTACCACTCGAAATATTTCGACAAGTTTGTTCAGAACCTCAGCATCATGCAAGGCCGCCTCGAGGCCAAATACGCCGGCACCACCTATCCCGCAACGGCAGGCGCAGGCTTCGCCGGACAGCCTTACAATCCTGAGAACGGCGGCGTCCAGCT
>OCTX012200470.1_pt1 | contig 10314 bp, 4 predicted proteins | sample 1539691 | NCBI WGS metagenome assembly OCTX01 (sample SAMN02144231, study PRJEB22623) | gut metagenome | biome: sheep rumen | host: Ovis aries | place: New Zealand | reverse complement strand
TTCTACTTCATCGGTAGAGCATTATACACCCGTAGCGTACGCATTCGCAACCAATTGCAAATGGGGTACGTATTCACCAATATCACCCATGAACTCCTGACACCGCTTACAATTGTGGCTGCCTCCGTGGAGCGTTTGCGCAAGACAGCACCAGAACATGGACGCGATTATGACTTGATGGAATTGAATATCGCCCGTGTGGTACGACTGCTGCAACAGATACTGGAAACCAGCAAATCGCAAGCCGGAGAACTAAAACTCAGGGTGAGTCATGGTGACGTGATGGCTTATATTCGAGAGACAGCCCTGACCATCGAACCATTGATGGCTAAAAAAGGATTAGAGTTTGCTGTGCATTGCAAACCCGAGAGTATGATGGGATGGATAGATACCGACAAACTTGACAAGATTATCTTCAATCTGCTGTCGAATGCTGTCAAATATACGGGTGAAAACGGTAAGGTGAATGTTGAAGTTTCCACCAATTCACGATACGATAAAGTAATTATCCGAGTAAGTGATAATGGACTGGGGATTCCGCCTGAGCGCATGAAACACCTATTCACACGCTTTTATGACGGAGAATACAGAAAAGCAGCTACTTTTGGGACGGGCATAGGACTGGCACTGACCCACGATCTGGTATATCTGCACGGAGGAAAAATAGAATGCCAGAGCGAGGAAAACAAGGGTACGACCTTTATCGTTCAATTGCCTATCAAGAAGAATGCATTTGCCAGCTCACAGATTGACGAGACACAACAAATTAATCCAGAACATCCTCATAGCAATATTATCGACCTCGCCTCGACACTGGGTAAGGATACTGAAGTAGAAGACACTATCTCGCTCGACAATATTGAAGATGATGACGAAGCTTATACGCTGCTGATTGTTGAAGATAACATAGAACTACTAATGCTGATGAAACAGTTGTTGCAGCAGCACTACCATATTCTGACGGCATCGAATGGCGTGGAAGCGCTGGATGTGGTAAAGGCTCATGGACTGGACTTAATTGTATCTGACGTGATGATGCCGGAGATGGACGGCAACGAACTGACCATGCGTTTAAAAGAAGATCCAGACTACAGTCATTTACCCATCATCCTCCTAACAGCCAAAACACAGGAGGAAGACCGCAAAGAATCATTGCTGATTGGTGCGGATGACTACGTCACGAAACCGTTCAAGATGGGCGACTTGCAGTTGCGCATCAACAATATCATAGAAAACCGAAAACGAATTCGTCATCTATTCCAACAACAAACAACAGAAAAGAATATAGAACAAATCAAGGCTACGGCTTCTTCAGCAGACAATGAATTCTTAGAAAGGGCCATCCGCTGTCTGGACGAACACCTGTCAGACAGTGATTATGACCGTGACACCTTTGCACGCGATATGGGAGCCAGTGCTTCCACCTTATATAATAAGCTACGGGCTGTTACGGGTATGAATGTTACAGGATTCATCCGCAACCACCGTATCAAAACAGCTTGCAGACTTGCACAGGAGAAGCCTGATTTGCGTGTCAGTGACATCGCCTATCAGGTGGGATTCAAAGACCCCAAATATTTTGCCACATCGTTTAAGAAAGAGATGGGGGTACAGCCTTCTGAGTATTTCGAACAGCTAAGAGAGCAATAAAGGTAAGAGCTCCATTCAACATCAGCAGTTCATAACCGAAACGATATCCTGTATAATAGCCAACAACCCAATCCAACAAATAGCATAATACAGGGGAAGCAATACAAATATAAGGTACCAAACGGTCGTTGGTTTGTTGCTTGGTTAATAATCCAAAGGCAAAAAGTCCCAGGAGAGGGCCGTAGGTATAAGAACAGAGAATATAGATAGCATCGATGATACTGGTAGAATTCAGAACACGGAACAACAGAATAAACACAGCAAAGACCACAGCCACACCAATATGTACTCTTTTTCGGAGGCGTTCGTCATTCTGTCGCTGACAGATATCTACGCAGAAACTGGTCGTTAAAGCTGTCAGAGCACTGTCGGCACTGGAAAAAGAGGCAGCCACAATACCTAAGACGAAAAAGTATGAGGTAAGCGGTAAGATATCAGAGACCCGCTCAACAAACGTTGGCAACAATGCGTCGCCTGATGCAGGGACTGCAATGCCATGGGTAGCATACCATTGCACCAATAATATACCTAAAGCAAGGAATAGCATGTTGGCTGGTACGAACATCACACCATAGGTACACATATTTTTCTGGGCATCGCGCATAGAACGGCAGGTGAGGTTTTTCTGCATCATGTCTTGATCAACTCCTGTCATCACAACAACAATGAAAATGCCACTGAGAAACTGTTTCCAGAAATTCTGCTTGGAAAGCCAGTCGTCGAAAACAAATACCCTACTCTTCGAATCACTGAGGACTGCATGAAATGCATCACCCCACGATAAGTCCAAATCGCCTATTACTTGCCATATTATCAATAAAAGAGCCGTAAACAGACAGATTGTCTGCAACACATCGGTGAATACTAAGGTACGAATGCCTCCCTGTCGGGTATATAGCCATATGAGAAAAACCATTCCCGATACCGTCAAGGCGAAAGGAACGCCTAAGACATCAAAAACGAATTGTTGCAGAATGATGCACACCACATAGAAGCGGACAGCAGCACCCGTCATCTTCGAGAGTAGGAAAAACGAAGCCCCTGTTTTATAAGAACGCTGCCCCAAACGCTGTCCGAGATAAGAATAAATACTTGTCAGATTCAACCGATAATTTAGCGGCAACAACACAAAAGCCACCAAAATATAGCCAAAGATGAATCCCAAACAGGTTTGCAGATAGGTCATATCAATACGTGTCACCATGCCAGGAACACTGACAAAGGTCACACCTGAGATAGAAGCACCTATCATGCCAAAAGCAACCATATACCAAGGAGAGCGACGCCCTCCCCGATAAAAGGTTTCGTTCGTCGCTCTCCTTCCTGTCAATCTGCTAATAGTGTAAAGCAGAAAGAAATAGCTGATAACTAATGCAATGACCAATTAGATGATTTTTTCTAACTGCGAGACATTTTTTTCTATCTCTTCATCTGTTACCTTATAGTTCTGGAGGTCACCGCTGATGAACTGCTCATAAGACGGCATATCAATCAGACCGTGTCCTGAGAGGTTGAAGAGGATAACCTTCTCCTCACCTGTCTCCTTGCATTTCTTGGCTTCACGAATCGTTGCTGCAATGGCATGGCAACTTTCTGGTGCGGGAATAATACCCTCTGTACGTGCAAACAGCATACCTGATTCGAAAGTCTCAAGCTGTGGGATATCAACACCTCTCATATACCCATCCTTTATCAACTGCGATACTATCATACCAGCACCATGATAGCGCAAGCCACCAGCATGGATATTACTCGGTTTGAACTGATGACCCAAAGTGTACATGGGCAACAATGGGGTATAACCAGCCTCATCACCGAAGTCATACTGGAATTTACCACGTGTCAGTTTAGGACAACTGTCAGGCTCTGCAGCAATGAACTCGGTTTTCTTGCCATCCAACAGGTTATGACGCATAAAGGGGAAGGCAATACCTCCGAAGTTACTACCACCACCAAAGCAAGCTATTACCATATCAGGATACTCTCCCGCCATAGCCATCTGCTTTTCAGCCTCCAGACCGATAATAGACTGATGGAGGGCAACATGGTTCAACACTGAGCCCAGCACATATTTACAATGTGGAGTGGTTGTGGCCAACTCTACAGCCTCAGAGATGGCTGTTCCTAATGATCCTGAATGTGTAGGATCCAAGGTCAGGATATCTTTACCTGCACGTGTTGACATAGAAGGAGAACCCGTAACAGCAGCTCCGAAGGTACGCATAATACTGGAGCGATATGGCTTCTGCTGCATCGTAATCTTTACCTGATAAACGGCACAGTCGAGACCAAAGATTTTAGCGGCATAAGATAAAGCTGCACCCCATTGTCCGGCACCAGTCTCTGTTGTTACATTTGTAGTACCTTCCTGCTTTGCATAATAGCATTGTGGCAAAGCTGAATTAATCTTATGTGACCCTAAAGGATTGGTCGATTCGTTCTTGAAGTATATGTGGGCTGGAGTACCAATGGCTTTCTCCAGTTCGTAGGCACGTACCAAAGGGGTAGAACGGTAGAACTTATACTTATCCAGCACTTCTTCAGGAATATCAATCCAGCGGTGCTCCATATCCAGCTCCTGTTTAGAACACTCTTCGGGGAAGATGTGAGCCAAATCCTGCCATGTTAATGGCTGTTTGGTGACTGGATGAATAGGAGGCAATGGTTTGTTAGGCATATCAGCCAAAATATTGTACCATTGTGTAGGAATCTCGTTCTCTGCGAGAATAAATTTCTTTTGTTTTGTCATTGTTTAATAATATTTGTTATTGGTTAAAGTCCGAGAAGGGGTTTGAGTTGATCTTCTTTATGAAGAATCCAAACCGTTGTACCAAGGAATGCCAAGAAGAGGAAAATAATTACCATTCTACTACGCTTGGGACCTGACTTCTGAACAGGAACAGTTGCACTCTGAAGTGTTGTGAATGCTGGTGTCTCCTCCTGGACTTTTGCCTCAGCCAATTGAAGTTGTTGTGCAATGGCATTGTAATTGTTAAACTGCAATTGCATCTCATTTTCCAAATCTGTCAACTTTGTACGGACACTTTCCAGAATAATATCCTGATTAGCATCACTGAAACTTGCATAAAGCTGGCGAGCTTTATCATAGCGGATTTTTGCTTCTTTAAAAAGTTTACGGTTATAATCCCTATCGACCTTTGCCTTTTTCGTACGATACTCTGTGATAAAGTTCTGAAGACGTTCTTTAACAGAATCTGCCATGGTCGCTGCAATCAAAGGATCCTGATCCGTCACATCGATTGTAATCACCATTGTCTTTTTGTCAACATCACAAACAATTTTCTTATCTATGATCTTGACGATATTTGTCTGCTGTTTGGTTAACATAAATGGATCAACGATATGTTGGTCAATTGTGTCTTTACTCCCAAGCAGACTACCCATAAGCCTAAAAGGAGCTGAAATAATAGTCCCCCACCATGATCTTTTCTGCTCATTAGCAATATAGTCATAATATGACATCATGCGGGTAGAGTCTTTCTTATGAACAGGAACATTAAAGAGACTTGCCTTGAAATCGACAGAGTTCATTAACTCTGGATACAGGGTTGGGAAAAGGGCCTCACTTCCCATTGCACCAGAACCCAGATTCATTCCAAACTGACTTGCCAAGGCAGCCAAACTACCACTACTACGCTTAGTAGTCAACTCTGGACTCAACTTCACCTCACATTTATAGTAATTAGGCAGACCAAGAGTATAAATACACGCTACTATAAAAGCTATGGGCAGTATCTTATAATATAGACGTTTATGTTTCATAAGAGCAGCAAAAATCTGCCCGAAGTCAATAGAACTCTTCTCTTGTTGCTCTATATGCTGATTCTCTAAATTTTCCATTCAATAATCTGTTTTCTTAATACAATTATATTAGAACTGCTTGATAAGGATAGTAACCATTGCTGCCATGCTGAACACCGACTGGGCTATAGAAATCCACTGTTGAGTCAAAGCAGGATTAGCCTTTGGCTTGCTGGGTACCACAATTTCACATCCTGGTTCTATCTTAGCACCATGTCCAACCTGTGCCATCGTACCGTTCTGATAGATAACCCATGTCTTGCTCTTCTTGGCATGATTGCCATAACCTCCTGCCTGATTAACATAGTAAGAAGCCTTCTTGCCTGGGTGGTAAACAACGGTATTAGGATACATCACATTACCCGAAATCTTAACGGTACCATTGTATTCTGGTATAATGAGACGATCGCCCTCACGAAGCACTACATCATACTCACTACCAGGATTCTCCATCGCTTTGTCAAGATAGATACCAACAGTATAGGTATCACCCAAATCCAACTGTCTCTTATTGATGGTGTCATTACCTTCTATCTGTTTGTCGAGCTGGTCCAAAAGGAACTGGCGACGGGCACGCTCATCGTCATTCAAACGACGCTCCAAACGAGCTCCTTTAACGTATGCTTCCTTGGTCACGCCTCCAGCTGCTTTGACGACATCAGTAAGACGTGTCTTCTTAGTGGGAAGAGTCTGTTCACCAGCAAACATTACCTCACCTTCAACCATCACATTACGCTGTGTCTGATATCCGGGACTACGACGCACATAGACCTCATCATAGGGCTGAAGCAGGAAACCTGGAGTACCGTCAATCACGAAACCATCCTTCAAAGAAAAACTGTATGTCTTAGCAATTTCCGTAGAAGATGAAATTGCTTTTTGGTCAACTATACGACGGGACACATCCACTTTAGCAATACTGGCAGCTTCAGTCAGTCCACCAGCCTGCAGAATCAGGTCTTCAAGCGTCTCATTATCTGCATACTGGTAAGGTCCTGGATACATCACTTCTCCGTGGATGGTAATGGTGCGCTGCTGTTGTAGGTCAGCCTTGGAAGGAATAAAGAGCACATCCTCATTCTTCAAAGGAACGTCAGGAGAAGTGCCAGCCAAAATACCCTTGATGTCAACGGCGATCACCTCCAACGAACGATCTTCCTTCATACGGTGCATCACGCCACGGGCGGTCAGTGCATCTTCGGTAACGCCCTCAGCATGCTGAATCAGTGAACGAACAGAATTAATCTCGTTTCCCAACTGATAGAGCCCCGGACGGAAGATAGCACCCTTAATCTCTACCATATTCTCGTAACGGTCAATGATGCTGTCAACAGATACAACATCACCATCATCTACCTGGAAGGAAGACATGTCAAACTCCTCAATATTATAAACAGACTTCTGTCTGCCTGTCTTGCGCAACAGACGAACACTCTTCTTGTAAGCATTGCCGGCAAAACCACCAGCATACTTAATCAGGGTAGCCACACTCTCGTTCTTGCGCATTTCATAGAACATTGGGCGCTTCACATTTCCCTGCACATCGACTAAAGCATCGTATGGACCTACGATAATTACGTCATTATCCTGCAGACGCACATTACCCGTCATCCGTCCATTAAGAATGAAGTCGTAAATATCAACGGTTGAGATATGACGACCGCCACGGAACACCTTGATGTTACGAAGTGTACCTAAATCGTTGATACCGCCTGCCATATAGAGTGCATGGAACACGGTGGCAAAAGCGCTGAGCGTATAGGTGCCGGGCACCTTTACTTCACCCATCACATTCACCAGAATGCTGCGGGTCTGTCCCACCGTCATATTAATATGCGAACTGCTGTAGCGCGAACCCAAGGTTGAACGTATCTTGGCATTGGCAGCAGCCACGCTCAGACCACTTAACTGAATAGGACCATAACCTGGAATCGTGATGGTACCATCGGGCGATACCGTCTCATTGACCGTACGCTGGGATGCACCATAGATATCCACAATCACCTGATCGCCAGGGCCTACCGTATAGTTCTGGGGGGTAGCTATATTCATAGCCGGCTCAAAACTTAAAGCACGATTATTGAAAATATCGCGTCCGAAAACTTTTATCTTGTTTCTTACTGCATCCAAACTATCCTGCAGGTAAATTAATTCGTCGTCGGGATTCATATTACGACGATACAAACTATCAAGATCTGCATAATAGCGACGCCCCATTGAAGGATTGTAGCCCTGCTCATAACGCATGCTTGTTGCATTTTTACGCACGCGGCTCTTACCACCAGTTGCCTGGTCGTCGGCGTCATAGCTGCCAGTACTCTTAGACCGCTTCTGCTGTTCAAGCTGTTTGCGTACACGGCGGATTTGGTCAATCTTAACACCGCGCTGCATCAGTTTGGTTGCAATTTGCGACTGACTGCTACCCGCTTTCATCTCGCGCTGGATGAATTGAGCTACTTGACTATCAGACATCCCCTGCGCCATCAGCGTCAGAGTCATCATCGAAAGCAAAAGAGAAAAAAGTATTTTTTTCATATATTTCCAATTTATCGGATGCAAAGGTAGTAAATATAATTGAGAAAAATGAATGCCGATGCGATTTTTTTACTTATTCGGCGTGATAATTGATTTCAAAAGCTGAAGGGCAGCCTCCACGGTGGGTATATTGGTGAAGAAAAGCGACCTTTTGCCGTTCGTGTCACGGAACTGACATCGACGGGGATTGGCAGCCACAAACTGCAGAATGGCATCAAAGGCAGCACTCTGATAGAAGGGACTGTCAGCGTCCGAAATGAAGAAGAGTGTCATACGTCCTTGCTTCAGCACGAGTTTCTCGCAGCCCAACTGCCCCGCCAAACGACGCAGGGGCACTACCAGCATCAGTTCTTCGCCCTCGTGAGGCACAGGACCGAAACGGTCAATAAGTCGCGAACGGTAGGCAGTCAACTGTTCATCGGTATGCAGATTATCCAACTCCCGATAAAGCAGCATCCGTTCACTATCAGAAGGCACATACTGGTCGGGGAAATAAAGTGTCAAATCGGTATCTACTACTGTGTCTATCAATGGTATCGGCTGTTGACTGTTAGTTGTCGGCTGTCTGCTTTCCAAAACGGGTTCCTCAGCCCTCAATTCCTGCATAGCCTGATTAAGGATTTTCTGATAGGTCTCGTAACCCAAATCGGCAATGAATCCCGACTGTTCGGCACCCAACAGATTGCCTGCTCCACGAATATCCAAATCCTGCATAGCTATCTGAATGCCACTTCCTAAATCGCTGAAAGTCTCCAAAGCCTCCAATCGCCGACGACTCTCTACTGGCAGGTCAGCCAAGGGAGGAGCCAACAGGTAGCAAAAGGCTTTACGGTTGCCACGCCCTACCCTGCCTCTCATCTGGTGCAGGTCGGATAGTCCGAAATGATGGGCTCCGTTGATGATAATAGTATTGGCGTTAGGAATATCAATGCCATTCTCTATGATGGTTGTAGATAGCAACACATCGTAGTCATAATTCACGAAATCAAAGATAATCTTCTCCAGTTCGTCAGGTTTCATCTGCCCATGACCAATTGCCAGACGAGCCTCTGGAACATGGGTGTGAATCATATCGGCAATGCGCTGCAAGTCGTTGATACGAGGATTGACGAAATAGACTTGCCCGTTGCGCGACATCTCGAAATTGATAGCCTCAGCTATGATTTCAGGGCTGAGGGTATGAATCTCTGTCTGAATGGGATAGCGATTAGGGGGCGGCGTCTGTATGATGCTCAGGTCGCGAGCGCCGAGCAGTGAAAACTGGAGGGTACGGGGAATTGGTGTCGCCGTGAGTGTCAGGGTATCGACATTGGTTTTCATCTGTCGGAGCTTTTCCTTGGTTGACACGCCAAACTTCTGTTCCTCATCTATAATCAGCAGTCCCAAATCCTTGAATTTAACTGTCTTGCCAATCAGTTTATGAGTGCCGATAATAATATCTATCTTACCGTCAGCCAGATCTTGCAAGAGTTCCTTGGTCTGCTTAGCCGAACGGGCACGGGTCAGATAATCCACTCTCACGGGCAAGTCTTTCAATCGGCTCTTGAATGTCTGATAATGCTGATATGCCAATACCGTAGTAGGAACCAAAACTGCCACTTGTTTCGAGTCGCATGCAGCCTTGAATGCTGCACGTACTGCCACTTCCGTCTTTCCGAAGCCGACATCGCCACACACCAGACGGTCCATAGGACGAGCTTGCTCCATATCAGACTTGACATCGTTGGTCACTTTCAACTGGTCAGGGGTATCCTCATACAGGAAGGAAGCTTCCAATTCGTGCTGCATAAACGTATCGGCACTAAACGCAAAACCCTTTTCCCGTTTTCGGGCGGCATACAGTTTAATGAGGTCGCGCGCAATGTCTTTAAGTTTGTTCTTGGTACGTTCTTTCAGTCGTTCCCACTGTCCGGTGCCCAATTGGGAAAGGCGAGGCGGTTCGCCATTATCCTGTGCTTTATATTTACTGACTTTATAGAGCGAATGGATAGACACATAAATAGAGCCGCCACCCTGATAAATGATCTTGATCATCTCTTGGTAGTGCTGTCCTTTGGCAGAAGACTGCTGACTGCCCGCTATCGGCATGCGCACAAGGCCACCGAATTTACCAATACCATGGTCCACATGCACCACATAGTCGCCTATCTCAAACTGCTGTATCTCTTTCAGTGTCAGGGCAGCCTTTCCACTGCGCGCCTTATCCGTGCGAAGACTATACTTATGGAAACGATCAAAAATCTCGTGGTCAGTAAACACACACATCCGTTGGTCATGGTCAATGTATCCAGCATGAATGGTTTTCTC
>OCTX012194762.1_pt1 | contig 10314 bp, 9 predicted proteins | sample 1539691 | NCBI WGS metagenome assembly OCTX01 (sample SAMN02144231, study PRJEB22623) | gut metagenome | biome: sheep rumen | host: Ovis aries | place: New Zealand | reverse complement strand
CGCACGGGATCGGGAGCCCGGGCCCATCGTCTCCATCGAGGATATCGCGATCAAGGATCCCGACAAGTCGAAGTGGGAGAGCTTCTGCGGCAAATATGAACATCCCGAAGACGCCGATTTCATCATCGACGAGGTGTTTATGAAGGATAATGATCTATGGGCCAAAGCCATAGACGACGATGGGGATGAGATGAGCTTCCGGCTGTACCCCATCGGTGAGAACGAGTTCGGCCGCAAGGGCGGCCTGCTCAAGCTGATATTCGGCGACGGCTGTCTTTCATTCGACGATATTACCTGCAAAAAGCTGTAAAACCAAAACGGCAGCAGAGTATCCTTGTTACGAAATCTAACGATGTGGGTGTTCTTGTTAAAACAGCATTCTTTACACAAAAAGAAACAGCCGCCCCTCGGGCGGCTGTTTCTTTTTGCATACCTGGCGGGGATTCGAACGGGAGCGGGAGTGAATGGAGCGCCGGGGGAATTGCAGCGCCGCGCCGCTTTGCGTCTCTGAGCCTTTATGGCGAAGTGCGCAAACGGCATTGCGGCAAGGCGGTAGTCAGAGCCGAGCCCGGGCCCGTCCGCAGGCGGGGAATCCCACCGAAGTCCGCCAGAAAAAGGATTGCTATTTTAACAAAGTAGCAATCCTTTTTAATATGCAGTGTTGTCTTAATGGAAGAAATATGCTAACATTTTCCATAGATACCTTTGAAATGGCATATTCGTTTATCCGCACGATGCTGGGAGGCTTGCCATGATCACTGTCAATATCTACTATACCGGTCACCACGGCGCAGCCCGCCGCTTTGCCGAGGAGATGGTCCGCTGCGGAGTCGTCGCGGCCATCCGCGGCGAGGAGGGCAATCTGCGCTATGAATATTTCTTTCCGATGGACGACCCCGAGACCGTGCTGCTCATCGACCAGTGGCGGGACCAGGCGGCCATAGACGCGCACCACGCCTCGCCCATGATGGGGCAGATCGCTGCACTGCGGGAAAAGTATGCCCTGAGCATGAAGGTGGAGCGCTTTGCAAGTGATGAGGCGCTGCCGGAAAAAGACTTGAAATACATCAAACGATAAGGAGACGATCCGAATGGCAGAAAAAATCACCCAGACGGCCGGGCGCAATCAGCTTGGGGCGTTTGCCCCGATGTTCGCCCATCTGAACGACGACGTCCTCTTCGGCGAGGTATGGAACGCCGAGGCCCTTGACACGAAGACCAAGTGCATCATCACCGTGGTATCCCTGATGGCTTCGGGCATCACGGATTCCTCTCTGGGCTATCATCTGCAAAACGCGAAGAACAATGGCGTGACCAGGGAGGAGATCGCCGCCATCATCACCCATGCCACGATGTACGTCGGCTGGCCAAAGGGCTGGGCGGTGTTCCGCCAGGCCAAGGAGATCTGGAACGAGCCTGCGCCGGTCCGGAGCGAAAAGGACGCCTATCAGCGCACGATCTTCTTCCCCATCGGGGAGGAGAACCCCTATGGGCAGTTCTTCGTGGGGCAGAGCTATCTCGCCCCCGTCTCCACCGCGCAGGTGCCGGTATTCAACGTGACCTTCGAGCCCGGCTGCCGCAACAACTGGCACATCCACCACGCGAGCGCGGGCGGCGGGCAGCTGCTTCTCTGCGTGGGCGGCCGCGGCTGGTACCAGGAGTGGGGCAAGGACGCGGTGGAGATGACGCCGGGCACGGTGGTGAACATCCCGGCCAACGTCAAGCACTGGCATGGCGCGGCGGCGGATTCGTGGTTTTCCCATCTGGCCATCGAGGTGAGCGGAGAAAACGCCTCCAACGAATGGCTGGAGAGCGTATCCCAGGACGATTATAACAAGCTGAAATAAAAAGGAGTATGGTAAATGGGTAAACTGATTGCTTATTTTTCCGCCAGCGGCAGCACCGAAAAGCTTGCCGGGACGCTGGCATCCGCTGCGGATGCGGCGCTCTATAAGATCCGGCCCGCCATTCCCTATGAGCGGAAGGACCTGAACTGGATGGACAAGAAGGCCCGCAGCACGGTGGAGATGCAGGATCCCGCCTGCCGTCCGGCGCTGGCAGACCACGCCGCGCCCGTGGCGGAGGCTGATGTGATTTTTCTCGGCTTTCCCATCTGGTGGTACCGGGAGCCCAGCGTCATCGACAGCTTCCTGGACACGTATGATTTCACGGGCAAGACCGTAGTCCCCTTCTTCACCTCCGGCGGCAGCCAGCTGGGCGAGGGGCAGGGCCGCATCGAAACGCTGGCAAAGGGAGCAAGGGTTCTGCCCGGCAAGCGTTTTTCGGCCAGAGCTTCCGAAGACGAGCTCAAGAATTGGATCGACACACTGCCTTTGGAATAAAGGAGTGCAGAAGGCCGGCCATCGGAATCGCTCTTCCCTTATCTGTGCCGCTTGTGTGACTGTTTGCGGTTTATCCTTGTATCCGAAAGAAACAGCAGACCACAGCGACTTTCAAAGGAGGATCTCGATATGAAAAAGTTTTATTACCTGCTGGCCGCGCTTCTCGTCATCGCCGTCGTCGTCTCCCTGCCGGGCTGCGGACGCACCGACAGCGCGAAGAGCGCCAATCCCCTCTCCGGCACCTGGGAATACACGGACGCGGAATACGACATCAGCACCGTCTATGTTCTCAAGGACGACGGCACCGGCACCTACACCATGAAGGTCGGCGACACCGAGGTCGTCTACGAATTAAAATATGAAACCAAGGACGATCATCTGCTCGTCACATATGTGAACAACGAGATCTTCACCGAGGAAGACGTGTTCGACAGTCCCTTCCGTTTCTCCGATCCCGATACGCTCATCCTCAAGGACTCTTTCGGCGAAGAGCTGACCTACGTCAGAAAATAAAAATATCCCGCTCCTTTCGGGGAGGAACGACCGTCGGTCGTTCCTCTTTTTTTCTCGTTCTTGTTCCGACGCGGGGAGCTGTGCTATACTGAAAAAAAAAGATTACTGCATATCAGGAGGCTGCCATGAAAATCCGTTTTATCCAGCAGGATCCCTGGGTGGAGGGCGGCGAATATCTCCGCTGGGCCGTGCGGAACGGACACGACACGGCGATCACGCGCTGCTATCTGTACGAGGAGGTGCCGCAGGAGGTCGACGCCGATTTTCTGATCGTCCTCGGCGGCTACCAGTGCCCCGTCACCACGAAGGACGAGTGCGGCTATTTTGACTCCGCCGCCGAGCAGCGGCTGATCCGCGCCTATCTCGACGCCGGGCGCGCCGTGATCGGCGTGTGTCTCGGCGCCCAGCTGATGGGGCAGGCCCTCGGCGCGTCCTATGCCCACAGCCCCGAAAAGGAGATCGGCCCAGTGAAGGTCACGCTGACGGAGGCGGGCCGGGCCGATCCCTTCTTTGCGCGCTTCCCCGCCGTGTTCGACGCCGGGGAATGGCATAACGACATGCCGGGGCTGACGCCGCAGGCCGTAATCCTGGCCGAAAGCGCCGGCTGCCCCCGTCAGATCGTGCGCTACGGGAAGTGGGCCTACGCCTTCCAGACCCATATGGAGTTTTCCCATGAGATCGTCGCCGCGGGGCTGGCCGACGTCGGCGGAAAAATCCCCGTCAGCGGCCGCTTCGTCCAGAGCGAGGAGGCGCTGCTGGCTTATGACTATACGGAAATGAACCGGCTGCTGTCCTCGTTTCTCGACGCCTTTGCGGACGCTTATGCCAAGCGGAACGGGATCTGAGGAGGGCGGCGGGATGCTCAGCGCGGAGGCATACGGCAAAATCATATCGGAGCTGCTGGACGAGCTGCCGGAGGATTTTTTCCGGGAGCTCTCCGGGGGCGTGATCGTGTCAGAGGCGCAGCTGATCCCGGACTATGCCCGGGGGGACGATCTCTTTACGCTGGGGGAGTATTCCGTCTCCTCCGGCATACGGCAGGTGAAGCTGTACAAGGGCTCCTTTGACCGGGTTTACCCCCATGCCGGCGCCGCAGAGGCCCGCGAGATCCTGCGGGGCATTGTGCGCCACGAGTTCCGGCACCACCTGGAATCCCTCGGCGGTGTCCGCAATTCCACCTCGCTGGAGGCGGAGGACGAACGGGAAAAGCAGGCATACCTCGCCCGCTGTAAAAAGCAGGCGCTCTGATGCGTTCTTTGTAAACCGAACGGCTCCCCGATTGGGGAGCCGTTCGGTTTTTTTCAGATCTTCGCCAGGAAACACTCCTGGCTGGCGATCTCGGAATAGAGGATCGCGTGTCCCTCCGTATCGTAGACCCGGATGACCCGCTCCATGTCCGCCTCGGCCTCGTCTCCCAGGAGTGCGCGGTAGCAATTGTCATAGGTCTCGAAGAGGGCGTCGTTGAACTCACATCCCGCCTCGCCGCGGTAGAGCGCGGTGTAGAAGGTGCCGGCCTCGACCAGGTCCTGGAAGAAGTGGCTGCCGTAGCTCAGCTCCGGGCGCAGGCCGTGGGAGCTGTAAGCCAGCTCGCACATACAGTCAAAGTGCGACACTTCGGTATAGTTCACCGGCACGCCGAGAGAGGGCGTGGTGGTGCCCCAGCGGCCGGGCCCCATCAGCACGGTGTGCTCGCCGCGCAGCAGGGCGTTGAGACGGCCGATGCAGCGGGCAGCGTGGTATTTCTTCTGCTCCGGCAGGTCAAGATAGCTCTCCACATCCACCTTGATAATATAGCGCACCGGCAGCGCCACGTTGCCGCCCATGAAATTGCCGTTGATGCGGAAGAAATAGTCCCGCACCTTGGGCTTGACGCCCTGCGCGCCGATGCCGCGCGTCTGCAGCGGGCGGCACTGGAGGAGGTTGATCTTGTACTCCCGGTCGGGGCGGAAGTTGCAGGCGAACTCCACGTCCACGGGATAGTCGTACTTTTCGGCCAGGTCGCTCATCAGCCTGGTCATCACCGTGCAGAAGTCCGTGCGGCGCAGGAGCTTGTCAAAGTTGACGATGTCCGGCACCGGATAGTCCACCCCCATCTCGCGGAAGCGGGCGCGGGTGGGCGCGTCGGGCTCCATGAAGAGATAGGGATCGGTTTTCAGATCCGCCTTGTCAAGGGCGTCGATCTCGACGGTCTCAAAGCGGTTGGTTCTGAGATTGATCGCGTCGAGCTTGTGCTGGGAGTATTTATACTCGTCGCCGTAGGCCACCTTCGGCGGGGCCAGCGGCCGCGCCATGTCCAGCAGCTTGGCATAGTCGTCGGCCTCGCGGTCGACCGCGCGGGTGCCCATGCCCATGACAAGGCGCAGCGCCCCCCGGTTCTCCGCCGCCGAGGCGGCGCTGGTGACGTACAGGTTCTGCGAATGGCCCACGCCCGCGATGTGCGGGAAATAGTAATCGCCGTGGATGTCGCCGCTGACGCGCATGACGAGCAGCGCCATCTGCTCGTCACGGCTGAGGAGATCGCGGTCGGCGCGATAGCGGATCGCGTCCTCGTTGACGGTGGAGGCGTAGACCGTGCGCACCGCGGCCTCGAATTCGGCATAGCGCTCCTCCGGCGTGCCCTGGTTGGGGCAGAAAACGCTGTCATATTTGCCGGCAAAGGCGTTGCCGAAGCCGTCCTCGAGGATCGAAGAGGAGCGGACGATGATCGGCGACTGGCCGAAGTATTCGAGCATCGAGCGGAACTGCTCCTGGATCGAGGGCATGAACTGCCCGTGCAGCAGCTTTTCGCGGATCTGCGGGGCAACGGCGAGATAGTCCTCGACGTCGACCATTTTCGTGCGCAGACTCCAGGCCCCGTTCTGGACGAAGTAGGTGTAGAACACGTCCGCGCCGATGAAATAGGAGTCGTGCGGCTCGACGCGCCTGGCATACAGCTCCGGATCGGTGGCCCGGAGCACCCGGCGAGCCAGCAGCATGCCAACGGCCTTGCCGCCGATGCAGCCCGTGCCGATCTCCCGCTTCTTGATGGCGATCAGGTCGGCGGTGGTGAAATATTTCTGGCAGAGGGCAAAGCGCTGCGGCTCGTTGCCGAGCAGGCAGCGGATGATGTTGTCGCGGTGGGCGAGCCCTTCGGCGTCTGTCGGCTCCGTCTCACTCTCTCCGGCAAAGTCGAACATGCTGTCCCAGCAGTCCCGGCGCTCGCCGGTCTGGGTGAAGATGTCGAAGATGCCGTAGCTCTCGGCGCTGGAGGTGACAAGACTGCTGTTCGCCCCGTCGATCTTCACCGGGAAGTACATGTACTCGGTCTGCCGTCCGTCCACCTTCACGGCGTGGATATAGGTGGCGGCGTTCATCGTGCGGATGTTCAAGAGCACCGGCGCGGCGTGGCGGATGCGGGAGACCGTCTCGTAAATATGCTTTTCGTAGAGGATCGGCACATAGGCGATCGACTGCTGCTCCTGCAGGAAGGGACAGGTCAGGCAGAAGAAGTTGCAGACCATCATGTCCGAAAACCAGTACTTCTGCAGCTCGGTGAGGCAGTCAAAGATATAAAACACGCCCGCCCCCTCCGAGGCGATGATGCGGTGCACCTGGACGGCAAAGGTCTCAAAGCCGACGGTGGGGTCCAGCGTGTACTTTTTCACGTTCGCCCCGCGCTCAGCCAGGGCCTGGGCGTCGATGACCTCGTCGTGCTCGCCGAAGCGCAGGTAGACGATGCGCTGTCCGCCGCGGGCAGTAGAGGTTACAAAGCGGGTCGCGGCAAACATGTAGTCGCGGATGTGCTCGACCTGCCACAGCACCGTGTCGCCGCTGCGCAGGCCGTCGATGGCGCGGTCAAGGCCGTCGATGCCGCTTCCGATGCGCCGTGTAGAGTCCATGTCCCTTCCTCCTTTTTATACGGAATAAAAATATCTTATCATCCGCGGGGGCTGTTTTCAACGGAAAATGTGTGGTATAGTAGGGTAAAGAGCAGTCAGGGAGGATTTTTGACGTGAAATATGACTTTACCACCGTTCTCGACCGCCGCGGGAGGGATTCGATCGCCGCGGACGTGATCCCCTGGGACGTGCAGGTGGACGAGGGCTTTGACACGATCCCCATGTGGATCGCGGACATGGCCTTCCCCGTAGCGCCGCCCGTTCTGGACGCCATGCGCAGAAGGCTGGATTTCCCGTCGCTGGGCTACTATGCGATGAGCGAGGAATACTTCGACAGCATCCTCTCCTGGCAGCGGCGGCGCCACGGCGTCGAGGGTCTGGCGCGGGAGCACATCGGCTATGAAAACGGCGTGCTGGGCGGCGTGGCCGCGGCCGTGCAGGCCTTTACCGCGCCGGGAGAGAAGATCCTGGTCCACAGCCCGACCTATGTGGGCTTTACCCACACGGTGGAAAACCTGGGGCGCGTGCTCGTCCACTCGCCGCTCCGGCGGGATGCCGAGGGGGTCTGGCGCATGGACTTTGCCGACATGGAGGCAAAGATCGAGGAGTATCACATCCATCTCGCGATTTTCTGTTCGCCCCATAATCCCGCCGGGCGCGTGTGGGAGCGTGAGGAGCTCGAGCAGGTGATGGCCCTCTTCCAAAAGCACAGCTGCCTGGTGATCTCCGACGAGATCTGGTCGGATATCATCATGCCCGGCTATCGTCACATTCCCACCCAGTCCGTCAGCGCCGATGCGCGGCAGCGCACCATCGCCTTTTACGCGCCCAGCAAGACCTTTTCGCTGGCCGGGCTTGTGGGCTCGTATCATATCGTCTATAACCGATACCTGCGGGAGCGTCTCGTGCGGCAGAGCGAGCAGAGCCACTACAATTCCTGCAACGTGCTGTCGATGCACGCCCTTGTCGGCGCCTATTCGCCGGAGGGGGAGGCGTGGTGCGAGGAGATGATCCGCACGGTGGACGGCAACTTTGCGTACGCCTGCGGCTTTATCAAAGAAAACTTCCCCGGCGTGAGGCTCATGCGCCCGCAGGGGACGTATATGCTCTTCCTCGACTGTCACGACTGGTGCGCCGCAAACGGCGTTTCGATCGGCGAGCTGCAGCGGCGGGCCGTGCGGGCCGGCGTGATCTGGCAGAACGGGGAGGACTTCGTCTGGCCGGAGACGATCCGCATGAACCTCGCCCTGCCGCTCTCGCGGCTGGAAGAGGCCATGGAGAGATTGAAGGCATACGCGTTTGTGTGATACTGTACCTGGGCAAAGAAAACGAGGGAAGCCGCCGGGCTTCCCTCGTTTCTGTTCGCTATTCCTCCGGTATTACTTCTCCGCCGCGGCGCGTCCCGCGCGGTAGGCCTTGAGATTCAGCTCCAGGAACTTCGGCGGCACCGTCTCGCGGATGACCGTCTCCCAGTCGATCTCGTCCATCCCCAGGGCGTGGGTCATCGCGCCGAAGAGCACGATGTTCATGCACTTGCTGTTGCCCAGCTCCCCGGCGATTTTCGCGGCGTTGAGCGTGTAGCAGCGGAACGCTCCCTCCATCGCCTCAAGGCAGCCCTCGGGGTACTCGGCCAGCCCCGCCGCGGTCGTGGCGGAGTCCTGGGCGAAGTCATTGATGACGGCGACGCCGTCCGGTTTCAGAAAGTCGGCATAGCGCACGGCCTCCATCTTCTCGAAGGCGACGAGGATATCCGCCGCGCCTTTGCCGATGATCGGAGAGTAGACCTTCTCGCCCCAGTGCACCTGGGTCGAGACGCTGCCGCCCCGCTGGCTCATGCCGTGTACCTCGGACATTTTGACGTCATAGCCCGCCTTCATCAGCCCGCCGACGAGTACCTTGGCCGTCAGAATCGCGCCCTGGCCGCCGACGCCGACGAGGATCGCGTGTTTTGTCGCCATCACTTGCTCTCCTTTCTCGTAATCGCGCCCACCGGGCAGACCTGCGCGCAGACCGTGCAGCCCACGCACTGTCCCGGGTCGATCAAGGACTTCCCGTCCCGGATCATCACGGCCGGGCAGCCGACCTTCAGGCACTTTTTGCAGCCGATGCACTTCTCGCGGTCGACCTCACAGAGGCCAATGTCGTGCGGGATACGCTTGATCAGCAGGCAGGGCCGCCGGCAGATGATGGCCGCGGGCACCTCGGACGCGAGCGCATCGTCCACAGCCTTCTGCATGGCCGTGAGGTCCTGCGGATCGACAATGATGACGTTTTCATAGCCGAAGGCGTGCAGCACGTCCTCAATTTTAATGGCTGCGGCGATCTCGCCCTGCAGGGTGTAGCCGGAGCCGGGGTTGTCCTGGTGGCCGGTCATGCCGGTGATGTGATTGTCCAGCACAACGGGGATGACCGCGCCCTTGTTGTAGAGGATCTCGGCCGCGCCGGTCATGCCGGAGTGGAAGAAGGTCGAGTCGCCGACGACGCCGAAGACCTTCTTTTGCTGTCCCGTGGCGGCGAAGGCCTTGGACAGGCCCATTGCGACGGAAAAGCCGCCGCCCATGCACACGCAGGTGTCCATCGCGCCCAGAGGCGCCGCGCCGCCGAGGGTATAGCAGCCGATATCGCCGCCGATGACAAAGTTTTTGCCCTTTGACATCGTATAGAAGAAGCCGCGGTGCGGGCAGCCGGGGCAGAGCACCGGCGGACGCGGCACAGCCTTGACGGGGAGTGCTTTGACCTGGGGCTTTACGCCGAAGAGCATCTCGCGCAGGCGCTCGGGGTTGAGCTCATAGAGCCGGCTGACCTTTTCCTTGCCGATGCAGGGGATGCCGGCAGCCTTGATCTGATCCTCCATAAAGCCCTCGAGCTCTTCGATGACGTAGAGCGTCTCGACCTTTGAGGCAAATTCGCGGATCAGGCCCATCGGCAGCGGGTATGTCAGGCCAAGCTTCAGGAAGGAGGTATCCTCCGGGAAGACGTCCTTGGCAATCTGGTAGGAAATAGAGGCCGTGATCACGCCGATCTTGCCGCCGCGGTACTCGACCTTATTGATCGGGCACGTCTCGCCGTACTCCTCAAGCGCCTTCAGGTTTGCCTCCACCTTGGGGTGGTTGCGGTAGGCGTTGGCCGGGGCGCAGTTGAACTTGCGCTGGTTGCGCTCATAGACGAAGGGCTCGGCCTCCTCCCGCTCGGAGAAGGTGCAGAGGCTCTTGGAATGGGAGATGTTCGTGGTCGTGCGGAAGAGGACCGGCATATCGAAGCGCTCAGAAATGCGGTAGGCCTCCTTCATAAAGTCGATGCACTCCTGCGAGTCGCTCGGCTCGATGAGCGCGACCTTGGCGCTTCTGGCGTAGTAGCGGTTGTCCTGCTCGTTCTGGGAAGAGTGCATGCTCGGGTCGTCGGCCGTGACGATGACAAAGCCGCGGTTGACGCCGTTGTAGGCGGCGGTGAACAGCGGATCGGCCGCGACGTTGAGCCCCACATGCTTCATCGCGCACAGGCTGCGCGCCCCGCCGATCGCCGCGCCGTAGGCCACCTCGACGGCGACCTTTTCGTTGGGCGCCCATTCACAGTACAGCGCG
>OCTX011964088.1_pt1 | contig 10315 bp, 8 predicted proteins | sample 1539691 | NCBI WGS metagenome assembly OCTX01 (sample SAMN02144231, study PRJEB22623) | gut metagenome | biome: sheep rumen | host: Ovis aries | place: New Zealand | reverse complement strand
TAAGCGGAGGCTCGGTAAATTCTTCGGATTTGAACCGCTGAGCGATGCGGTTCTTGATTATCTCTATAAACTGCTGGCGCTCCTCTTTCTTATTTTCAAGGATATGCTCTATCTCTGAGTAAGCATAGGGATCAAGGTAATGGAAGGAAAGATCTTCCAGTTCCTCCTTAACTGCCCTGATACCAAGTCTGTGGGCGATCGGAGCATAGATATTCATAGTTTCGAGGGCAGTATTCCGCTGTTTGTCAAGAGGGCGGTATTTCAGCGTCCTCATATTGTGCAGACGGTCACAGAGCTTGATTATCATTACTCTGATATCCTGAGACATGGCAAGCAGGATCTTTCTGATATTCTCAGCCTGTTGTTCTTCCTTAGTGAATATCGGTATCTTGCTGAGTTTTGTGACGCCGTCCACAAGCATGGCAACATCCTGACCGAAGCGTTTTTTCAGATCATCAAGAGTAGCAGGGGTATCCTCGACCACATCGTGCAGAAGTGCAGCACATATAGTATCAGTGTCCATTCCCAGTTCAAGAAGGATATAAGCAACAGCAAGAGGGTGAATGATATAAGCCTGACCTGATGAACGTTTCTGTCCTTCATGAGCTTTTGCAGCGAATTCATATGCTGATATGATCTTACTAAGATCATACTGCTTGTCATCCTTCAGAATTTTCTGGATTATCATTTCAATAGTGAAATTATCATCATAGTCCGGAATGCTCTTCAGATACTCCTCCGGATCTTTAGGGATCGCAGTTTCCGGTATCGGAACTTCTATCTCATTAAGAGAGAATTTCGGTATATTATTATCATCTATCATAATCATACTCCTAACCGCATTCTTGCTTACATTTGCAATGAGATCTTATTTTCCCGTCTTGTTCCTTATAGATATAAGGACAGGCGCAGAATTCAGATCTGCTTTTTCAGTAACTCTGAGTTTTGTTATCTTCATATCCGCTGCAGTAATGCTGACAAGTCCGAGCTGCCTCAAAGCTTCTGCTGAGGTACAGAAACGGCAATAATTCAGCCTTGGATCATGAAGCTTCATATAAAGAAGATCAAGCGTTATACCGTCAGGCGGTATCGCTTTATATATTCTGACAACGTCGTCGCGCGAGGGCTGCATTACAGGATAATAATTATCAGGCAGCTTTTCTCCGCGAAGGAAAGACTCAAATGCAGAATAAGCAGCAAAATACTTTCCCTGTTCAAAACCATGCGGACGCAGATCCTGAGCAACTAAACTGAGTGACGTTTTTCCTCTAAAAGTATTGATACCCACTGATACGATCATATCGCATGGATCACCTGCTGAAACAGGAAGCATATCCGGGGACGTTCTGAAAACGAGGACATCAGCAGTGGCAGTGCCATATCTGATGATCAGTTTTGAATGTGTACCGCCCGAAAGCGGCATAACAGAAGTAACATTCGCACTTTCTATGTAAAATAAAGGGCGTTCATTATCTGTACCGAATGGCTGAAGTATATCAAGACCTTCAGCCTCTTTCAGGTCAAGTTCAACAGGGGAGATCGGCGCATCTGCTGAAAGGGCAGGAAGCGGCATTATCCTGTGATTCCTGAAGGCATACTCTTCTATCAGTCTTCTGAATTCAGATACCATTCCTGATCTGACAGTAAATCCGCCTGCTCCGGGATGACCGCCGAATTTATCAAGCACCTCCTGAGCGTAAGACAGAGCCGAGAACACGGAGAACTCACCAAAAGCTCTTGCAGAACCGCGTATCTCGCCATTCTCATCGGAGGCTATAAAGCACGGCTTACCGAATTGCTCCATAATACGCGAAGCAACGATGCCGATAACTCCGTGATGCCAGTTTTTTCCGCAGATAAAGACAGTCCTTCCATGTATCAGCATCGGATCACTGTCTATCATCCCGTATATCTCGGTCATTATCTTGTTTTCTTCTGATTTACGTTCATTATTGAGCGCATCAAGTTTCTGCGCAGCCGGCAGTGCATCATCATAATCTTCGCATAGGAAGAGTTCAGCAGCATCTTTGGGAGAACCGAATCTTCCGGCAGCATTGATCCTTGGTGCTATGCCGAAGCCTATAGAATGTGAATCTATTGTCTTTTCCGAGAGGCCGCATACATCTTTGAGTGCCATAAGTGCCGGACGGTCAGAATTGTTGATGAGTTCAAGGCCATAGGATACAAGGAATCTGTTTTCGCCGGTGAGACTGACAACATCTGCCACAGTTGCAATAGCAGCAAGGTCACCGAACTGTTCAAGAGCCATGGTATAATCTCCGCCGTCCAGAGCAGCGATAAGTTTAAGAACGATACCTGCTCCGCACATATATTTGAAAGTTGAAAAGCAGTCATGTCTGTGCGGATCAACAACAGCTTCAGCTTTTGGGATAGTATCTCCCTGCTGATGATGATCTGTCACAACGAGTTTCATTCCAAGACTATATATATACTCAGCTTCCTGTACCGCTGCTATCCCGTTATCGACTGTAATAATAAGCCTGACATCCATTCCGGAAATGCGGTCTATCGAATCTTTATTAAGTCCGTATCCCTCAGAACGTTCAGGTATGTAGTATATAACATCAGCACCTGCTTCGATAAGATACGAATACAGCATAACTGTAGACATTATGCCGTCGCAGTCATAATCTCCGTAAATGCAGATACGCTCACCGGAATCGATAGCGGCATTGACGGTATCTGCTGCCTTCTGCATATCCTTCAGCATAAAAGGATCCGAAAGTCCTTCAACATTCAGCTGTTCAGCAACAGATTCAGGCGAAGAATAGCCTTTCTGCGCCAGAACAGCAGCAGCAAGCGATGAAACGCCGCAGCTCAGCATAAGCTTAGAAACGATCTTTCTGTCAGGTACACCGACAGTCCATTTCTTCATATAATTACCCCTAACGCATATTTATATATAAATTATTATAACACAAAACAGCATTGTTTTCAATAGAAGCAGCGTAATTTTTACAATTATTCCTCAGGATAAATGATCAATTCAATTATCATCCTGTATATAGGTATACAACAAATAAAATAATTGAAAATGACTATGGACATTTCAGCAGATATATAGTATAATTATTTTAATGGGACAATGTACTCATCCCTCTGTGAGTGCATGAGAATAATACTATCAAGAATGGAGTTACACATGAATCTGAACGAATTTCTAAACGGATTGACTTCCGGCGCATTTGATGATCAGATAAAGCTGGTATACGGCGGAGATAATAATAATCTCCTCAAATACAGAGCACGATTCATATGTGCAGCCGAAAAGTTTTCACGTCTTTATCCTGAATGTGATGAGATAAGAGTTTTTTCTGCGCCAGGGCGCTCTGAGATAGGCGGCAACCACACCGATCATCAACACGGACGTGTACTCGCCGCTGCCATAACTCTTGATGTTATCGCAATAGTGGCATATAATAAAGAAAACACGATCAAAATCTGCTCAGAAGGATATCCTGACGACGCTATCGATCTTGATGATCTTGAAATGCATGAAGAAGAAAAAGGGACATCCGCTGCACTTATAAGAGGTATCGCCTCCAAGTTCAAAACTCTCGGGGCAGATATCAAAGGATTCAACGCGTATACAACATCCGAAGTACTCAGCGGCAGCGGATTGTCTTCGTCAGCAGCGTTTGAAGTTCTCATCGGAACTATCATTGACCAATGCTTCAACGCAGGGAAAGCAGGAGCCGTCGAAATCGCCAAGATCGGTCAGTACGCAGAAAACGTATATTTCGGAAAGGCAAGCGGACTAATGGATCAGATGGTCAGCTCAGTCGGAGGTTTTGTCGGTATAGACTTTGCTGCTCCTGGATTGCCTGATATAAAAGAGATAGCTTTTGACTTTTCAAAAGCCGGATACTCCCTCTGTATAACTGATACAAAAGGAAGCCACGCCGATCTCACTGACGATTATTCGTCGATATCAAAGGAAATGAAGCATGTTGCACAGGAAATGGGGGCAAACTTCCTGAGAGATGTTGATGAAGAGTCTTTCTATAGCTCTCTCCCCGCACTTCGCGGAAAATGTACCGACCGTGAAATTCTGAGAGCCGCTCATTTCTTTGCGGAAAACCAGCGTGCTGCTGACGAAGCAGCTGCTCTCTCTGCCGGCGATACCGAAACCTTCTTCCGGCTTGTGAACGAATCCGGCACCTCATCCGCCGAACTTCTCCAGAATCTGTATTCACCTCGCAGACCTGATAATCAGGAAATCCCGCTGGCAATAATGCTAAGCAAGCGTTTCCTCGGAGGCTGCGGTGCAGTCAGAGTACACGGAGGCGGATTCGCAGGGACGATCCTGGCTTTTGTTCCCGCATATCTCGCCAAGAGGTACTCTGAAGAAATGGAACGTGTTTTTGGTCAGAAGAGCTGCTACATATTATCTATCAGGCCTTACGGCGGATATGAATTCAAATTATAAAAAAAGTGCTTCCTCAGGGAAGCACTTTTCAATGTCATGACGCCGCTAAAAACTTGTACATATCCTCTTTGCACTTTCATCTGTTGAGTATACCCATGAGTCGATATGACCTGCATCAATATAATACTTCATACTTCTGTCAGACGGTATATCCGGACACACATCAACAATAACAAGTTTTACTTTCATTTTATCAGGAAGCACAGCTTTTATGTATACGCTCACACTCTGCCCAGGCATGACATTCTCCTTCGGCTCAGCCAGACCGGCAAGATTCGGAGAAAGTTCAACGAAGATACCGTAATCTTCCACTGATCTGACAACTCCCGGAACTGTCTCGCCGCTGTGATAATGTTCCGCATTCTGCTTCCATGTACCAAGAAGTTCTTTATGAGTGAGGCATATACGCTGCCCGTCGATCCTGCTGACTACAGCCTTTATCATCTGCCCTACCGAAAATCTGTCAGACGGATGAGCGATACGCGATACAGATATCGCATCTATTGGTATCATCGACGGGATACCGCAGCCTATATCAACAAAACAGCCGAATTTCTCAAGATGAGTAACACGAGCATCTATGATATCACCTGTCTTCAGAGCATCAATATAATTCCTTCTGCACTCTTCCTGAGCTGAACGCCTTGAAAGCACTGCCTTTATACATCCGTCATCGCCGCACGACAATGCAGTTACTTTAAAGCACACTATCTTGTTAACTCTGGATATAACAGCAATGTCGCGCGTAGTTCCTTCCTGCACACCTATAGCGCCTTCTGTCCGCGGTATAATGCCTTTCGCACAAGGCAGATCAATTATCAGGTCATGTTCTCCAGTACACATTGCGGCATGAGCTTCAAGAATGACGCCATTCACCATAGCCTCGCGCAATCCGTCAACAGAAGATATATACCTTTGATTATCCGGTGTTCTGAAAATGCAGCCTTCTGGTCTGTAGTCCATCTTTTTTACCTCCGATCAATTTGTATACAACATTTTATGCAGAGCAGAAAGCTGCTATGACTACATAACGCTTTTGATCCCAAGACCGCCCATAGAGCCCAGGATACTTGTAACACTTCCGCAGCTTTCACTCGCACAAATAATATATACCTTCGTATTTCTTCTGCGATAAGGCTCAGGGATCGTATCTACAGAAGCAGGGGATTCCATCACTGCTGTCATATAATTCTGCATAGTCAGACCTGTAGGCAGAATAGTATATATACTGCCGCCCTTCAATCTTTCTGCTTTGTCTGATATCTTATTATACGACATTCCGGTCCTGACGATACCTCTCACACTTTCCTTTACTCTTCTGAGCGCGATCTCAGCGGTATCAGGATCATTGAATTCTGCTGTTATTCGTGAAAACATGGACTAAACCCTTCCTTTTTTGTTCGACTTCAATATGTTTTTGATGTTGTTTTTATCATTATTACACAAATTCAAAAAAATATACTGCAATATTATTGATTTGAAACTGATTTTAGAGTATAATAAACAATGTACGATTTTATTTATATCATGAATGGGAGGGGATATGAATGGATGTGAGACCGGGGGATATTCTTACTATGAAAAAGAATCACCCATGCGGTTCCAATGAGATGTACGTTATTCGTGCAGGCATGGATTTTCGTCTCCGCTGCGTCGGATGCTCACGCGAATTCTTAGTCCCGAGAAATAAGATCGAAAAAAGCATACGCAGAATAGCGCATGCCGGAGAAGATCAGCAATGAACATTACTGACTGCTGATACTGAACACAAGGAGAATCGTGATGTTTGAAAAGCTTGCAGTAATGGAGCAGAAATATGAAGACATAAGCCGGAAGCTGTCTGATCCGGAAGTTATCAGTGATAATAAGACTTATACCCAGCTCATGCGCGAGTATAAGAATATGACACCTATTATAGATAAATACCGCGAATACAAAGCGGCAAAGTCGGCATTTGATGAAGCCAAAGAGCTTCTTGATGAGGGCGGCCTTGATAAAGAATTCAAGGAAATGGCACAGGAAGAACTTGAGACTGCAAAGGCATCCGTTGAGAGCTGCACTCAGGAACTCAAAGTGCTCCTGCTGCCAAAGGATCCGAATGATGATAAGAACGTAATAATAGAGATCAGAGGCGGAGCAGGAGGAGAAGAAGCTTCTCTCTTCGCTAATTCACTCTATCGCATGTATTCAATGTACGCCGAAGCAAGAGGCTGGAAGCAGGAGATACTAAATGCCAATCCCACTGAACTCGGAGGTTTTAAAGAGATAAGCTTTTCAGTTGAAGGCGAAGGTGCTTATTCGCGTCTGAAATACGAAAGCGGAGTACACCGCGTACAAAGAGTCCCGGAGACCGAATCTCAGGGAAGGATACACACTTCAACAGTTACTGTTGCAGTACTCGTTGAAGCAGACGAAGTTGAACTTGAGATCAATCCAACTGATCTTAAAATAGACTATTTCCGCGCAAGCGGAGCAGGCGGACAGCATATAAATAAAACAGAATCAGCAGTCCGTATAACATATCTCCCTACTAATGTAGTGGTAGAATGCCAGGATGAAAGAAGCCAGCACAAAAACAAAGACAGAGCTATGAAGATCCTGAGATCAAGGATCTATGAGGCAATGCAGGAGGAACAAGACGCTAAGATAGCATCAGAACGAAAAATGCAGGTAGGCACAGGTGATCGTTCTGAGCGTATAAGAACTTACAATTATCCGCAGGGACGTCTGACAGACCACAGGATAGGGCTGACTATCTACAGACTCGAAGACATTCTCAACGGAAATCTTGACGAGGTATTCGATGCGCTTGCCACAGCCGATCAGGCTGCAAAGCTTGCGAATCAGGAAGCGTAAATTATGGAAACTGTATTACTTAGCGATTGTGAATCAGATTTATCAGCAGCTGCAAAGCTGATAGCAAACGGTCAGATAGTGGGGCTGCCCACAGAAACTGTATATGGGCTTGGTGCTGATGCGTCCAACGAAAATGCGGTCCGTGAGATCTTCAAAGCCAAAGGCAGACCGGCAGATAATCCGCTTATAGTTCACCTTGCTGATTTTTCGCAGGCAAAGGATTATACAACATCTATCCCGGAGATAGCATATACCATAGCAGAAAGATTCTGTCCGGGACCTATAACTATAGTACTTCCGAAGAATGACAAGATACCTCTTGTCACATCCGGCGGCCTTGATACTGTAGGGATAAGAGTACCTTCTCATCCTGTCATGCATCGAATAATCGAATTATCCGGCAGACCGATAGCTGCACCGTCAGCTAATACATCAGGATATCCGAGTCCTACATCTGCCGAACATGTCATGCGTGATATGAACGGCAAGATAGCCGCTGTAGTTGACGGCGGACAGTCACGCTTCGGTGTTGAATCAACAGTCATATCCATTGAGAGCAGCGATACTGTAAGGATCCTTCGTCCAGGATGCGTAACACGCGAAATGCTTCTTGAAATATGCAGAGAGGTCATTATAGATGACGCTATCCTTCACGAACTCAAAGAAGGTCAGAAGGCAGCTTCTCCAGGTATGAAATACAAGCATTATTCTCCGAAAGCAGATATAAAAATGGTAGAGGCTTCAACAGATGATTTCCGCACTTACATAGCTGAACATGCAGCAGACGGCGGATATGCCCTTGTTTTTGACGGAGAAGAAACTGACATGCCATGCAGATGTCTTACATACGGAAAAAACAGTCTGGAACAGGCACATCAGCTTTTTGCACGGCTCAGGGAACTTGATGAAATAGGCGCTGAAGTTGTGTATGTACACGCCCCTTCAGTTGATGGAGTCGGACTTGCAGTATATAACCGCCTTATTAGAGCGGCAGGATTCGAGGTGATAAGGGTATGAATACTCTGAGTGACGTTGTAGTCGTCGGTCTGACAGGACAAACCGGTGCAGGTAAAAGCACTGTTTCCAAAGTTTTTGCAGATAACGGCTATGCTGTGATAAATGCAGACAGTGTTGCAAGAAAGGTAGTTGAAAAGGGGAGCAAGTGTCTCTATGAGATAAGCGACTTTTTCGGAAAAGACGTATTGCTCGCTGATGGTGCGCTTGACCGCAAGAAGCTGGCAGGGATCGTATTCTCTGACAAAGCCAAGCTTGAAACTCTTGATACGATAATATATCCTTACATCACCGGAGAGATACTTCATCAGATAAGACAGAATTCCAGAAACGGAGAAAAGCTCATACTTCTTGATGCTCCAACGCTTTTCGAAAGCCGGGCAGATGATTTCTGTGAGATAATCATCTCGGTGCTTGCTGATCCGGATATACGGGAAAAACGTATCATAGAGCGTGATTCATTGACTCCGGAAGAGGCAAGAAAGCGCATGGCTTCACAGTTTGATGAAGAATTCTTTTCTTCCCATTCTGACTATATAATACATAACAACGGTTCTATAGAGACCGTAAACGATATTTCAAAGGAAGTATCCGATAAGATCAAGGATCTGTACAGTTCACGTCTGAATCCAGTGACTGCTTGCAGTGATTGATATATTTATCTGCGAAAGGAGCAAATATTAATATGGCAGATGAAAAAAAGAACGCAGCAAAAGAGCTGAAGGAAAAGCTTTTCATGCAGCGTAAAAACGGTTATCACCGAATCAGCGATGAAGATGCAGCAGCAACTGACAAATTCGCTGAAGACTATAAAGACTTCATGAACAAAGCAAAGATCGAGCGAGAAGCTGTGATCTACTCAAAGGAATTGCTTGAAAAGAACGGATTCGTCGAGTACAATACAGGGATGAAGCTCAAAGCAGGAGACAAGATCTACCGCAACAACCGCGATAAGGCAATAATCATGGCTGTTATCGGATCAGCTCCTATCGAAGAGGGTGTAAGACTCTGTGCAGCACATATCGACTCACCTCGTCTTGATATGAAGCAGAATCCCATATACGAAGACACCGAGATGGCTCTCTTCAAGACACACTATTACGGTGGTATAAAGAAATACCAGTGGACAACTATACCACTTTCGCTTCATGGTGTCATCATCAAGGCTGACGGCACTAAGATCACCGTAAATATCGGTGAAGATGAAAATGATCCGGTATTCTGCGTAAGTGACCTTCTCCCTCACCTTGCAAATGCTCAGATGAGCAAGCCCATGTCCAAAGGCATCCTTGGTGAACAGCTGAATATCATTATAGGTTCACGTCCGTTCAAGGATGATGAGGAGAGCGGCTCAGTAAAGCTCAATATCATGAATATACTCTACGAAAAGTATGGTATAACAGAATCTGATTTCATTTCATCGGAGTTAGAAGCTGTACCTGCATTCAAGGCAAAGGATATCGGTTTTGACAGAAGCATGATCGGAGCTTATGGTCATGATGACAAAGTTTGCGCATACACAGCTTTAAGAGCTACAGTGGACTGCGTTGCACCCACACATACAGTAGTAACTGTTCTGACAGACAAAGAAGAGACGGGGAGCGACGGTAATACCGGACTTTGCTCTGCTTATCTCAAGTACTTCATCGCTGATATCGCAGAAGCACTCGGTTCCAATGAGAGAGCAGTTCTCTCAGCATCTGAGTGCCTCTCAGCCGATGTAAACGCAGCATATGATCCGACTTTCCCTGAAGTAAACGAGAAGAACAACTGTGCATATATCAACAAAGGCGTGTGCATAACAAAGTACACCGGTGCACGCGGAAAATCCGGCACATCTGACGCATCCGCAGAATTTACCGGAAGGATCAGACGTCTCATGGATTCAAAGGAAGTTATATGGCAGACCGGAGAACTCGGAAAAGTCGACGAAGGCGGCGGCGGAACTGTTGCAGCATATATAGCTAATCTTGATGTTGATACAATTGATATGGG
>OCTX014564605.1_pt1 | contig 10316 bp, 16 predicted proteins | sample 1539691 | NCBI WGS metagenome assembly OCTX01 (sample SAMN02144231, study PRJEB22623) | gut metagenome | biome: sheep rumen | host: Ovis aries | place: New Zealand | reverse complement strand
GATGTGTATGTGCAGGCCGGAGAAACCACCGCCCAGGTGACAGCCACCTGCGAGACGGCAGGCACTGAAGGAAACGGATACGAGGTCGGGCAGCTGAACACCTGTGTGGATCTGTTCGACTACTACACCAGTGTAACCAACATCACGATGTCGGACGGCGGCAGCAATACCGCCACGGATGATGAATTCTATGATCTGCTCCTGATGGGCCAGGACGCCTATACGTCTGCTGGTGCCAGGGGCGCATACGAATACTACGCAAAGCTGGTTTCCACAGAGATCAGGGATATCGTTGTGAATTCTCCTGAGCCCTGTGTGGTTCATATCTACGCGGTCATGGATGACGGCTCTCTCGCTTCCTCCGAGATTAAAGCCGCGATCCTGGCAGCCTGCAACGATGAAGACATCCGGCCTTTGACGGACAACGTCAGTGTGGAAGACGCGGAAGAAGTCGAGTACGACATCACGCTGACATACTATCTGAGCCGGGATTCCACGGAGAGCGCAGCTTCGATCGAAGAAAGCATCGAAGCCGCAGTGGACAGCTTCATCGCCTGGCAGAACGCGAAGATCGGCCGGGACATCAACCCGAGCAAGCTGAACCAGATGGTTGTGGAAGCCGGCGCAAAGCGGACCGTGATCACCTCACCGACCTACCGAGTGCTGAAGAACGGATCCGTTGAGGATCCCACGACAGCTGTTCCGGAAGACTACATTCCGCAGCTGGCCAAGATCGGCACCGTAACCCTCACGAATGGGGGCTATGAAGATGAGTAAGGGAATCACGCAGGAATCGATGCTCAGCGTTCTGCCTGGCGTACTGGCCCGGGATGATGGAATGTACGGCCTTGCGCAGCTGATCGGCTGGATCATGGGAGAAGGCGCCGGGGATGTTGATGCTCCGGCTGTATTCCAGAACATCGATAAACTGCCGGAAGACCTGCTGGACATCCTTGCAAAAGACTGCAAGGTGGACTGGTATGACTTCGATGCGGACATTGCCACCAAACGGAGGCAGCTGGCCACCAACTGGCATGTGCGCAAACGCCTGGGAACCGTTGGGGCCGTCAAGACAGCTTTGCAGGCTGTATGGCCGGACACCACCGTTGAGGAATGGTTCGATTACGGCGGTGATCCAGGATACTTCCGGGTTCTGCTGGGGATTGATTCCTCCGGAACGGTCAACTTCTCGAAGGCCGTCCGGATGATCGAAATCTTTAAGCCGGTACGGGCCCATGTTGACGGATATCCGATACTGAGGATCAGATGCGGGATTGTGATTCACACCAAGAAGAGTCCGAATATTCCGTATCGCGTTCCGCTTGCCGGTACGATTCCGCAATATTCCACGCACGGCGATAAGTCCTATGAGGACATCGTAATCGAAACGAAGGCAGACGGGCCGAAGTACCTGGTGCCGATCACCGGTCAGGTGACAGCCGGCACTCATCCGGATTACGCCACCCACGGAGACGTGGAAAGCGGAGACCTGGAAGTGGCTGCTTCGTCCGTGTCTGTCGGCTACGACATCCGGAGATGTGGAACCCCGATTGACTCACTATTCTGAAGGAGGTGATGGACCATGCTGCAAACGGCAGCCTTCACGGATCTGCGGAATTTCATCACGAAGCGGATCTACAAAGCGCAGTACCAGCGAGGCGGCTCCTGGTATGACGCGGCGCTGGTAAGCAAGGAAGTAACCCCGGGCGGGATTGCCCGAATCAAGGTGCAGATTTCTCCCGGTACCGCCTGCACGATCACGGGCGTTCGGCTAATCAACACCGAAAACCAGGTCTGGGCAAGCAAGGCGATCAGTGTCGTGATTGAAACAGCGGAAACGAACCTGCTGCAGTGGTTCGACTTTGAGATCACGGAGGAGGAAAGCTGATGTACAACCGGACATATTGGGTTGATGAGGTCGATCAGTACGAGAACCGGTATACCGAGGTTCCGAACGGAGACGGCACGATCACCCACACGAAAGTACCTGGGGAGCGGTACGTTGAAGGCACTCCCCAGAGCGCGGCCAACTTCAACAAAATGGAAGACGGGATCTCCGATGCCCACATTGCAGCAGCCCTGGAGCTGATCCACCAGGTGCAGAGCCAGTGGCGCATCGAGGATCTGGAGAAGGCTACCGTGCAGGAGACCGGAACGGTGACCCTGACGAACTCCCAGAAGTTCCCGTTCAACAATTCCAAGAAATCTGTTGCCCTGACCAATGTGAGGGACAATCTGAATTACATCGTTGTTGTGGTCAGCAAGATCGCCAATGACGGCGGCAACATCGGTGAAGTTGAGATTTCCGAACGGCAGGTCAACGGCTTCAAGATTGAACACACCGGCAGCTCTGCGAGCGTGACGGTAGTCTATGCAGTGATTGGAGGTTATGACCAGTGATTATCGTAGAGAAAAACGAAGGCCCGAAGATTGATTATGAGATCAAGAACACGGCCACCAAGAAAACCATCTGCTTCGATGATGATCTGACCATCAACCTGGTCAAGCGTGAGGAAGACTGGGCTGTCCACATCGATATCTGCTTCGATCGTGACGGCAACCTGGTCATCGGCACAGCTGCCGGCCGGGCCTATGTGGCCGAGATTGATATTCCCGCCAGGGAATACATCGAAGTCCCCGATCCGGAATCCGAAGAGGAAGGCGCCACCAAGCTGGAGCCCGTCCCGCTGAATCTGGATAAGGTAACCCTCAGCCTGTGGGCTGTGGAGTAAAGGAGGAGACGAAACATGGCGAATTTTGATCTTTCCGGACTGGCTCTGAAGGCTGTGTGTCCGAACAATGAAATTCTGTATGACGATCAGGGCATGCCCTCCGTGATGGTCTACATCCCGAAGTTCACTTATGCGGCTGTGGGCCTCGGAACCAGCACCGCAACATTCCCGGCCTTCATCGTGAACGGCCAGGAAATCGATGGATTCTACTTTTCCAAGTATCAGAATGTCCGGCAGAATGGCCGGGCTTATTCTCTTCCGGGACAGGATCCGCAGGTGAATATCACGAAAGACGCTGCCCTGTCTGCCTGCACCGCGAAGGGCGCCGGCTGGCATCTGACAACCGCTTTCGAGTGGGCCGCTGTTGCACTCTGGTGCAAAGCAAACGGAACGCTTCCCTACGGGAACAACAACTACGGCAAAGACACTAGAGAAACCAACTACAAGGCGATTCGCACTTCCATGGACGGCGCGAACACCGGGCGCGTTGCTACAGGTACCGGCCCCCTGACCTGGTCCCATGACAGAACGCCGTCCGGCATCTGGGATCTGAACGGCAACATCAACGAATGGCTCGGCGGCCTTCGCCTTGTTAAAGGCGAACTGCAGATCATGGCCAACAACAATGCTGCCGACAGCGATCATCCGCAGTCTGCCGCATCTACGGACTGGATGGCCATCAAAGGATCTGACGGTACACTGATCACGCCCGATGGTAACGGAACGACTTCCGGCTCTCTGAAGCTGGATTACGTGAGCAATCACTGGGAGTGGATCACCGGAACGCTTGCAAGCTCTTCCGATTCTTCAAGAAACTGCGCGTTTGAAAGCGTGACTTGCCATTCTTCCGTTGGCGATGATGCGAAGCTGCTTCTGCAGGCGCTGGCACTCTTCAAATACGACACCACTGCCGGCGCGTATGAAGGTGATTACCTGTACGCCAATAATGGCGCAGCAGAGCGTGCCTTCTACCGTGGCGGCCACTGGGGCTATGGCGCCGGTGCTGGCGTCTTCCGGGGCAACCTGGACTACGTTCGGTCGAGCTCGAGCGCCCACCTGGGCTTCCGCGCCGCTTATTGCAAGCTGCCGACTGCTTAACTGTGAACTGGGGGCATCGCGGTAGCGATGTCCCTCCTTCCGCGCGAAGCGCGGAAATTTTTGAGCCCAAAATTACGATATTCGTAATTTCCTTCCAAAACACGGAATAGTCTTCCAAGAGCCCTTGAAAACCGTGTCTCCTACCGATATACTGCGTTCCGCAGTATATCGGTGCAGGAGGCGCTCGGTTTGGCAACGCAAGACTTCAAGCTTCTGCAGAAAGTGCAGGACATGATGGAATACGGTTACCCTATGCTGAACCAGTTTCCGAAAGCCGAAAAATTCAGTCTCGCGCAGGACATCAGGCGGTGTATGAACGAAATCCTTGAGCTGACGATCACCGAGGATAAGAAGTACACGAAGAAAACTACGCTTGAGAACCTGGACATTGAAAACACGAAGCTGAGGATCTATCTGCGAGTAAGCTTTCAACTGCGCTACATCTCGAAACATACCTACGCGGTATGGGAAGAGAAAGTAGTTGAAATCGGAAAGATGATCGGCGGTCTGATTAAATCCGTCAATGGCAGACCGAAGACATAGGGTACAGATCGCGTTGCGATTTCTCCTGGCGTGCCTTCAACCGTGGCGGCAACTGGAACAATGGCGCCAATGCTGGCGTCTTCCAGGGCAACCTGAACAACGATCGGTCGAACTCGAACGCCAACCTGGGCTTCCGCGCCGCTTTACCACTGCATGGCCTCGCGTCATGTGTAGCCGTCCGATGCTGCAGGCTCACGGGCCTGCTTCCAGTACGGAGTGGTATAAAGGGATCTGTCTCCTCGGTCAGGGGTTCCTGGAAGAAAAATCTTTATGCCTCGGGGCCATCTCTGATTTGGGATTGTTGATGGGGCGGTCAAGGAAGGCTGAAATGGAAAAGCACCGGAATGTTTTTCAGAAGTTCGTAACCTTTGAAAACGTTTATGACGGATACAAGCTGGCGCGTGAAGAAAAACGCTATAAGCCTGAGGTACTATCCTATTCAGCCAACCTTGAAGAGAATATTATCGACAGCATCAATCATCTGATCTGGAAGGATTACGAGATCAAAGGTGCTTTCGAGTTTTATGAATACTTCCCGAAAAAGCGGATCATCACCGCATGGCCTTTCAAGTATCGGGTGATCAACTGCGCGGCGTACAATGTCCTATGGCCGATCTACGTCAAGAGCATGTACGAGCACAGCTATGGATCCATTCCGGGCATGGGCCAGGTGAAGGCATGCAAGCAGCTGCAGAGATGGATGCGGATTGCAAGGCTGACCGGGAAAAACCAATGGATCGGCAAAGCTGATGTGGCGAAGTTCTTCTTCCGGATCCCTCATGAGGTTCAGCTCCGGGAGCTGGGTAAGCCCCTGGATGATCCGGACATGATGTGGTTTCTGGAAACCTGCATCAAGGGAGACGGGAGGCCCACGGGCCTGCCGCTGGAATTCAGCGATCCTACGGAATGTGAGCGAATCTTCGGCATCGGGATGCCGGTCGGCAGTCTGATCAGCCAGATGACCGCAAACGTGGTGCTCACTCCGATGGATCACTTCATGAAACGGATTATCCGGATCCCGAAGCATATCCGGTACATGGATGATTCGATCATCATGGGAGACAGCAAGCAGGAGGTCTGGGATGCGCTGGGCGCGATGGATGACTTCCTGCAGGAGAACATGGGCCTGCAGCTGAACAACAAAACGGCGGTCATGAGGTATGACGAAGGCGTGGAGTTTGTCGGCCGGATCGTGACGCCGGACAGGATTACGCTTCGGAAGTCTTCCAGCCTGCAGATGAAGCAGCATCTAGATTACGTGAAGAAGGCCTACGCCAACGGGGAGGTTGAACTGGACTACGCCCTGGATGTGATGCAGAGCTATCTCGGCCTGCTGAAACATACAGACTGCATAGCCCTGCGGGAAAAGATATGTGAGGATTACGTCCTCATCAGACATTCGGCACCGGAAGCCTGACAGGCCCGGCGCCTTTTTCATATCCAAAAACAATTTCAGAAATGGCGGTGAGGACCATGACTCAGGTACAGCCGATTGAGGGAATCACCCCGGAAATGCTCTGGAACTTTGTTCTGGTGCTTCTGGGGCTCTGCGCAGTCGTAGTGCTGGTTTACAAGGTGATTGAAATCACTCGGAAAGAGCGTGAGCGGAAGGAAAAGAAGAACAAGTTGGCCGATAAGGATCTGACCGATGAGATCGCGGAGAAGGTGCTGGAAAAGCTGGAACCGCGATTCAAGGATATCGAAACGAAGCTGGACACCGATAAGAGCCGGCTCGATAACCACGAGACTTCCATCAAGAATCTGAACAGTTCAATCGACACAATCAAGGACGGAATGCAGGTAACCGCCGATGCCCTGACGGCGATCCTGGATCACGAGCTGCATAACGGAAACGCCGATCAGATGCAGAAGGCCCGGGATGACCTGCAGAAATACACCAACGGCCTGATCAAAAAGGTGTGATGAGCGGTGAAACAGTTTGATCCAAGAAAGCAGTTTTCCAAACGGCTGGCCAGGTACGGCGCCGTCTTCTGGGGGCTGTATCTGCTGATCATCGCTGTGCTGATTTACTTCCAGCCGGAAACGGCCATCGCCTGCGTGTACCTGGTGTTGATCGTAACAGTCAACAAAATGCTGGACACCTGGGCGTACACGAAGAACAGCACCTATGAAAAAGGGCTGTTGGCCATGCTGGAAAAGACGAAGATGGAGCTGAGTCTGAAAGCCGGCGGGAAGATCAGTGGAAAACAGGATGAAGATGAAGAAGACGAAGGCGAAGGAGGGAACGGCTGATGCTCGATATTAACAAAATGGTTGTATCCGCACATGAGTGCATAGGCTGGCCTTATGAGTCTCCGGGAACGAACGATAAGAACGGCATCGACTGTTCCGGGATGTTCGTCAAGATGTACCGTGACCAGGGCGCGAAGATCTACCACGGCAGCAATACAATCTTCCGGGAATACTGTTCTGAAACCGGCGAGATTCACAGCGAGAAGGATCTGCAGGTCGGCATGGCTGTGTTCAAGTGTAAGCCATGGACGGATGCGGATAAGGGCAATAAGTGGTACGGAACAGCGCCCGGCAACCTGAGCCACATCGGATTCGTCACCGGCGTGAATCCTCTGGAGATCACGCACTGCACCAGCCCTGTCGCAAAGACGGATAACAAAATTGGCAAGTGGGCCTACTGGGGCAAGCTGAAGGATGTGGACTACGGAGGAGATCCCGGTCCGTCACCCTCTCCGGATCCCGGTCCGTCTCCGGAACCGGAACCGAGCCGGATCATGTACACATACGCGGAGAACGGGAAACCGATCAACCTGAGGGTAAAAGCCAGCATGAAGGCCGCGCTGGTGGACAAGGTGCCCGTTGGCCAGGCTGTCACCTGGCTGAAGGAAGACGGTACCGGATGGGCCTACGTCCAGTGGAAGAAGAAAAAGGGCTGGATGCTGGAATGCTTCCTGGTGGAAGATCCGCAGCCGGCACCCGATCCGGATCCGGAACCTGATCCCGGACCGGAACCAGAACCCGATCCGGCCCCGCCTGTCGAGACAGCCACGGTCTGGGCCGAGAACGGGAAACCGATCAAGATGAGAGCGCAGCCCACCACGAGCTGCCGCCTCTATGACGAGCTTCCGGTCAATACGGAGGTTGAGGTTCTGGCCTTCAACTGCGTGACTGACTCCAAAGGAAACCAGTGGACGCGGGTCAACTACAAGACCAGGAAGGGCTGGTACATCATGACCAAATTCCTCGGCGTAGGCTGACGGAGGTGATTCGCCGTGAAAAAGGTAATCGGCTAATTGAACGAAAACCCCGGATTTCATAGAAGTACAGATACACGAAAGGAGAAAATCCCATGCTGCAGTTTGGAAACACCACGATCGACCTGACCCCGATCATCCTGTCGGTGATCACCCTGATCTTCGGCTTGCTGATGCGGTACGTCATTCCGGCGGCAAAGGAAAAGCTGAACGGAAACCAGATGGAGATGCTGCGCATCGCCGTCAAGACTGCCGTGTACGCAGCTGAGCAGTTGTACGGCTCCAAACAGGGCCAGGAAAAGCTGAAGTACGTGATCGATCTGCTTTATCAGCAGGGCTATGTCGTGGATAAGGATAAGGTTGCGGATTCAACCCGGGCCCTGATCGAGGCGATGGTGAAAGAGCTGAGTCTGGAACAGGCGAAGGTTGAAAGTGCTCAGTCCGTGTAAAGGGTGCCAGGAACGGACAGCGTCATGCCACGGAAGCTGTGAGAAGTACATCGCTTTCGCGGAGGCCTGTGCGAAGATCCGGAGAATCCGGGCATCGTACATGATGCTGGATTCCCCTGGAGAAGAGAAGCTCCGGAATACGCGCCGAAAACTGAATAAGTATCACAAATGAGCAGACCGCTCTCCGAGATGGAGGGCGGTCTTTTTTTGTTTCCAAAGTCGCATGTCATGCGGATACCTATCAGTTTCTTGCAGATTTGAGGCACAGCATGCCTCTGATATGTCGGACGGTAGATTCTTCATCTGAGAGGCAAAACGCGAAATAGGGGCCTTTTTGAGCGAAATACGGGTATTCGATATTTTTTCAAATTCAAATTGCATGGTATGCGATATTTTCCCCTGAGAGACGCAAGAAGGCCCCTCCGCTTCCGGACGGTAGATTCTTCGTCCGAGGAAGCAGAGGGGCCCTGCTGGTCAAATCTGCAAGGAATCCGGCTATTACTGCGCGGTCATCGCCTTGAACATGGTCAGATCGAAGATTTCGTCTGCCCTGGCGTTCAGATCCCCGGCGATCTGTTCGGCCTCTTCTTCTGTCATGCCGGTAAAGTTGTATCCCTTCACCTTGAAGATAACCGCATTATTCAGAATCGGCGTTCCATGATCATCACAGCCATACAGCCAGGATGCCAGCGGGTTGAAGATCTTCGTGTCATTCCGGAGCATCAGGTTTTCGTCCGTGATGGCTTCGTATCCCTTCGGCAGCCGATCCGGATAAAGCGGGATCAGCTGAACCTGGTCACAGCCCATGGCCGTATAGGCCGTCTGCAGAAGGCTGACTCCCGGCTTGATCGGAAGTGCCTTCGCCCTGTTTTCCATCGCGTCGAGAAGCACGCAGTATTTCACAGTAAACCCTCCTTTTTCTGAATCTCTCTCAGCCGCTCCCAGTTGTCATCCCAGTAATGGGTGCGGTCTTTGCAGTCCTGCTTATTGTCGTACAGGTCATGCTTCCGACATCCTCTGGTGTGTTCTCCGTAGCCGACATCCACCCAGCGCAGCTGACCGCCGCGGTTCTGGTAGATGCCGTACTCAGTACCATCGCGGACCGGGAAAATGTCCAGCGGATAAACCTTGATCACCTGCTCCCCCTTCATGGTGGACTGAAGGTAGTAGTATTCGCCGTCATTCAGCTCCGGATCCGGCGGGTTCGGCAGATACATCTCGATCATCTGCCGGGTGCGTTCATCAATCATCAGTATCCTCCTTCCACCAGTCATCCGGACGCCGGAAGCGGCAGTGTTCTTTGTCCTTCCAGATTCCATAATCGCAATCGTCACAGGCTTCACCGTGACGGTGGGTACAGGCATCGCAGAGCATCAGGCGCGATCCGCACACCGGGCAGTAAGCCTGGAAGCCATCCTGGTTAATGTGCCAGTGAAGCCGGATTTCATTCTCGCAGACATTGCAGTATTCGATCTCGATCCCGTCCTCACTCTCGCAGTACAGATCTGGCTCCTCCTCATCCAGTCTGCGTACCGCTTCTTCCGGATCATCCTCATAGGCGATGGTGTTGGCCTTCGACTCTTCCCGGTAGATGCGCCAGGAATTCATGTGCTCAATCCATTCGATCACATAGCCCCTGTGGTAAATCGTCTTTTTACTCACTCTGTATTCCTCCTTAAGCTGTCACTATCGCGTAGTAGATCGCGCTGGCCTGTACGTCATGCTCCGCAGCCAGCAGCTGAATCGTGTTCTCCCGTTCACCCGGGAAGGTACCGGCCAGAGAGTAGCGGAGCAGCTCCCTGCCGGCGTAGAAGAAAACCAGCCATTGCTTCTTCATCCTCAGTACCTCCCGTCATCGTCCACCAGGTCCACCAGTTCCCGGAGGATAGCCAGCGCCCCGGCGTAATCCGTCTGCTGAACCCGCTCCCAGGCGTTATTGTAGTCCGTGATCCTGCGTTCCTTCTGCATCTGCATCCGGACCGCGCCGAGGATCCAGTAGATGTTCCCGGAGCTTCCGCAGCTCCGGAAGTGAATCACTGCCTTCTGCTTCGCCATTATCGCTCACCACCTTTCGATTTCCTGTATGCCTTCATCAGCGGTTTCGTATCGATCCCGAAATCCTTGTATCCCTGGGAACAGGTCCGGAGATACGCGAAGCTCGGCTCCTGGATCGGGAATCCATCCGTCATGATGTACGCCATCACGTCCCCGACATCACCGCCCCGCAGCATCATCGGGAAATACTGCTTCCGGTAAAACCGGGGGAA
>OCTX012263756.1_pt1 | contig 10316 bp, 8 predicted proteins | sample 1539691 | NCBI WGS metagenome assembly OCTX01 (sample SAMN02144231, study PRJEB22623) | gut metagenome | biome: sheep rumen | host: Ovis aries | place: New Zealand | reverse complement strand
CGGGACATCAATACGATCGCCAAGAGCTTCAAGCTGGAGCCTCCGACGGGCGAGACGCTGAAGCGGATCAAGCAGATGCTGCGGGAGAGCGGGCTGGGCAAGTACATCAAGTATTTGCGCAAGGCAAATGCGCTGGCGACCAGGCGAGGCGAGGCGGTGAGCTGGGACGGGTTCGAGGCGGTCTGCGAGGCTTACGCGGCGATGGCGGTTCCGGACAACGACTATTGAGAGGTGCGACAATGGGCAGAGAATGGAAAGAGGATGTCGAGTTTCTGCGCCGCTGGGACGCAAACGCGGAACACCGCCGCCGAATGGCGAAGGTGCGGCGCGACGCGCGGCTGAAAGCACGCGATCGCGAATATTCCGAAATCCTCGGAGATCGGGGTCCGGGTTTCGGGTCGCGGTTTTCGGTCAGCTCGCAGTTCAATGGCGAGTGGACCGAGTCGTACAAAGTCGAGCATCGCGGCAGATGCTAGACGTTTATCAACAATAAAATCAACATATCTACAATAAAAGGAGAAATCAACCATGGCAAGGCAAATGAGAACGATGCGGGATGCGCGCGGAAACGACGTGCCGGTGGCATACGTGAGCGCGTACGACAAGCAAAAGGACAAGACGGTCCTCAAAATCCGGAAGGCGTTCCTGGAAGCCCGGGAAATGCTGGAGAAGGTGGTAAAGTTCGCGATCGGCGAACTGAACACCCTCGCCGGAGCGAAGGAGAGCCTGGGCGCCAAAGGGAACTTTGCGGCCAGGAGCTTCGACGGGCTGGTGGAAGCCGGGATCCGGCAAAGCTATTCGATCAGCCTGGACGAGCGGGTAATCAAGGCCAGGGAACTCATGATGGGCTACGTGGCCAAGGAGCTGGGCGGACTGGGCGACAAGGCGTATGTGGTCAAGAAGCTGGTGGAGGCCGCTTTCAAGGTGGATTCCAAGGGCTTTTTGAGCAGGTCCAAGATCACGGAGCTGCTGTCGCTCAAGGTTAACGACACGAGCTGGAACGAGGGCGCGGCGATTCTGCGCGAGGCGCAGGCGGCGCAGAAAAGCAAGCGGTATCTGTACGTGGGCGTGCGCAAGCGCGTTGAGGACGATTTCAAGCCGATCCGGCTGGATATTTCCGACTGCTGGCCGGCGGAAGCGTAAACGAGGAAAGGAGGAGCGAACATGAAGTCTATTTCGGGAAAGCAAATGAGGCGGTTCTGGCGGTCGTTTTCGGCCGCGTGCCGCGAACAGGGATTGTCCGGACGCGAGGAGCGCGAGGAGTACCGCAAACGAGTGTTGCGCGAAGAAGCGGGAGTCGAGAGCCTGCGCGAGGTGGATGCGCTGGGCGGATTCGACCGGGTAATGCAGCGGGTCGAGAGCGACGCCGGGAATTGGGAGCGGGCGGTCTCGTTCAGCCAAGGCGACTTCGGGCGGATGCGGCACAAGATCGAGGCGGCGGCCGAAAAGATCGTGGGCCGGGCCGATGTGCGGCCGTATGTGGAAGCGCTGGCGCGGAAGCTCGGCTGCGTGGTGGCGCGGGGTTGCCAGTGGGACTACAGCGACTGCACGCTCGCGCAGCTTCGGAAGGTGCTGGCGGCGCTCAACAAGCAGGTTAAGCGCCTGGAAAGAAAGGCGGTGGCGGCATGATAAAGAAGATGATTGTAATGGCCATCCAGCCGGAGTACGCCAAGGCGATTTACGAGGGCAAGAAGCATTGGGAGTTCCGGAAGGCGCCACCACCATTGCTGGAGGGGATATTGCTTTACGAGAGCGCGCCAGTGGGGAAGATCACCGGGATGGTGACGTTTGCGGTCGAAATAAAGAGCCGGGCTAGATTGGTGTGGATGGTCGTAAAATCGAACTTTTGGAAGGAGCAAGGGACCGGGATATCAGAGGCGGAGCTGGAAAAGTACGCTGGCGGCGACAAAGGCCAGGTGAGCGCGCTCCAGGTGCTTTCGTGCGTCAGATTCGAGACGCCGATCGACCTGCTCAGCCGGCCACCGCAGAATTGGGCTCGCTATGAGTTCGCTATTCCGGTGTAGCTTAAGGCGGAGGTGCAGCATGGCTAAGATCGATAAGACGATGTGGTATGAAGCCGAAATGCGAGCCCGCGCCATTCTCCCGGATGGTTGCCCGGCCGCCTGGTTCAAAGTGCATTCGACGTGTGAACACCCGGATAGCTCGTATGACATTCCAGTGTGGGTGGATGACGAGGGGAACGCCTATGGATCTCTCCTCTATCCAAGCCGGTTCTACGACATCCGGAACGTGCGGGAGGTGTAGGGATGAGCAAGAAGCTACCGGTATATAAGATGAAGTTCGACAGCAATCTGCCCGGGTTGCTCGACGAGGTTTTGAATAATAACGGCACCGGCATTCTGCGGGTGCCAATCATGATCACCAAAGGTATTTTGGCGGAGCTTGCGACGCTGGCGATTGAGATAGATGATCCGCGACTTCACAAGCTGATGTTGCGGCTAGGTTTGTACGACTGCCCGGCCGCCGAGCGGGTAGCGCGGATTAAGGAGCTGGACGGGTCACAAGGCTGATTGACAGTAAATATTTGGTAAGATGCGGCCCCGGTTGAGAGATCCTTCCGGGGCATTTTTATGTCGTTTTAGGGGTGCTTAAAAAGCATTAAAGCCGCCGCTAAATGACGGCCTCCAACAATCTAATTCCTCAAGTCGATTAGATTATTCCTCAACTCGCTTGCGATTTTACAGCGCGACGTCGTCAAGCGGGCGCTTTGCGACGCGATCAAGCGCGGTCTCGCCAGGCGGCGCGACGACCTGTGGAACATTTTCGGCGACGGCGCCGGAAAACCGCCCGCCGCCAGCCGCCGCCCAAGCGCCTTCCAACGCGCCAAAATCTGGGTGTTTGGCGCACTTGCCGCCCCGGCAGTGCTCTTCACCGCCTGGAAATGCAGCCGGAAGCTCGCAAAATGCGGTCTCGCTCTTTCGCTCTCCGCCGCCCGCGCCATCGCGAGTTTCTTCGCCACCGAATCGTCGCGCCTTTCCGCCCTGCGTATCGCCAAATACTGGTGCCTCGCCAATATCATGATCTTCATGGTGCACGACCACCTCAAGACCCGCGGCTTCGCACCGAGAACGATGAAACGAACCTGCGATCTGTGCCGACGCTTTGTCGAGCGCGGCATCCTCGCCGAAGGCCAGGCCGAAAACACCTTCCGCCTGCTCATCGAGATTTCCGGGCGGCGGCTCGATGATTGCCGCTGGCCTTGGTTCAACAAACTCCACGGCGGCATCTTCAACCCCCAGACCCGCGAAATCCTCACTGCCTTCATGATGTTCGGCCCGGACTGCTCGGAGGTGCTCTTCGGGACGATCCGCGACCTCGCACATTGGCTGGACGGGCGTTTCGTGGATGCCGTGCGCTCGATCTGGTCCGACTTCATATCCGCGAGCGGCCTCGAAACGATGTCCGCCATGCTGGGCAGATCCGTCATCCGGCTCCTCGCCGTCTACACCGCCAAAATGCGGATGGAGGCCGAGAAGTACATGGACAGGGAGCTCATCGAAAAATGGACGCTTGCGCGCCAGACGCTCGTCCATCTCCGTCAGACGCCGCCCGGACGCGATACCGACCGCCAGATCGAGGAGCTGGTGCGGGAATTCTCCGACCGCGCCAACGCGGCAGGCGCCGCCGCGCTCGCCTGGCGGGCGGTCTCCGAAGAAGACAAGAACTTCGAGGTCTCCGTGAAAAAGGCGGCAGCCATGCTCGGCGTCACCCCCAAAACCATCTACCGCTGGGAAAACGGCGAAACTCCCTGCCCGGTTCCCAACTACTCCAGAAAGCTGCGCCTCAAAGAGGCGGCTTTCCGGAGTTGGGCGCCGAACTACACCTTCTGGCGCGACCTCAACGAGAAAAGCCGCGCAAGCCGCAGCTCGTAGCCGCGCAGATGCCAGGAGAGTTTCTCGCGCGTCCACCCCAGCGCACGGGCTATGGCAAGATTATTGGCGTTGTCGAAATACCGCATCCGGAAAATCGTCCAGTCTGCACGGCAAAGAGTTTCCTTGAGCAGATGCAGTTCCGTATCGACCCGGATCTTCACCGCCCCGCGGTAGAATCCGGCCGCTTCGTTCTCCGCGATGGAATCCGCGAGCGTCTCGCCGTCGTCGCCGCCCGTCTTCTGGTCGAGCGACACCCCGGAGCGAATCCGCGTCTTGACGAACTTGTCCACGACGGTAATCGCCGTGAATTTTGCCGCCGTGCAGACGAATGTCGACGGATTTGCCGCCGATTCCGGGTCGTAGGCGGCAAAAATCACCTTTATTGCCCGTATTCGCACCTCGTTTTTGAGTTCTTCAACCGTCTTTTCGTTTTTCCGTGCCAGTTCGTGGGATATTCCGCGCCTCAACAGCGCCGACCTCACGCACCAGGCGATCGTGTCTTCGAACTGTCCGTAATGCTGCGCGAGTTTTTCGCGCACCTTTGCTTCCCTGTCTTTCATGTGACTTCTCCTTTTTTGGGGTTTTGCCGGCCAACCGCTGGCCAGTTCCACCCCAAACGGCAAAATGTCACCTTTTTGGCAGCTCAAAATGGCATAATCGACACCATGTCACAAAAAATATTCCGGCAATTTTGCCGCCCAAAACGCGCAAAAACCGGAAAGATGGCGACACTTTCGCCGGAATTACGGCAAAATCGCAAGAAAAATCGCATGTCACAATTATGTCATTTGTGACATGCTGGAAGACGAGCAACCCAATGGATCTGGAAGCCCGGAAGCCTGGAAGTCTGGAAACCTGGACTTCGTAGTCCAGAAAGCTGCACTACGAAGTCGAGCGGGCTGGACTTGGTAGTCAAGCAGTCTGGACTTCGTAGTCGAAATAGCCCGTCTTGGTTTTGGTTCTGGCGCGGCTCTCTTGCGTTTCACGGGGATTTTGGTATAATTTGTCTCACGCTTTCGTCCGCTTTCGTCCGCAAAGTTTTTTTTTTTACCACACAGATTTACCACACAGAGGCACAGAGGCACAGAGAAATTTCATGTCCTCCCTGTGGGCGGCAATCGAAAAATCGAAAAATATCTCTCTGTGCCTCTGTGTGGTAAAAATTCGGTACTCGCGGATGCTTGCGCACCCTTCGGGTTCGCCTGCGGCGAATCTGCCTCAGCCCTCAGTCCTCCATTTACCTCTTCCGTGTATTTCGTGGTTTGTTATATGACGCTTCACCCAAAAAGGTGATTGACTATTTATTTGGAAAAATGATATAATACACACAGAATGAGCAAAAAAGTATTGTTTGTGAACGAAGATTCAACCGCACGGGAGCGGAGGAAAACCGCGCCCTTGTGCCGGGCTGTTGATTGATTTTCAACTGATTGCAATATAACAAATAAAAGGAGAAAGCAAATGAAAACACTGATAACACGGATTAAGCGCTTGGCGCTTGCGCTGTGCTTTGTGACGCCACTGGTGTCATGGGCAGCGGAGATGACCAACCCCGTCACCGGCGAAACGGAAACGTATGTCAATACGTTCACCGGTAAAAATTCCTCGGAATGGAACGCCGCAGGCAACTGGGATACGACCAGCGTTCCCTACATTCAAAACGGCGTATACACTTCCGCGCTCATAGACGGTAAAACTGCTTCCACCGCATCGGCTTCGATCGACGGTTGGGCATTGCAGGTTGGTGCGTACAACGGCGCGACCGTCACGTGGAAAAGCCTCGGCAAAATCCAGGGCGACTCTACCATGTGGCTGACAGTCGACGGCACCTCCTCCATCGCAATCAACGGATGGGGCGGTGGCAATCTTGGTCAGAACGGAAAGAATTTGAATTACTATGTAGCCGCGAATAATGGTGTCACGTGGAGCGTGGATCTCGCCTCTGGCACGGACCAGGGATTAACCATGAACTACTACCTCGCCGGCAACGGCAGCGTCTCCTACCAGGCGCTTGGCAGAGCAACCCATGTAATCAAACAGGCGGATGTCACGCTCTCCGGTACTTCGCAGGTTTCCTCGAAGACCCTCGTTTCATTCACTTCTTCTTCCACGACCTTTACGGCCGATGCGGCCATCAAGGTCAAGAATGGTGACAACGTTCTCAAGACCGTTTATCTTACAAGCGTGAGGACTGCCGATGACACAACTCTTACGGCAGACGATGATGTCGGCGCGTGCGAACTCGTTCAGACACCCACAGGCATCGTCCTTTACTATGTTGACGGCGATCCCGCCGATGTGAATGTAGAAGAAAAGACCTACAAGCCCTCCATCAACATCAACTTCACGAATGGCGCGAACAACGGCCTTACGACACAAGCCGATGTCGGACTTTCCGGCTATGAGGTTCCCGGCACTTCTTGGAACAATTATGTGGTTGCGAACAGCACTTTCAGCACTGTCAACGCTGTCGATTCCACGGGTGCGGCCTCCGAAATGTCTGGTGTGAGCGTCACGATTTCCGGTACGCGCGGCAGCTATAGCTGTGGCAGCCTCACGCCATCGATCAACCCGCTTCATGGCTATATTGACGAGAATGGAAACAATCCCACACCGACGGTCACTGTTACTGGCATTCCTTACTACAAGTATCGCGTCCTCGTTTATCATTCGACGGACTCGGGAAGCGCTCCGTTTGGCTACGACACAATCAACGGCACGAACTACACGTATGTGAACGATGCCTTGGTCGAAGGCACGACGGCTTGGGGCAATGCAGGTGCACAGGATAGCGCCAACGCTATTGCAGAAGGCGGCAATGTCCTCGTGACAGAAGCGCTTTCCGGCTCTACCCTTACGGTTGTTGGACACCGCGCAGGTGGCGATTCCAGCGCGCGTGGCTGCATCGCGGCAATTCAGATCATCGAGGTCAAGGCTGATGTCGGCGAGAACGACCTTGAGATTCCCGTCTCCAGCGATACCCAATATACGGTCGAAGAAACAAAAGAGCTTTCCGGCACGGTTTACTTGACCGGTTTGGGTACGCTTACTCTAGCAGGTGAGAACAAGATTTCCGCAGCCACCATTGAAATTAGCGAAGGTGTAACGCTGGTTGTCGACGCCGACCGTCTCGACGCCACCACCTTTACCGGCGCCGGAACTGTGGTGTATGATGGTTCGCAGCCTGACACAACTAAGGGTTTCGATAATTCTGCCTGGACAGGAACCGTGTGGGTCAAGAATGTCGGCGATACTACAAAGGGCGAAGCCACAGACGCAAAAGTCACCACTCTTCTTGGTAGCAATACTACTGATGCATCTAGCAACGATTTGAACAAATGGGGTAACGCGAATTCCTTTGTCAAGTTCACGAATGTTCGCGGCTACATGGCCAAAACCAGTGTTGCGTGGACGCTTATCCTCGAAGACGATTCCTCCAACTATGCTTGGTACAACAATGAAGGGTGGTCGGACTATTCTATTACCATAGCTGCGCTCAAAGGCGATGGCACGTTCTGGGATATCAATGATGCCGGTTGCCGCCCGTTCTTGAACTTCGGGGATGCCTCCCAGTTCTCCGGAAACATCAAGGCTTTGGGCAAGCAGGTGTTCCTCGGCGATGCAAGCAATACAGGAAGCGGTAAGAGTACTAACGGCGGACGTATTGTAGTTGCTGCAAGCCAGACGCTGACCGTCGCATCTGGCAAGACATGGCACACCCGCAATGGCCTTGTAGTGAACGGCACTCTCAATGTCAATGGTACGTTGGCGAGCGACAGCACTACGGCCGCTGTTTCTGGCTCCGGCACGGTCGTGTTCACCGGTCGCGCGCCTACGCCCACCGGCGATACGTGGTGGAAGAACTCCAACTGGACTGGCACTACTGCGATACGCAACTACTCCGATTGGGCAAATATCGACTTGAGCGTTTATGGGAATAGTTCATCTGCTGTTCGATTCTCCAATGTTTCCGGATGGTTCAAGAGTGGAAGTGCAACATACGATACGACGCTTGAACTTGATGATACGGATGGACTTGCATTCACGCACAACGACGGGTACAACAACAATGTCGTGACCATCAAAGCGTTGAAAGGTAGTGGAACGTATTACGGTAATCAGAGGAACTCCAGCGATCCTCATGTCACAGTTGTATTCAAGGATGCTTCCGAGTTCAGAGGGTCGGTCAAATTGAACACTCGCCGGGTCGTTTTTGCCGATTCTGCCACTTCCAATGATTATGTCGCAGGCAACATTTACATCGCCGAAGGCGCACAGGTGACAGTGCAGAATACGGCAGAAGCCGCATGGTGGGCCGTTGGCGGAATACAGGTCGATGGCGAGCTCCGCGCCAACAGCCTCGACCGCTTCGGCGGCGGCACCAGCATCACGACCTCCGACAATGGCGTGTTCACGCTGACCAGCACAGGTAATGGTGCCGAGAATGAAACCGACACCAATTACGCTCGCATCAAGGGAACCGGCTCTCTGAAGTACGAGGGAACCGGTTGGAGGGCGCTTACAACCAACAATCTCTCGACGGCAGTCACGCTTGTCAACGAGCAGTCTGGCGATATTCTGCTCTCACGTGCGCTTACATACACTGTTGGCAGCCTTTCCGGTTCGAAGAACTTCCAGGGCAACTATGGCTCAGGAAACCGCTACCTCAATGTTATCCAGAGCAAGGATACCGAATGGAGCGGCAAGGTGGTGGACGACGGTTACTCGCGCTTTGCGGGGCTCAAGCTTGATGCTTCGTCCACAGGCACCCTTACGCTCTCCGGAACGGCTTCGCAGAATGTTGCGCTTGACGTTAATGGTGGCGCGGTCAACCTGACCGGCACTTGGAAGGGTGCGACGACGGTTGCCGGCACATTTGGCGGCACCGGCACGCTCACGGGCGACTTGACGTTCTCCGAGGGCGCGACATTCAAGGCGTTTGCGGCGGATGATGAGGACGGTCTTGTTGTCAGCGGTACGGTCGGCTATCCTGCCGAGGGTAAGGTGACTGTCGATGTCGGTGCAATCGAGCCTGAATCCGATGTCGCGCTCATCAAGGCTGCAGACCTCAACAGGGACAAGTTCGCACTTGCTGACGGCACACCTGAAGGCTATAGTCTCGATGTTGTCGAAGGCGTCCTGACACTCAAGGTGCCTGTCACCGAAGTCACCATCACGGTTCCTGCGATTGCCAACGCGACTGTAACGGTTTCTGTTGGCGGCGAGACGATTGGAACCGAGGCGGGAACCTACAAGGTCGCCCCTGACGCTGTAGTCACTGCGACATACGCGGCGGCTGAGGGCTATGAAATTTCTGGTCAGACGGTGTACACGATCAATGTTGCGAACAGCGAGACGACGTTCGATCCTGCCGGGACGACCGAGGTCAAGCAGTATGTGGCGCGGGTTCGCAACTATGGTACGAACAAGAATGAAGACTTCACCTCGCTTAATGCGGCTATAGCTGTTGCGGATGGTACAACTTATGCCAATTTTATTACGCTTCTTGCCGATATCACGGATGCCGTGACAATCGATAAGCCGATATATTTGTCGGGTCAGGGCAAGACAATCAGCGCGGCTGTGACGATTTCCAGTGGTGGAAATCTTTCGCTGATGGGACCGACGCTCACTGGCAAGCTCACGATTGGCGCAAACGGCGCGTTTGCGCAGGTGGGAACGGGTAGTGTCCTTCCTGAGGTCGAGACGCAGGATGGCGCATCCATCGCGCTTAGTACGCTCAGCGCAGATACTGTTGCTCTCACGGTCACTAAGCTTACGGTGAATGGAACACTCACGCTCTCTTCGACTGCGCAGGGCACGGAACGCGGAACTCCCTACAAGGCGTTCAGCTATGTGACGGACAATGCGACCTTCGGCGAGGGTGCTGAAATCGTGGGCGGCGGCGTGTACTCGGCTTCGACAGAGGTTGAAGGTGATAAAACCGTTGTCAGCATGACGATTACGGCTGTTGCCAAGATTGGCGATGAGTATTACGACGATCTCGATGAAGCGGTCGCGGATGCAATCGCAAACGACACGGTCGTCGAACTTCTCATTCAACCTGAAGCGGCGGTGACGCTCGACGTTGGCCAGACCCTCAAGGTCAAGGCGTATAGCTACACGCTTGATGTCAACCTCGCTTCTGGTCTCACGAATCCTCCGTATTCAATCAGCAGCGCGCTCGACATCGACACGACCATAACCACCTACACTGTAAACGCTGCGTTCGCCAAGATTGGCAACACGACGTATCCAACCCTCGCTGCTGCGATTGATGCTGCGACGAGCGGCGCTACAGTGACGCTCCTCGCGGATGTGACGCTCGATTCAACGCTGACGCTCCCCGCCGGAAAGACGCTGACCATGGATCTTGGCGGCTTCACAATCTATTCCGGCAACGACAGTTCGAAGCGGATTGTC
>OCTX012261875.1_pt1 | contig 10317 bp, 16 predicted proteins | sample 1539691 | NCBI WGS metagenome assembly OCTX01 (sample SAMN02144231, study PRJEB22623) | gut metagenome | biome: sheep rumen | host: Ovis aries | place: New Zealand | reverse complement strand
TATTATTATATATGTTACAACTGGTTTAACCAATCAACATTCACAAGGTATGTTGAACTATCTATACCCATAGAATCGTTTTCATTTATGAGTGTTGCGTTATCATCAAAACCATCTAAATCCATAAAGGCCTGAATATCTGGCCACCCTATTATCGTATATTCATCCATTGTTTGTAATTTTTACATTAGTTTCTTAAGTTGTTCGTAAAGTTCTGTGATTGCATGATATTTAAAAGAAGATGGACATGCAACGCCTTTGCCACCTTCCCATTGTTTTGTCACATATTTCAATGCCTCCATCTGCTCCTCGCTGGGCTTCCAATGAGATTCAGAATTAGTATAACGACCAATACCTCTTCTTTCATACCATTCGAGTATTTCAGAATATTTCCACGAGCCAACCTTCTTATCTATATCAGTTAACAAGATGTTCCTAATACATTGGTATTTTCTTTCATCCTCATTACTCCATTCTTGCTTTGGTTGGGGCTTCATATACTCCAAATTCTTTTCAAGCCAATCATATCCATCTTCAAAAGCCACATAACCATAGCCATTCTTGCGATACCAAGCATTTGCTGGAGAATCCTGTTTCACTTTCAAACAAATGGTAGTCGCTCCAATGGTCTCAGCAACTTTTTCAGCCGCTCTCAAAATCTTTGTCCCAAACCCATGATTGCGGCTTGCTTCCTCTACAAAGACATTGGATAAGTAGAGTTCACTTGAGTCATCCTTGTAGGTATAAAAAGCAAATCGAGTTTGAATAGCTTCTTCTCTGTAATCTTTGCTCCACTCTTGTTCTGATTGTGGATGGCAGTGTTCTTTAAACCATTTAGAGTTGATTGTTTCTGGTTGTTGTGAATTGCCTGTTCCCAATCTCTGTAAACAGCTAAGGTATCTTTCTAAATCTTCTCCTTTCCATCCGTTTGTTATACCATCCTCGCCTGTGGGTTTTTGCTCCTTCTTCTTCAGACCTGTGGCATCTCCTTCCATAACCACCTCATAATCATCTGGATTATAAGGTTCATTGAATGAAATTGGCTCCTGCTCTTTTTGCTCAAATTCTTCACCTAGAGATTTGTTGGTATATGTCTTCTTAAACCACTCGGATTGGGCGATATCTTCATAGAGTTTGCGGTAATTCTTCCGCTCTTTCTGCTTTTCGAGGTAATCAAGAACTTTACTTAATTCAAGATGGTGACTAATTATATCTTGAGCAGGAGTATCCAATAATAGTTCTATTAGATTTTTCCTTATCCTCTCATCCTCGCTCTCTGCGAGTTCTGGAATAAGGGTGTCTATGTATTCCGAAACGGCTTTACAACTCTCCGTGGAAAGATGAGAAAACATTATTTTCTCCTTAATTTCTTTTGCCTTCTTCAAAGCCTCATCATAGGCTCTTGCCTTTTCTTTCTGTGTCATATTTATTTTTCGGTAAGATCGAATTTGTAAATGTAAGCAGTATCAGAGACACTATTTTTTATAGTAATTATAGTATCAATTTGTGGAGGAATAGAAGTGATAATTTCTGTTTTAGTACTTTTACTTTCTTTATAATAAATGCCTGCTTTAGCTATACAGAAAATACCAAAAACAAATACTCCTATCCCAAATACGACCATAATAATGTTCTTTATATCTGGATCTTCAGTACACATGTCTGCCACTGCCCAAGAAACAATCCCAATTCCTGTACAGAGAAGCATTACACATCCAAATGTTAAAATGAATTCTATCATACCTAAATCAAATTTTTAAGACAATATTTAATGGCCGCTTCACAGGCTTGTTCATAAGAATCGCTGGAAGGTATGCCTTTCCACTTGAATTCGTTTAAATCCTCGTCCCATTTATCAATATAGACGATTGAAGCGTGATACTTAACCCCGTCGAGTGGGACTGCGCTGCGTAACAGCACATCTCGACCGTGTGGCTTTATCGCCTCTATCTCTATGTGCATATTATGCACCTCCCTCAGCCACTTCATCGCGGCCCACAATGTCGGAGCCGCCCACACTTTCGCATCTTTGTCGCGGTTATCGCATCCATAATCATAGAGCCTGCCGCCTTCTACATACTCAATTTCGTTCTCCCTGCCTTCATCTTTCAGGTCGCATTCTTCGTCGAAACTGATATCCGCCCCATTATGAAGCACCGCAACTCCGTAACACTTAAAGCACCACCAATTGAAACCCTTTTCCTTCAGGAGTTTTGCGGTTACGAAACTTACATAATCTTCAGTTAACATAAGTTATTCATCTGTTTTATGCTCAAGTCTCTTTAACTGGATTTCTAATTCAAAATATTTCTTTGCCCATAAATTAGTAGCATCTTTTTGAATACTTAACTGCTTTTCAAAATCCTTTTTAGCATTAGAAAATTGATCTCTCTCTCTATTTAATTCATTTGTTGTTAAATTTATCGCATTCTGAAAAGAGTTATTGCGGAAATTCAATATTAATTCAACAATATTTACAATAGCAATAATTCCTAAAAAGATAATAATCCAAGTCATATTTTATTTAGTTTTATACATTTATTTTGATGCTTTGTTTAATAGAACGCACATATCATTACATTCTTTTTCGGTTAAATAAGACGCTTTAATAAAATTAAAAGCGTCTTTTGCATCAGAGAAAGAAGTGACAGTACCATTAAAACTATATGCTACTGGAATATAAACACCATTACATTTTAATGGGTAGAAAATTCTAATATCTTTTATATTCATATTATTCAGTTTTATACATTCCTTCTGGTGCAACTATTGCTAATGATTTTTTGATTAAGTTACGATAATCAAAGTGGTTTTTGTTTAACCAATCATAAGTCTTGATTGTATTTGCATAAATATACCCAATAGACTGTCCGCAATCATCCCACTGAACAGATATTTTATCTTGTGTTTTCCTATACTGTTTCTTCTCTTCATCAGTCATACTTGACATTGGTCTGAGATAAGGTTTAACTTCTGATATTGTACAAAAATTATAACCTCCATTTGACTTATTAAACCCGAATGTATGAAATGTTTCTCCGTTCAGTTTGTCACCAACTTCGGTGTTAATATCAATAAGAGTACATATGTAACCATCTACACATATTTTTAACCCATACGGAAACCTTGCACAAAGATCTTTAAGTAGTAGTTGTTTTTCTTCTTTTGTCATAGCTAATCTGAATTTCTAGATACAAAAGTTCCTAAATTAAGAGGAAAAAGAATTGGAGCAAGTACAATCAAACCTATAACACCAACTACTATAACTAGAAGGTTCCGTTCATTCTTGGTTAAAACATAGCCTATCATGAAAAATAAGCTAAATAAATAATAGAATATACAAATAAATGTTATCATTTTGTTGCTGTTTTAATTAATTAGTGGGAGATACAGGATGTGCGCCTGTGACTTCTACCTTGTAAAGGTAGCACTCTAAACTACTGAGTTAATCTCCCAAATCCTTCCCGCATCTCACGACGAGGGAAGGTAATACTTATTTATTATGCGAAACTGTTGAGATAGCAACAGCACTACAGCCCAAGCTCTGCTTTAAGAGACTTGAGCATTTTAAGTCCCTCAGTCAGGGTCTTTATACTCTGCGTCATGTCACAGCAGGACTGAATGTCTAGTGGATAGGTGGACTTTAAAGTCTCCAACTTCCCTTTTTTGAAAGTCAATTCTTTTTCTGTGCTGAGTATAGCTGAGTCTAAATCGAGACTCGTCTCCTTCACAGCAAACTCCACTTCTTCCAGATTCACCTCTTTCTCCTCGAGGATCTTCTTCTCCTTGTAATTGATTCTCATAACTGTTTGAATTTGATTTGGTTGAACTTAAAATTTCGTTATCTTGGTAACAATTATAATCTTGGCTAACGTCGCTCCAAAAATCATGTCCCTCTACGGAGGTTGACCAAAGAAATGAGTCTCCTAATCCGTAGGAGCTTTGCTCATTTGGTGGATTAAAATTGTTTATGAACTTATTCCAAAGATACCTCTCTTTTAAAAAGGCGGTAAGTTGAGGACTGATTTTTCTTGCGAAGTACTTTTTTATCTCTGAATTTACACTAGCCCAATAATCACAGCCCTCTTTGGTTGTATTCCAAGCGAATGAACCAGAGATAAAATCACATTGCATATCTGATGTACCAGAACTCTCAATCTTGTCGTATATCTTGTCTGCGATATTTTTCCCAACTGCCCATGTGAGCCATCTTCTTCTCTCCATAAGACACTAACTATTCATAATCAATTCCTGTGATTTCCTCGAAGCATTTGCATCCTGGACTATGCTCAACAAAGAACAGTTTTCCATTCTGGCTAACCGCATTGTATTTATGTCCATCTACATTTAGCACCTCAGTCTTGACTCGATTGTCTTCTTTAGTAAAGAAAGCCACCTTCACCAAGAAAGCAAGAAGAATTCCAGCAAGAATGCCGATAGCACCTACTGCTATCCACTCTAATACACACACTATTCTATCATCATTCATCATAACAAATCCGTCAGTTTAACTCTGTTCTTTATAACTTCCTCTTTATATAACCCATTCTCATCAATCTTGTATCCAAGATTATGAAACAAATGGTAAAGTATTTCCCTTGGAGAAAAATCATACAGTGTTTTCTCTTTTGGTTTGTCTTGGGTTTCCTCTTTCTTTGGCTCCTGTGTCTTTACTTTTGCACTACCAGAGACGCATCCAGGCTTTCCCAATGGTATGTCCCATCCTCTTTTCCTAAGAATAGCCAATTTAGCTCTCATTGAATCCTTGTTGAATCCAGTGAGTTCGCTAATTTCACTGAAGGTATATCCCTCAGCCCTTAAAGATATAATATTATTTACATCTTCGTCGGTAAAAATTTTCTTACTCATGTCTTTTTATTATTTGAGACAGTTAGAGTGTAAGGAGAAGCCAAAGCACTGCTTCTACTCCTCCCTACTCCCTCTTTCAGTAGTTACACTGTCTCAGTGTCAAAATCTTTCCTCTCTTGTCTTGAGAGGAAGAATATACGCTTAAAATCAGATACTGTCATCCACTTAGATAACAAATACACTATAGCTCCAAGAGCCATAGTAAGAGCTATCGTAGTAGAAGAAGAAAGAGAATCAGCCAATATGACTATAAAGCCAAAGGCTATAATGGAACTGTAAGTCATTACTCCTTTTATTATAAGGGATAGGAGTATCAAATCCCTTTTTGCCTTAAGATTCCTCATATAAACTTGCTTTTATTGTTTTGTGGTCCCTGTAGGACTTGAACCTACGACCCCCTGATTCATACCACTATAACTTTCGTTACCAATATAAGACTAAAAATGACCTACAGCACAAGAGGATTGCAGTCATTCCGTAACATCCCTTTTATGTTCCTCTTATTTCGGGTCTTTATATTGTTTGTGGTCTGGACTCTATCTTAACCATATTGAAATCTTGCAAGTATCCTCCAAAGGCTACCTCACCTTCTTTCCTTTTGGATTCTATTTCAACTTAGGTTCCTCCTGTATAGTCTCTACACACTGTCTTTCTCCGCAAGTTTCTTTCAACTCGAACTAAAGATAACATTGGCTCGGTATTAGCATATAAATGTGGCTTCATCCATGATTACTCCAGTACGCAGCTGAGAGGAATTTGCCAAGTGTTTACACCACATTTACTTAGCCTTCACCGAATTAGGGAGGTTCTACTCTCAGAGTTTCCTCTGAGGCACACAATTTTTTCTTTCAAAGAACTGATGAGTCAGATGCTCTAACCAACTGAGCTAAGGGACCAAATAAAGACGGCATGCAATCACATCACTGCGATCTAATATTTAACTCTTTTATGTATTATGTATTATGAATATTGAGTACCATTTCGATTTATTATCATGTCGTCTTATAATTCTATGAGTATTGCACCTCAACTCCTATAAAGTCACCGTCATTGCTACACATTATTGTAGCTTTTGTATACGGTTTCTCTATAGTTGAGTTAAAATACTCCTGAGCCTCCTCCTTTGATGAGAAATACTTCTCACCATACTCATTTTTAGCTCTATACCTGAGCTTATGGTTCTTGGCATATTCCTCACACCAAGAAGACGACTCGTTATACAAATTATTCATACTTGTATTTATTAATAGTAGTAAAGTAAGACTACGCCTTACCTATAAGCAGTACAAATATAATTATTTCTTATTCATTATCCCCACGAAACTAAGCTTTTTTTCATCAAACACTATCCAATCTTCTATGTTATTGGATTCCACTGGCTTGTGACCAGGAGCCACAGCAAGGGTTATATGGCTTATCTTATTCTCTGAGGGCAAGTCAACAAGCGCAGCTATAGCATCATCTGACACTCCAAATCCTATAACATGAAACTTCACAGGATGATGTATAATGAGATCAAGATACTTTCTTATATCCTGATTCTCATGTGTTCTGTGTAGTATTGTGCAATGATCACAATACAACTTCCATCCTTTTAGATAAGGATTAGACAGTATTTCCCAGAACATTTCTTTAAGTCTTTTCTTCTCACTATCAAGAAGAAAAACTCCATAATAATTGTAGTTGTCTTTTGTATTCATGTTATGTTGTATTGTGTACCTATTTCTCTGCACTAAAAAAAGACAGCAAGGGGTAAACACCTTGCTGTCTTAATCTATAAAGGCTGAGTCTTGACCTTTATTGTCTTCGTTTTCGCTCATTTACTGAGTTAGAACACACCTTTTTGAGGTAGAAGACATAGAGACGGATTCAGGTTCCGCAACCACTACGCTCTGTTATATAGTCTACTCCTTTCCCAAGAACCTCATGCCTGATTCACAGGATGCCTCCTGCTAGAACTTTGGTACTTGTTTCAACTCACCATCAGCCTTGCGAGCCTCAAGCGCCCTCATATTTCAGAGGAGATAACTCTATTTTCACAGAGTGTGCGTAACACTTCTTGCATTAATTAAACTTTTTAATTTAATTAACATATGACCTGATAGAGTAAGCGGTTACGCTTGTATGGAATGCTGGCTTTTGGCCAGTTTACCCATCAACTTACTCTTGTTACTTTCCCGCCAAGGATTTCACTGTTTATGCTACTTGTATACCTATCATTTCTGAAATCATTGAGCTGGCTTCCTCCTTTTGAGAGGTCTCAATGCGCTGCCAAGCGTAGGCATATAGCATATTCTCATCTGAACTATAGACACGGCTAATGTCTTTTGGTCCAGAAGCACACTCCAATTGTCGCTGTTACCAGCCAAGGAGAGTTGGTCAAACCCTCCACATACTACTATCTCATCTGCCCGATGATACACTATAGTATGCTATGAAGCATGGCCTTCTTATGGAACACTGTGAACCACAATGTCGCAGAGCTTCCTATGTCAGAAAAGCTCCACTTTATCCCGTTTCCGGGTTATCCTATAGGTGAGAGGCCCACCTAAAATCGTATTGCAATCACTGCAATTTAGAGAATTAACACCACTTGTGTGTGGTGTCAATCCTAACAGATTTATGGTTTAGACCATACTTCATAGCATCTGCTATGTTTATGGTATAACCATGATGCCCATGGCGAAAATATCCGCCAGTACATTCTTTGTTCATATCTATAATAGGGTCTATTGTTATTTCCCCTTTTGAGTATCTTCCTACATTGGTGCACTCAATATAGATATCAAAGTCTGCGAAGAGCTTTTGCTCTTGCTTGCCTTCATCTGTTGAGAAATAGTATTGTATCAGAGTCATTAATTCTGAAAAAGAATTAATTTCCCTATTCCATACCATTTCTCCAAGCATCCTACTCTCGTAGGAATCCATCCAAGAACCTGGACATAAAATATCTACTCTCATATTGATTCCTCCTATTGTAGAATGTTGTATTGCTTCAAATAAGAAACAAAAAACACTTTTATTTATAGGGATAAGTGTGAACCCCGTTGAAGTCCTGACCAGACTTACTCAGTCTGGTCAATGAACTTCTGAAGGCTTTCTTCGCTATAGAACCATTGGCCCTTATAGAAGAAGAATGACTTCTGCTGTGTATTTGTTTCCATACCTTCGAAGGATTTTATGGAATTAAAAGTCTTAAAAGACCTCAGAATTGTATTGCAAATCTGAGTAAAAAGAGCAAAGGCACCACCCGAAGATGGTGCCTTGATGTCTCTGTGATTAGAGGCTGAAGCCTCCAATACGGTTGGATTCACCAGCTTTCATGAGAAGCCAAACATGCGCAGACTCGCCATCCATAACTGTGTCAGCCACAACTACTTCCGAGATTGAAAGCTGCTTGCCAGAGGCGATATCCTCCTGGAGAGCCTTGCTGATGGCGCCCTTGGTGGATGCACTGTTATTCAGTGCGAAGAAGAGCTTGCCGGTCTTAGGATTCTTCACAAAGTCAAGCTTTGTGGCGTGATTCCTACCGATGAATTCAACGACGTTCTCCCTGGAGTTGATGGTAATGTTAGCCATACCTTTTGTTCACTTAACCTAATCAGTGAGAGGTTCAATGGTTTATGATTCCCGCAATATTACTACGGAGACAAGAGTGCGGGGATACTCCCAATGTCTCAAGGGCTAGGGGGGGTAAGGGACGGAGCATGTTACCCTCAAACGAATATAATTGCATTTTATTTTTTTTTATAATTTTTTTCTAATAAATTTTTTGTGATTTTTTACTTGAAAGTAGAGTGTATATGCGTCAATAATAAAGTCCCCAAATCCTAATTACAAAGGATCTGGGGACAAGAGCTAGGAATCTTAAGTATGTTCGACAAAGGTACAAAATCTTATTCATAAGTCCAAATGTATTACATAACATTTTTGTTACAATAAGTTTTTTACTTTTCTCTTGGTTATTGGTTTTTATTTACCTATATTTGTCACAAGAGAGCGTGAGGGATCTCAAAGTACTTATCACTTTCAAAATTCCTCCTTAGCTTTCAGATAGGACATAAATGACTTCATGGAGTAACCTTGGTGTCTGTACGTATCATCGTCGAGGGAAACAGACTTTAAGATATTCCACTAGGAGCTGAAAGGTGGATAACCGCCCATTGTTTGCTGCATGAAGCCACCCCATGGCTACGGGGGAAAAGCGAGAAAATCGCAGGTAGCTCCTATACTGATAGTTTAAGGAATGGTAATATGAGAGAAGCATAAGGAATTAGGGAGAAATATGCTCATTTGATTATAGTTATTGTTTTTGTTTTATGGGTTAGTTATTAGGTTGTGGGGATGCTCCGATTCAGGTAATAATGCGGAAGTGAATTATGGTGTGATAACTTTGTGTGTACTTTCTTCTTGTGGTTAGTTAAGTTGAACATTTTTTTGCGTTTTTTTGTTGATTCTCACAATCTGATACATACACTACCATGCTGTGAAGTATGGTAGTGTTTTCTTTATAAGTATTTTATTTCTCATTCTAAATGTTATCTTTGCGGTATATATAATAAAGGTATGGGAAATTGGAATGACTTGTCTATAAAAGAGAGGGCTGATCTTATTCGTTTGTATATGGATGGAGGAATACTTGATTTGCCATCTATGAGGAAGCATTATAACTCATTTGCTGAAGGAGGAGACAAGTCTTATTCTGTTCCTACCAACGAGCAGATAATTGGAGATCTATTCAGCAGAATAAATGACATAGAGAGTGCATTTGATGGAGAAGAAAATACTGATTTTATAGGCCCGGTATTAAAGGAGCCTGTAGCACCACAGATGAAAAATGATTTTGAGATTGCACAGACTCAGATTCAGCCTCAAGTATCTACTCTTTATACACGAAGGCCAATGAACCTATACTCTCAACAGCAGATTTCCAATATGTTTGAGGACATGGAAATGAGGGAGAAGTATGACGACAAGACATATCAAGTTGTTGATGACGTTAACCCGTCTGATATTAATGGTGTAGTAAGTAGTCTTCAACGACAGGATTCTAAAAAAGAGATACAAAAATACTACTCTCTAAAAGGAGAGGATGCCAAGAGGATGCAGCAAGAGCTGGCTGATGAGGGATACTACTCATCTATTCTTGACGGGATGTCTAAGGAACAGATAAAAGCGACGCAGTTGAAGCTTGTGCAAAAGGGTCTCTTATCTAATGAGAAAGACGCTAACGGGAACTATAAGGAAGTAGATGGAATAGCTGGAAAGAAGACAAGAGCCGCTTTTAATAATTATCAGGTAGATGGTATTGTCGGTAAGAATACCAGATACGCTATTGAGCTAAGGGAACAGCAAAAGAACAGCTCTGCCACAAACTTCCCAGACGATTCAAAAGTTGTGGCTCAGAAAGATAAATGTGCCGCTTTTGTAAGGCAGAGATTTGATGAG